>Ga0256847_1000463_pt1 | contig 25814 bp, 22 predicted proteins | sample TeddybearmetaG_FD_189099 | JGI IMG/M metagenome (GOLD analysis project Ga0256847, IMG submission 189099) | Hydrothermal vent microbial communities from East Pacific Rise, Pacific Ocean - Teddybear | ecosystem: Environmental > Aquatic > Marine > Hydrothermal vents | place: Pacific Ocean: East... | reverse complement strand
CCTCGATAAGAATAACCATTATCTTTAGCCCATTGTGAGAGTGTTTTAATTTTCATTGCTTTAGTTTATACTAAAAAGTAATGAAAAACAACATAAAGTAATATAATTAATGATTATATACTACACATCTTATCTTAAATATCCCACCCTTCTAAACCCGTAAAATAAATAATTGTTAATCTATAAACTTAAGCTAAAATAAAGTTATCTTTAGCTTATTATTTGTTATATTAAATAAATAAATGAATGTTCAATTATTTAAAGGTACTGAACTCTCCTGTAGTTATTTACCTGATATTTTTTCACAAAATTTAGTGTTGCATCCTTTAGAGACGCTGGATCCTAAAAAATATGAATTATTTTTACTCAATGGTTTTCGTCGTAGTGGTGATATGGTTTATATGCCAGAATGTCCTAATTGCAAAGCATGTAAAGCCATTCGATTGGCAATTTCAGATTTTAAACTGAATCGAAATCAAAAGAGAATTTTTAAAAAAAATCAAGATATTAAAATTAAACTGAATGAACAAGATTTAACCGAAGAACAATTTGATTTATACCAACGTTATACTAAAATTCGACATCAGGAAGGCGGTATGGCAGAATCAAGCTTTGAAGCAACTGAACAGTTTTTTAAAGCCACTTGGGGACAGGTGCGTTTTATTGAATTTCGGTTAGCGGGTAAATTAGTTGCCATGGCGGTAACCGATTTGATGCCAACCGCTTTATCTGCGGTTTATACTTTTTTTGATCCTGAATATCAAAAACGCAGTTTAGGTGTTTTTGGGATATTAAAACAATTTGAAATTTGCCAACAACTTGATTTAGACTATTTATATTTAGGTTATTGGATAAAAAATTGTCGAAAAATGCAATATAAACAAGATTATAAACCCGCCCAAATACTCAATCATAAAGTTTGGGTCACACTTGAAACTTAATTAATGGCTTTATAAAATTAATGAAATATTTACTGACTCTTTTGACTGGCTTATTACGCCTGATTGAAATTATTCTGATTTTACTTTTTCTATTAATAGAAGAGGTATTATGGGTGAGGATTGGTCTACCTATTTATAATCATTTAAGAAAAATTCGGTTATTGCAACGTTTTGAAGACTATATGCAAACCAAAATGAATCAATGGTTATTATTCATTATTTTCTTAATTCCTTTTATTTTAATGGAAGTATTAGGAATTTGGGCGGGAAAAATGTTTGTTACAGGAAATTTTATTGGTGGAGTTTTACTTTATATTGCGAAAGGATTTTGCACACCACTGGTTGTTTTTGTTTTTAATGCGGGTAAACCCAAATTATTAAATTTTAAAATTGTGGCGGGGTCCTATCGTTTTATTTTATGGTTAAAACAAACTGAGATTTATCAATCCGTTATTAATCGAATGACTAAAATTAAAAAAGTGATTAAAGGTTATTTAAAATCAATTAAAGGAGAGCGCTCTTTATTTGCTCTATTTAAAGTCCAAATTGCAAAAACCTATTGCCGACTTCGTAAAATGTTACGACGTCCTTTATAAATTCATGAAAAAGAAAATTGTTTTTTCCGTTGTTGGCTTTGCTGTTATGAGCCTTTTAACTGTTAGTATGTTTTTATATGCAGACTTAAATCTTTATAATTTATTATTTGCCTTGTTTATTTCATTTAAAAAATTCTTATTAGGTTTGACTTTATTTAAAATTTTATTATTAGGTATTAAGCGTTATGTCATTGATAATATAATTTCTAAAAATATGAAAGAACATTTTTTTGAACACACCAAAGATCCCATTAAAGTTTGGTGGCAGAATGTTAATATTAAAAATAAATTAATTTTTTTTATTCCTGCTTCGGTTTTAAGTGCCATTGGCGTTTATTTCGCAGGGATTAGCAAGGTTTTAAGTGCCTTAGGAATTAAAGCCTTTGTTATTGGATTTTTCAAAACCCTATGGGCTTTAGGTTATAAAGTGGCTTGGTTTTTTACTGATTATTTATGGAATTCTTGGTTTGCTCCCATTGTTGAAATTTTTATTTTATCTTGGTTATTAAAATTATTAGAAAAAGTGCCTTTCTTAAAGAATTTCTTTAGTAAATTCCATGTTTTTAATTCTAAAATATTTGGTTATATTGGCGATAAACTCGATCATTTTATTCATTATCCGATTCAAAGAAAATTGAATTTATATGGCAAACGTTTGGCTAAATATATTGATGATAAAAATAATCAGTCTTAATGTCTCATTCTAAACCGCCTTTAATCTTCCATGTCTTACATCGTTTAAGTATTGGAGGATTAGAAAATGGCGTGATTAATTTAATTAATCATATGCCAGAAGATCGGTATCGCCATGCGATTGTTGCAATGACTGAAATTACGGATTTTTCCGAACGTTTAACTAAAAAAAACATTGGTTTATATGCTTTAAATAAAAAAGCAGGTAAAGATTTAGCCGTTTATTGGCGATTCTATCAATTAATTAAACAATATCGTCCCGCCATTGTTCATACACGTAATTTAGGCACGATTGATATGCAAATTCCCGCCTTTTTGGCGGGAGTGGCGGGGCGAGTTCATTCAGAACATGGTTGGGATGCCTCAGATCCTTGCGGTCAAAATAAAAAAAATCAATGGATTCGACGCATTGCCAAGCCTTTTATTCATTACCATATTGGACTTTCAACTGAATTGGTTGATTATCAAATTCAACACATTGGGGTAGCAGAAAATAAAATAAAACGGATCTATAATGGGGTTGATAGTACCTTGTTTAAAGCTAGTAAACCCATTAATACCCTCCCTTTAAAAAAATCATTGATTTTTGCCACGGTCGGGAGAATGACAGGCGTTAAAGATCAAGTTACTTTAACTCAGGCATTTATTCAACTTTGTTTAAATAATCCGCAACATATTGATAAACTGGGTTTAGTTTTAGTCGGTGAAGGAGATTTAAAACAATCTTGCGAAGATTTATTAAAACAAGCGAATTTAATGGATCATGTTTGGTTGGCGGGTGCCCGAACAGATATTGCGGATATTTTAAAACAAGTACAGGTCTTTGTTTTACCTTCAACCGCCGAGGGAATTTCTAATACTATTTTAGAAGCAATGGCTTCTTCTTTACCTGTTATTGCAACAGAGGTAGGCGGCAATAGTGAATTAGTTAAAGATAAAATAACAGGTTTTATGGTTCCGCCCAGTGCGCCTGAAAAAATGGCTAAGGCAATGCAGGCTTATATTGATCAACCTGAATTAATTAAAACTCAAGGCGTGGGGGCAAGACAACGAATTGAAAATAATTTTAGTATGGCGTTAATGGTTGAGAATTATAGTCAAGTTTATCAACAAGTATTCAATGCTTCCGAATCCTGATTTAAAAGCTTATAATTGAGTCCAAAAATTACTTTGGAGAATTGTTTTGATTGGGCGCTTACGCGGTACTTTAGTTACAAAAAAACCACCTCAACTTTGTCTTGAAATTCAAGGCGTTGGTTATGATGTTGAATGTCCCATGTCGACTTTTTATGCATTGCCTGAAATAGACAAAGAAACGATTTTATTAACTCATTTAACCATTCGCGATGATGCCCATATTTTATATGGTTTTGCAACAGAAATGGAACGCAGTTTATTTCGAGTTTTATTAAAAGTAAATGGGGTGGGGGCTAAAATGGCGTTGGCTATTTTATCTGCGATGAGTGCCAATGAATTTGCCAATTGTATTAGTAGTGCAGATACGGCAACTTTAGTGCGTATTCCAGGCGTTGGTAAGAAAACAGCCGAGCGCCTGATTATTGAAATGAGAGATCGATTAGAACAACTCTCATTAAGTCATGATATAACAGATATTAATAATCAATCCCCAACAACGCCCGCCACCTTTAAAATAGATGCTAAAAAAGAAGCCATTGAAGCGCTCCAAGCTTTGGGTTATAAACCCGCCACAGCCAGCCAAATGGTGAATCGAATTGCACAACCCGAAATGGATTGTGAAAGTTTAATCCGTCAAGCGCTTAAATCCTTATGATTGAATCAAATCGCCTTACTGAAGGACAAGATACCAATAGCAATGAACAAAATATTGATCGCGCCATTCGTCCTCAATATTTAAAAGATTATATTGGGCAACCCGCTGTTAGCGAGCAAATGGAAATTTTTATTGCGGCGGCAAAGGGACGTAAAGAAGCATTAGATCATGTGCTTATTTTTGGTCCGCCAGGTTTAGGAAAAACCACCTTATCTAATATTATTGCGACTGAAATGAGCGTTAATTTACGTCAAACCTCAGGACCTGTTTTAGAAAAGGCGGGAGATCTAGCCGCTTTATTAACCAATTTAGAACCTAATGATGTGCTTTTTATTGATGAAATCCACCGCCTTTCGGCCGTGGTTGAAGAAGTGCTTTATCCCGCAATGGAAGATTATCAATTAGATATTATTATTGGTGAAGGTCCCGCCGCACGTTCTATTAAATTGGATTTACCGCCTTTTACTCTAATTGGTGCAACCACAAGGGCGGGTTTATTAACCTCGCCTTTGAGAGATCGATTTGGCATTGTTCAGCGTTTAGAATTTTATTCAGATAAAGATTTAACTCATATTGTTAAACGCTCGGCGGGGTTATTAAATATTAAAATTGATCCTCAAGGAGCCAAAGAAATTGCCCATCGTTCACGCGGAACTCCACGAATTGCTAATCGCTTATTAAGACGGGTACGAGATTATGCCCAAGTTAAAGCCCAAGGCGAGATTGATGCTCAAATAGCCAATGCCGCCTTAACCATGTTACAGGTGGATGAGCAAGGTTTTGATCATATGGATCGGCGGTTGTTAGATGCCATTATTTATAAATTTGATGGCGGACCTGTTGGCGTTGATAGTCTTGCCGCTGCCATTGGAGAAGAACGCGGAACCATTGAAGATGTTTTAGAACCTTATTTAATTCAAAAAGGCTATTTAATGCGTTCACCTAGAGGGCGGGTGGCAACGAAAAAAACATGGCAATATTTTAATTTAAATGCCCCGCAGATTGTGACAGATGAGCCTGATTTATTTAATTCTTAGAATATAACAGGCGGTTCTTTTTTTCCTTTACCTGTCGCTTCTACAATTTTACGAGCAGATTCAGCGCCTTTTTGATGGGCATCCGTTTCAGATAATTGTTCTGTTAAATCAACGCCTTCTTTAGCTTTTTTCAAATGTAACGTTTGAGTTGGGAAAGCATATTCGACACCTAAATTTTGAGCTAATCGTAAACAATCTAAGAGAAAACGATGGCGCTCTCTTAATTCGGTGGACCAATCAGGTGTTTCCCAAAAAACATAGACTAAAACATCTAAAGAAGTGGCGGAAAAATCATTTAAATAAACGTGATAATAATCTTTCCGCATATAAGGATGAAGGCGGACAATTTCACGGATTCCTTCGCAAAAAGCTTCAATTTTATCAGGCGGAGTATCATAGGTTAAAGAAAAACGAGTTGAATAACGTCGATAACGCCGTTCCCCCATATTATCCACTTCTGCCGTAATAAAAACAGAGTTTGGCATGGTAATTAAAGAATTATAAAAAGTTCGGACTTTAGTGCTGCGAAAACCAATTTGTTCAACACTGCCTTCAACATCTCCTACTTTAATCCAATCTCCCGCTGTAAAAGTTTGATCTAATAAGACAGTAATCGAACCAAAAATATTTTGTACCATGTCTTTTGCCGCCAAAGCAAATGCCAAGCCCCCAATTCCAAGCCCTGCTAATAAACTAGAAATATTAATATTTAAGTTTTCAGCAACAAAAATAATCCCCATAATCGTAACAAAGATTTTTAATGTTTTAGGCACTAATGGCGCTAACATATCATCCAATTTATTTTCTGTACTATGGGCTTTTTCTAAGACCCAAATCGCCACTAAATCAACTAAACGATAAACCGTCCAAACAGTCGATAAAGCCACTAAAAACTTAACAGCAATTAATAGAATCAGCATAATTTGCTCAGAGAATCCCATTAAGCGAATGCCCACCAACCAAATTAATGCCATTGCCATTAAACCAAAAGGTCTTAATGAATCATCGGATAAATGCCGATACATAAATTTTTTGCTCTTCCAATAACGTAATAAGAGTTTAAAAACCAATGACATTATAAAATCAGCGAGTACCCCTAAAACAACAAAAATAAAGACACCAAACCATTGCCAATTTTCAAGCACTAAGGTTTTATGACGTAATCCTGCGGGTAATTGTTCTCTAATTCTTAAGTAAAAAGGACGACTTTGTTTATTTCCTTTATCCTTTTCGATAGTTAATCTTTTTTTATCAGAAACTTCTTCTAAAATAAGCGGAATAAGACGAATGGTGTCTATATCAAACAACCAACGTCCGTCTTCTTGGCGAGCCAGTCGAATTTCTCCATTTTTATAAGTTTCCAAGACATAAGGCAATCCTTGTTGCCTATCTGTAATAGTGGATAATTGAATAATTTTAGAACGATCTAAAATATCCAATAACATCCAAGCCAAGTTTTTGCCCCTTTCTTGACGTACTAAACCATTAACTTCACTTAAATCAAAAGTTGCAATGGCTTTTTCAATTTGCTTAGTTTGTCCGCGTTTAAAATCATTCATTGCATGTAAATAAGTCGCAATGGTTTGACGCGGATTTTTTAAAGCTGAAAGCGGCAGAGGCGGGGGCTCGATTGTTTTTATCTCAATTTTTTGATCCGCTAACAGTGAATGAGATAAAAACAATAAAAATAACAAAGAAAATATTTTATACCTCATCCAGCTTGTCCATCTGCTCTAGGAACCCAAAGTATTTTAGCAAAATACATTAAAAAGAAAAGAAAGGCACTAATCCATAATACCCCAGAAATTAAGTAAATCGTTTGGACATAAGAAAGTAAAAAAGGCAGAACAGGAGAGATTCTCACTAAAGCCGCTAAAACAATACAATAAAAACTCATTAAAATAAGTTTATTATGTTGAATTCCCCGCCCGCTATGTCCTAAAGAAACTCGACTCACCATGCCCAAGGTTAAAACCCCAATCGCACCTGCTGTAAAAGTATGAGTTGCAAAAGAATCTAACTGAGGTAAGTAATAAGCCATAAATTTTAAAATCAAGCCTAATGGAATAAAACTAAAACCAATAAATAAAATCCACAACATGGGAATTTTCCATAATTTCAAATGATGCCAAGTAAATAATCGAATCAATAATAAAATTCCCACCGTTAAAGCTAAATAAGCGGTGATTATCGACATTGGAAAAAAACTATACGCCATAATCCAAAGAATCATTAAAGCATTTGCCCCAAGATGTAATTTTTTTAATTCATATAAAGGAAAAGGTGCCGCTAATTCAGCACCATTTTTAATAAAGAAAGGAATCACCCGACTGCCCATAATCACAATTAATAACATAATAATGGCGGTTGCAAGGCGGGTGCCTTGCATTGCGGTTTGTATTATCCCCAATACTTCTAAATGGATTAGTAAATTAGCCGTTGCTAAAACTAAAAGAATCGGAATAAAAACTAAATTCTTATATTGTTTTATTTTTAAAATAGGCAAAGCCGCTGCCAAAGCCGCACAAGGCAAAAATAGTAAGTCAATACTGGCAATAACCACATCAGGTGCCGTGGACCAAGGTAAAATTCGACCCGCTAACCAAAGCAGAGCTAATAATCCCAAGGGCGCATGTTGAATAGTTTGAACACCTGTCCAATTACGAATCGCGGTTAATAAAAAACCCACAATAATAGCGCCTGTATAACCTAATAACATTTCATGAGCATGCCAAATGGTGGGACTATAATATTGATTTTGCAATGCAGTATTTAAACTAAATAACCAAAGCACCATTAAAATAACCGCACTCAGTCCCGCCCCTAAAAAAAACGGTCGAAAAGCCAGTTGTAATAATGCAAAAGAAGATGGGGGTTGAGATTGGTTATCTGAAATATTTAATAAACTCATCTACAGGCGCCTTTAGATAATATTAATAAGAAATTTAATATACTTTAATATGATAACGGGATCAAATCGTTGTAAAATTGTTATTGTTGAAATAATTGTCTGCTTTTTTAGGTATACTATTAAACATTAACAATTAATTATAGGTTTTATAAATTGGAAACAACAGCAATAGAAGATTTAATTAAACAAGGTATTAAAGATGCCACTGTAACAGTTACTGGAGATGGGCGACATTTTGAAGCCGTGGTTATTTCTAAAAGCTTTGCAGATAAATCATTAATCCAATGCCAACGCATGGTCATGGCAACGGTTAAAACTCAAATTGAAAGCGATGAATTGCATGCTTTATCCATTAAAACACAAACACCATAGAGAGGAAAAATAAATGAAAATAATTAAAATTGCATTTTTATTATTATTTGTAAGTCATTCAGTTTTAGCAGATAAACGGATTATTAATGGTTTTGATGCGCCTGCTAATTCAAAACCTTATGCCACGGCTTTATTAACCAGACAAAGTACTGATAATTTTCAAGCACAATTTTGTGGAGCAACCTTGATTGATTCACAATGGGCATTAACAGCCGCCCATTGTTTTTTTGTTCAAGATGATAATGGAAATTCTGTTCGAGAGGATGGTTTAAATGATATTTGGGTGGGAGATCAAAATTTAAAAGGTCCTAATGGAGAACGCATTCCCATTTCAGAAATTATTATTCATGAAAATTATAATTTTAATAACAATCAAAACGACATTGCGGTTGTTAAATTAGCCCGTCCCGCAACAAAAGGAAAAAATGTTAAATTGCCTGCACCTTCAATTGTTGGATTATTTGAGCCTGTTGTAACTGAGGGTTTAACAACCACCATTGTGGGCTGGGGAAAATTAAAAGATGCGGATGATTCTAAATTTCCAAGTCAATTACAACAAGTTTCAGTTCCCATTGCTAATCGTCAACAATGTGTTCAAAATTATTTGAATACCGATGCTAAAATCCAAATTACAGATTTAATGATTTGTGCTGGTTTTCCTCAAGGCGGGAAAGACAGTTGTCAGGGAGATAGTGGCGGTCCTTTAGTCAGTCCAATTGGAAACTATAATAATAGTTTTATTAGTGCAGGTGATGTTCAAATTGGCGTTGTTAGTTTTGGAATTGGCTGTGCAGTTCCTAACTTCTTTGGGGTTTATACTCGAGTTTCCGCTTATGGTGATTGGATTTCGGGAAAAATATGTCGTCCAGAAACAAAACCTGCAACCCCTGCTGTTAGTGTTAAAGTTGTAGGAACTCAAATGGAATTTAATATTACCCCTGCTGATAAAGCAACAGGTTATATTTTATATTATGCCCCTTTTCCAGATATTACCAGTGTCGGGCATTTAGATATTGGCAATCAATTAAATATTGTTGGCGATTTTTCTTCTGGAACTGCGTTATATCTTGCGGTTCGTCCGTATCATGATAATTGTTTTGGGGAATATTCTGAGATTGTTAATTTTCAGATACAATAAAACGTTATAACCGCTCAACGTCCTCTTTTTTTAAACGAATAATGGGTTTTCCATCCGTACTACTCCGTCCTCGAACACGCAAAGATTGTAAGGGGTAAACGGAGAGTTCAACAGGAAAATCCGCATCAATATAGATATGAGTATATTCAATAAATTGATTATTTTGTTTCATTAAAACTTGATTTTTTTGATATAACCATTGTAAATCATAAAGATGCTGTTCTAATTCTTCGATATTATCCGTAAAAACATGAAGATCAATGTCGCTGTCTTTTCTAATACGTCCTGTACTAACAGAACCAATTAAACGCGGTTGAAAAGGCGCTAAATCCTCCATAATAGCAATAGCCGTTGCCCGCATTGCAAGTAATCGTTGTTCCACATCATCTTCTAATAAAGCCACAAACTTAGCAATTTCATTAGAAATTTCACCATTAGAAGGTAAATCTTTGGGGCGGTAATGTCCTGCTTTACCAAAAAGCCGTTTGGCAGCCATTTTTTTGGCATCAAAATATTGACTAACACCCTCTTCATACATTAATCGAGCGGCTTCTCTTGCTAAAGTTCGTCTAATTTCAGAACTACTTTTTTTATTTCCAGTGGTATTTTTACGCATATTTTAAAAGGCTCAATGTGAGCAAATCATGTATTAAAGTGCCTCCCTATTGTGATAAAGAATAAGGGATTCATATTGAAATAATTGATTTATGGCAAAATCAATTGAACGTGTTTTTTTACCCGCAATTCTACCCGCCAAATCCCAACGCCTTAATTGCTCTAAATCTAGTAATTGAGGTGTATTTTTAAAAATTTGGCGCGTTTTTTTAGGGCGCTTAAGAAGATCAAGATGATGTTGAATTAACCAAGTAATTCTATCGGATAAAAGATGGTTTAAAAGATCCGCGCCGACTTCCGCATGTTGCGGATAATCAATGGCTTTGCCAATATCGTGTAATAAGGCGGCAGCCCATAGTTCAGGATCGGAGGTGGTTTGTTGTGCCAGTTCAAAAACTTGCAAAGAATGGCTTAAAACGTGTTCTTCGGGATGGTAAGGATTGGTTTCTTCAATGAATTCAAGATCACGGAGTAAATCCGCAAGATAATTTTTTAAATAAGTTGTTGTTTCCACAAAAAGACCTGCTGGATCGGCAGGCGGGTTCATTAATTTACAAGAAATATTGTAAAATATATTTTTTTAAAAGTCTATTTTTTATTTTTATAAACTTAAGTTTATTATACTTAATAAATACACATAAAATTTTAAGAACAATATTTCTTTTTTAACATGGTAATATGTACTACATACATTGGAAAAAATTACGTAGGATATGCCGACGACAGAAGGCGCATCTTACTAAGTTATCAAGTAGTATCTAGTAATAAATTTAATGTAAAATATTTTTACCTCTTGTTTAGAGAAAAAAACAAAAAATGAATCAACAAAATAATCAAAGAACCATCGGTCTTTATGGTGCCATTGCAATTGGAATCGGCGGCATGGTGGGTGGTGGGATTTTTGCCGTTTTAGGCGAAGCTGTCTCTTTAGCGCATGGCGCAACCGCCTTAGCCTTTTTTTTTGCGGGTGTTGTTGCCTTATTAACGGCTTATTCTTATGCTAAATTATCGGTTACTTATCAAAATAGTGGGGGCACGGTTTATTTTATTGAGCAAGCTTTTGGTAATAATTTACTTTCGGGTACCATTAATTTAATCCTTTGGCTCAGTTATCTTATTACTATTTCATTATATGCAGTGGCTTTTTCCGCTTATGCGCAAGTTTTTTTTACAGCAAATTCTGTATTACTCAAACATTTTTTAATCACGATTGCTATTTTATTACCTGCATTGATTAATTACTTAAGTGTTGACTTTGTTGAAAAATCAGAAATGCTGATTGTTATTATTAAGTTAATATTACTTCTGTTAATTATTGCAACAGGGGCTTCTTTTATTGATATTCAACGTTTATCCCCCGCTCATTGGGGAGATTCTTTTTCAATTATTGTTGCAGGAATGATTATTTTTGTGGCTTATGAAGGTTTTGAACTAATTGCTAATGCGGCAGAAGATATTAAAGATCCCGAAATCAATTTGCCTAGAGCTTTTTATGGTTCTGTAATTTTGGTTATTATTTTATATATTTTAATTGCATTGATTGTGGTTGGAACTGTGCCAGAAGCGCAATTAATGGCGGCAAAAGATTATGCATTAGCTGTTGCGGCAAAACCTGCTTTAGGTCAAATGGGATTTACTTTGGTTTCCATTGCCGCATTATTAGCTACTTTTTCCGCTATTAATGCCACGATTTACGGTAATGCTCGATTGGGTTTTAAACTTGCTCAAGAAGGTAAATTACCTAAAATTTTAGCAAAAAAAGAACGTCAAATACCCACAGCGGGGGTTATTGTAACTATGATTTTAAGTATTATATTAGCAAATTCAATTGATTTAACGGAAATTGCCATTATTGGCAGCGGTAGTTTTTTATTAATCTTTTTTATTGTCAATATGGGGGCTTATAAATTAAATAAAGACATCAAAGGCAATAAAATTATTTTAGCAATAGCGAGTATGGTCAGTGGATTGGCATTAGTTACTTTATTGATTCATACTTATAATACCAATCTCAAAGCATTGATTATTTTTATTTTATTTATTCTTTTTTCACTGCTTTTTGAGTTTAGTTATGGCAGACTGATCCGCAAACAATCGTTATTTGAGTCTTAATTTATGAAAAAAAATAAAATTCCTTATTTTATTTGCTTTATTTTTCTAGTTGCTTGCGAAAATGCTTCACAAAATAGGGCATTAGGTACTTTAGAGCGGGATCGCATTGCTCATACTGCAACGGCAAATGAAGTTGTTACTGAACTGCCTGTTTTACAAGGCAGTATGGTAACAAAAGGCACTTTATTGGTTCAACTTGATAATACTTTACAAAAATCTTATGTTAGAAAAGCGGAAGCGGAAGTAGCTCAAGCAAAAGCCAGTCTTGAAAAATTATATCAAGGAGCGCGTAAAGAAGATATTGCCATCGCAAGAGCTAAAATTAAAGGAGTAAGGGCGACTTGGGTTGAAAGTAAAGGAAGTTTTGCTCGTTCAAAAAAATTACTAAAGCGTAAGGCAATTAGTCAAGCGGCTTATGATAGTGCTTTGGCTCATCGTGATATAAACTTGGCTAATTTACAAACAGCTCAAGCTCAATTATTGGAATTAACCAATGGTGCGCGCAAGGAAGATATACAAATTGCCAAGGCGCATGTAGAAGCCACCCTTGCCATATTAGCCAGTGAAAAGAAAAAATTAGCTAATTTAACCATATTAGCAACTCGTGATGGCATCTTGGATAACCTTCCGTGGAATTTAGGTGAGCGTGTCACTATTGGTAGTCCTGTTGCCATTGTATTGGCGGGTAAAGCGCCTTATGTTAGAGTTTATATTCCTGAGCCTTATCGAATTAAAATAAAATTAGGCGATCCATTGGTCGTCCATATTGATGGTTTAGAAAAAACAATTAAAGGTTCTTTGCGCTGGATTGCAACGGAACCTGCTTTTACGCCTTATTATGCGCTTAATCAAGAACAACGCGCCCGTTTAATGTATTTAGCCGAAGTACAACTTCCAGACAGCGAAGCGGGTTTACCCAATGGAGTTCCCGCACAAGTTGAATTGCCATGACAAATCATGTCATTTCGGCTAAAAATCTAAGTCGTAATTTTGGTACTTTAAAAGCCATTCAAAATTTAGATTTAGAGATTGAAAAAGGACGAATCTATGGTTTTTTAGGTCCCAATGGATGTGGTAAAACAACGGCAATTCGTTTATTAACGGGATTATTAGCCCCCAGTTCAGGCGAAATTAAAGTATTGGGACTTGAATTACCTAAAAATGCCGAAAAACTGCGCCGTCATATTGGTTATATGACTCAAAAATTTTCACTTTATGATGATTTAACCGTTAAAGAAAATTTACAATTTATGGCAAACGTATATGGATTATCAGGACGATTACAAAAAAAACGCATTAATGAATTATTAAGTATTTATGGATTAGATCAACGAAAAAACCAGCTTGCGGGAAAAATGAGTGGCGGACAACGACAACGCCTTGCTTTAGCAACCGCCGTATTACATCAACCTGAATTACTTTTTTTAGACGAACCAACTTCCGCCGTTGATCCTGAAAATAGGCGTGAATTTTGGGAACAATTATTTGATTTAAGCGATCAAGGAACCAGTATTTTAGTTTCTACTCACTATATGGATGAAGCCGAACGCTGTCATAAACTGGCGATCTTAGAAGCAGGTATTAAACGCGCTGATGGCACGCCTGATGAATTAATGCAACAAATGGGCGCGCATGTTGTTGAAATTGCTTGTTCTCATTTACGCCAATTAAAACAAAAATTAGTCCCATTACCCGAAGTAATTTCTGCGGCGCAATTAGGCGCCAGATTACGGGTCTTAATTAAAAATAAAGTAGAAAATCCATTAGATTTTTTACGCGAGCAACCCAGTCTTGCAAAAAATGCTCATTTGTCTATTGTTCGACCAAGCTTAGAAGATGTTTTTGTAACTTGTACAGGTGAGGGGCGGCAATGAATAGTTTATTAAGAATTTATGCCGTTTTTAGTAAAGAATTAATCCAACTTAAGCGCGATAAAATGACTTTTGGCATGATTGTAATGATTCCACTCATGCAGCTTTTGCTTTTTGGTTATGCCATTAATACCAATATTTATCTTATTCCTGTGGGCGTGGTTAATAATAGTCAAACCGCTTTAAGTCGGGTTTTAATACAAACCATTAATGCCACTCAAGCGGTTAAATTTACGCATTATTATCAAAATATTGCGGAAGCTGAAGCGGCTGTAACTAAATCGGAAGTACGGGCGTTTTTAGTCATTCCAAAAGATATTAGCCAACGTTTAGTACGTCATCAAACAGTCGGGTTAGGCACTCCGCCTTCTAGTGATCAAGAAACCAGTCGCCCGATTGCACAATGGGTGGTCGATGGTTCAGATACCATGATTTCGGCAGTAATAAAAAGCCTTAGAAATATGCCTTTAACCGAATTACTTTATAAACCTGCTAATCGTCATACGCCGACTTTTGAAGTGACTTTATTATATAATCCAGAACAACGTAGTGCGGTTAATATTGTGCCAGGATTAGTGGCGATTATTTTAACTATGACCATGATTATGTTTACTTCTTCCGCTATTGTTCGTGAACGTGAACGGGGTAATTTAGAAATGTTAATTACCACGCCCATTAGTTCCTTTGAATTAATGCTGGGTAAAATTATTCCTTATTTATTTATTGGCGCTTTACAAGTCACTATTATTTTAACTTTAGGACATATTGTATTTAATGTTCCGATTAATGGGGGATTAGGGCAACTTACGGGTTCAACTTTATTATTTATCAGTGCCAGTTTAGTTTTGGGTTTGGTTATTTCAACCCTTGCTAAAAATCAATTACAATCCACACAAATGACGCTTTTTGTTCTTATTCCTTCCATTTTATTGTCGGGTTTTATGTTTCCTTATGAGGGAATGCCTAAAATGGCGCAATATATTGCAGAAACTTTGCCCGCCACTCATTTTGTGCGTTTAATACGGGGGGTTGTGTTGCGTGATGTTGAAATTATTGATATGACTTTTGATGTGACTTGGCTGGTATTATTTACATTAATTGGATTAATGGTGGCTTCTTTGCGATTTAAAAAGAATTTAGAATAATTTATGTTATTCTTACCCGTATTTTTAATTTTTTCTTAAAATATAGAAAAAATATATTAAACAACAAATAAACGGTAATAAAATTATGAATTGGTTTGAACGATTAATACCGAGTCGGATTCGTACTGAGGTTAAAGAGAAAAACAAAAAAGTGCCCGAGGGATTGTGGCGCAAATGTGCTGGTTGTGAAGAAATCTTATATAAACCTGATGTTGATCGAAATATGGGCGTTTGTCCTAAATGTTCGCATCATAACCGCATTGGCGCCCGTCGTCGTTTAGATTTATTTTTAGATGAACAGGATCAAGTCGAAATTGCGGCAGATCTGATTGCAACGGATCCTTTAGAATTTAATGACAGTAAAAAATATAAAGATCGGTTGGCTCAAGCTAAAAAAGCAACCAATGAAAAAGATGCTTTAGTGGTGATGCAAGGACGAGTTAAAGGACTAAAAGTGGTTGCGATGGCTTTTGAATTTAAATTTATGGGCGGCTCAATGGGATCGGTGGTTGGGGAAAAATTTGTGCAAGGTGTTAATGCCGCCCTTGATCAACATGTTCCCTTAGTTTGTTTTGCCGCCAGTGGCGGGGCGCGGATGCAAGAATCGCTTTTTTCTTTATTTCAAATGGCAAAAACCAGCGCGGCTTTAACTAAATTATCTAAGCGCGGACTGCCTTTTGTTTCTGTAATGACTGATCCAACCATGGGCGGCGTTTCAGCCAGTTTTGCCATGTTAGGTGATTTAAATATTGGAGAACCTGGTGCTTTAATTGGATTTGCAGGACCTCGGGTGATTAAGCAAACAGTCAGAGAAACATTGCCCGAAGGATTTCAACGCAGCGAGTTTTTATTAGAACATGGGGCGATTGATATGATTATTGATCGGCGGCAATTGCGCGCGGTTTTATCAAATCAGTTAAGTATTATGGTGCATGAAGAAAAACCTGAATATACCAAAGAACCTCCGCCACCTGTTGAAGAACCACCGACTGAAACAGCGGAAAAATAAGTTTTTAAAAGCAAAAAACGCGGGCAAAGCCCGCGTTTTTTACTACGACATCCCCCTCAGCGGGTCTGTGTTGTTATTTCAAAAAAGTCTCTGTTTCTGAGTCAGGTGCTACAGTTTTATCATCAATCGTATTAAGATACGTTTCTAAATCTTTCCGTTCAGTGGCACTTAATGCCGCTTCAATTGTTTTATCGCCCATATTATGTTTGGACCAAACAGCGTCTAAAGTATGTGCTGAACCATCATGTAGATAAAAACCATGATAACCCACGCCTAACAAAGAAGGCACGTTAAAACCTTTACCACCAACAGAACCTTTACCAATGGCACCGCCTGCGCCGCGAATTTCAAAAGGTTCAGTGGCATTAAAACTTTTTACATCTTCTAAGAAAGTGAGTATTTTACCCTTATCTTCAAAAGAAACAATTTGAGGTCCTGCATTTGTGATGCGGTTATCTAAAACTTTTCCGCCTGCTAATGGATTACTGTCAAACGTTGGGTTATTTGGATAAACCACTTGGCTCTTAGTCCATTTAGCACCGCCATGACAAGAAGCACAATTAGTTACAAATACTTTTTTACCTCGATCTAACGCATCCGCATCTGTTGCCGCTGGCATAATAGGCGAACGGACAATTTGGACCCATTCAGTCATAGCATCTAATGCATCACTAACATCTTTTGTTTTAGCGTGATTAAAAATAACCGAAGGATCATCTGCAAAACCTTCCCCACCTTGAATATTTCGTGAGTTATTATTAAAGTCAGTCACACTGCCACGAACGGCATTCCAATTAGAAATACGTTGGTTGCTAGCATCTCCTTTAGCAAAAAAAGCATCTAAAGGAATGGTTTGTCTAGGTCCTGTTGGGAAAAACCAAGTAACCCCATCAGACCAGCCATCATTATGACAACTACTACAGCTACTCCAACCATTATCAGAGGCTTTATTACGATGATCAACGGGGATAATATCGCGAATGGCGGTTTTAAATATGCCATTATTAGCGGTACCAAGCGAGGTATAAAAAGTCAGTTTACCCACTAAACGACGATGTTCAGGAGTTTCAGGCGCAGGCGGAGTGGCACTGGCAATATCTCGACTTAATACGGTTTTTGTTTGTAAATTTAAAGCAGAAATAGAATAACCGACTTCATTATTCGTATAAGCCCGACGACCATCCGATGCCATTACAACACCCGTTGGAATATTACCTGTTTGGTAACGAGTAACATTAGGCACATTAATAGTTAAGCCTGCGCCTTTATTTTGAACATGAATAACATAATTACCACCCCGACTGACGACCAGCATATTTTCGCCTGTTTCATCACCATCAATAGCCACAATGTCACTGCCAAATAAACGTACTAGACTGCCATCGGTTTTATCAGGTTGAGTTTCTGTTTTAATTAAATTATTTAAATTAACGGCTGAATTTGCCATTTCTTGTTGCGTTTTGGTATCTAACACATTAATTAAAGCTTGTACATTAACGTTAAATTTAATAGGCGGGGCGGGAGCAGCACCCACATTAGGTAAATATAATTTATCATTACGAATTAAAGCTGAATAGAATTGATTTGGATAAACGCCTTGAACCACTTTGGTATTATCTGCGCCTTTGGCTGTATCTAGACAAAATATTTCACTTTGTAAAGCATCGCCTGCGGCAGCCGTTTCAGCACAAAAATTGCTGCGATCTGCGGCAAAACCAGAACTGGCTAAAGGGGCAATGGTGCTAAAATTAGCACTATCAGCAGTGACTTTAAAATAATAAACAATGCCTTGCTTGGCATCATCAAAACCATCTTTTTTACCAGTAATGGTGCGACTATAAAAATCGGTTACATAAACGGTTTCATCCGTATCACTTGAATCCCCATCATTGGTAATGGCAATCGCCATTGGATTTCCTGCAACTTGAATGGTTTGTGTCACTTTACCTGAAGCGGTATCAATTTGTGAAATACTTTTAGACGTATGATTGGCAACATAAACATAATGACCATTGGGGCTAAAAGCAATTCCGCGCGGCTCACTACCCACAGTAATAGTATTAACAACTTTTGATTGAGCGCCTGCAATACTAATAATAGAAACCGTTCCACTGACCGCATTACTAACATAAGCAAATTTATCATCAGGGCTAATGGTGACATAACGAGGTTCTGTACCTACAGGAACTTCAATTAATTTAGTTTGCTTATCTTGACCTGTTGCATCCATCACTTCAAAAATAGAAACGGATTTTGAGCTTCGATTGGCAACCACTAAATAACGATTATCTGCAGTTAAAGCAATAGAGCTAGAATGGCTATCATTGGCTAAACGACTAAAAGCAGAGGCGTCTGCTAAAGAAAATTGTAAAGGATTGGTATTAGGAATTAACTTTAATTTAACCTGAAAATAAGACGGGGCGCCGTAAATACCGTTTAGAGAGGTTTTAACAAAAGGTAAAGCCGCGATACTATCAACAGGATTAAAAGTCGCATGAGCGCCTGATTTACCGCTAATTTTTTTAGCACTGGTGAGGGTAAACGTTTTAATATCACTGGTTGTTAAATGGGCTTCAAAAACCTCATTTCCCACATCCACCGCATTAATCACTAATTCATTGGTACTAATATTAAAAGTGGCTGCTTGGGCAACCGACATTCCAATAAAGACCAAAAGTACACAAGATTGTAACAAAGATTTTTTCATATTTTCCTCTAAATAATTATAATTGTTGATTATGATTTCAGCTAAAATCATTTAACCCAGTCTAGGTAAATGCTTCCTTTCAAACAACTATCCAGTTGGCTAGGTTTTTTTCTTTTTTGCCTAAAATCCTAAAATCCTGTATCTTCCGCCCATGCGTCTGGATAAAATTAAAATAGCGGGGTTTAAATCCTTTGTAGACCCCTGTGTTGTCTTATTTCCAACTAATTTAACGGGAGTTGTTGGACCCAATGGTTGCGGTAAATCAAATGTGATTGACGCAGTACGCTGGGTGATGGGTGAAAGTTCCGCTAAAATGTTACGCGGCGAATCCATGATGGATGTTATTTTTAATGGTTCGAGCACTCGAAAACCCATTGGAAAAGCCACAGTTGAATTAATTTTTGATAATAGTGATGGCGGAGTCGGGGGCGAATATGCCAGTTATAATACCATTTCAGTAAAACGCCAAGTGACTCGTGAAGGGCAATCTTTTTATTTTATGAATGGCACTAAATGTCGGCGTCGAGATATTAAGGATTTATTTTTAGGTACGGGATTAGGACCACGTAGTTATTCTATTATTGAACAAGGCATGATTTCCCGCCTGATTGAAGCCCGCCCTGAAGATATGCGAGTTTTTATTGAAGAAGCGGCGGGAATTTCCAAATATAAAGAACGCCGCAAAGAAACCGAACGCCGTATTAAAAATACTCGTGAAAACTTAGATCGCCTGAATGATTTAAAAGATGAAGTGGCAAAACAACTCTCTCATTTAGAACGTCAAGCCAAAACGGCAACAAAATATAAAACCTTAAAACACCAAGAACGTACTCAAAAAGCCGAGTTATTAGCTTTGCAATGGCATGAAATGGATCTAAAAGTACAGGATTTTGATCAACAATTAAGCCAGTTGGAAACTGCTTTACAAGCGGAAGTCGCCAAACAACGTCATTTAGAAGCAGAAATAGAGCAACAACGGGAAACACACCATCAAGTCAATGAAAATTTTAATGACGTTCAAGGGGCTTATTATAGTGCAGGTGCGGATATTGCCCGCCTTGAACAAAGTATTCAATTTAATCAACAAAGCCAACAGCGCCAACAAACCGAATTAACGGATATTATGGCGGAGTTATCGCAAGCTCAAATTTTACAACAACAAGATAAAACCAAAAACCAATCAGTTAGTGACGAACTGGCTGAAATAGAACCCGCCTTAGAAATGGCACAAGCTCAAGAAGAAGTGATTAATGAACGTCTGATTGATGAAGAGCAACAATTACAAGAATGGCAACTTGCTTGGGATGAATTTAATCATCAAGTCAATGAACCTTCCCAAAGAGCGCAAGTTGAACGTACCAAAGCGAATCATTTAGAAGAGCAAGAACGCCAACTTAAACGCCGTTTACAACGTTTAATGGAAGATCAATCCCGCCTCCAGCAAGATCAACAAGAGATTAATATAAATGAACTCAATATTGAAATTCAAACCTTAGAACAACAATTAGTCTTAATGCGCCAACAATTTTCCGAAGGGCGGCAAAAGATTCAACAATATCGGGAACAATATCAACAACTTCATCAGCAATTAAACCAACAACAAAGTGAGTTACAAAGTGCTCAAGGTCATTTAAGTTCTTTAGAAACATTACAACAAGATGCTTTAAATAGTGGGGACAAAGTACAAAAACAGCAAGATTGGCTAAAACAACAACAATTATTAGATTGTCCCCGCCTTGCGGAACATATTACTGTTGAAAAAAAATGGCAAAAAGCCATTGAAATTGTATTAGGGGATTATTTACAAGCGTTATGTATTGAACAATCCAGCCAAAATTTTGATTTAGAAACCATGCCTCAAGGGTTATTAATTTTATTAGAAAGAAGTGAACCGATTACATTAGCCACCGATAGTCTAGCGAACCAAGTACAATCAAAATGGGCACTTTCTCATTTACTCAGTCAGGTTCATTGTTGTGAAGATTTAAATCAAGCATTTCAACAACGAGATCATTTAGCGGCGGGACATTATTTTGTCACACCCGAAGGATATTGTATTGGTAAAAACTGGTTTAGTATTGATAAGAAAACAACAGGAGCGGGAATTTTAGAACGTGAACAAGAAATAAAACAACTTAAAATACAAATAAAAGAACTACAAGCAAATATTGAATTAAGCGAGCAACAACGCGAAACGGCGCAACAACAACAGCAACAACAAGAAAAACAAGAAAATCAAATTCGCCATCAAGCGGAACAAATACAACAACAACAAAGCCAGTTAAAAAGCCGTTTAGCAGGACAACAAGCCCGCCATGAACAAGTTGAACAACGACTTAATACCCTGCAACAAGAACAAAATGAAATTAAACAACAACTGGCTCAAGATCAAAAAAGTTATCAAACCAGTTTAGCTTCTTTAAATCAAGCGCTGGCTTTAATTGAAGAATATGCATACCAACGAGAAGATTTAGAACAACAACGTGAAACACTTAATGAACGATTAAGAGAAGTCCGCCTACAAACCCGAGAACAGCGGGATAATGTGCATGAATTAGAAATGCAATTTGAAGCTTTAAAAACCACCGAAAAAAACAGCGAGCAAAATCAACAACGCCTTAATGAACAATTAGCTCAATTAGAAAAACGAAAAATCACCATTGAAAGTACATTAAATCAAGCCAGCAATCCTTTAGAAACACAACAAGAACAACTTGAAATTGCGGTTGAAAAACGCCTTGAAGTAGAACAGCAATTACAACAATCTCGCTTACTATTAACCGAAATTGATCACCAAATGCGCGAAAAAGAGCAACAAAGGCGGCAAACAGAACAAGCCATTGAACAAGTTAGAAGTCGGTTTGATCAAGTAAAACTCAAACGCCAAGAAATTTTAATTCATTGTAAAAATTATGAATCACAAATCAAACAAATGGAACAAGAACCGCTTTCGCTTTATCAACAACTAAAACCCGAAGCAAGTATTAAAGAATGGCAACAAACCTTAGTTCAAATTCAGCAACAAATTAGCCGCCTTGGCAGCATTAACTTAGCCGCCATTGATGAATTTAGCGCCCAATCTGAACGCCTTAATTATTTACAAAGTCAACATGATGATATTTTTAATGCACTAACCACTTTAGAAAATGTCATTCAAAAAATAGACAAAGAAACAAAAAGTCGTTTTAAAGAAACCTTTGATAAAATTAATGTAGGGGTTAAAATCCTCTTTCCAAAATTATTTGGCGGTGGGCAAGCTTATATTGAAATGACAGGAGATGATTTATTAACTTCTGGCGTTACAGTCATGGCACGCCCGCCTGGAAAGCGCAATTCTAGTATTCATTTACTTTCGGGTGGTGAAAAAGCGCTGACCGCGGTGGCATTGGTTTTTTCAATTTTTCAATTAAACCCTGCGCCTTTTTGTATGTTAGATGAAGTTGATGCGCCCTTAGATGATGCAAATGTAGGACGTTTTAGCAGACTGGTCAAAGAAATGTCAGATCAGGTACAATTCATCTTTATTACTCATAATAAAGTGACCATGGAGATTGCCAACCAGCTTAGTGGCGTAACAATGCACGAGCCAGGGGTTTCTCGATTGGTTTCCGTTGATATAGAAGAGGCATCGCAAATGGCGATGATGTAAAACATGGATCATGCAACATTAAGATTAATTTTATTAGTATGCGGTATTTTACTGATTTTAGGTATTTACTTTTTTGATCGAATGGCTCGCAAACGCGAACAGCAGCAACCAGATCATTATGAACCTTTGTTAAGTGACAAAGCCAGTGAAATCAAAGATATTGATGATGAATTGGATCGGTTAAGCGCGGTTCACACTGAAACTAAAAAAGTAGAACCTAGAATTGAACCCACTTTAAATGAAAAGAAAGCAGATAAGCCGCCACCTGCTGAAATGATTTTGCAAATTTATGTATTAGGACGAGACGCGGATATTAACGGCATTGATATTGAAAAAGCGGCACAAGCCTTAGAATTGGTGGCGGCAAAAGAAGTTGGAATTTATGATCGCCGTTTAGGAGACAGTAAAACTATTTTATATAGCATGGCAAATCTCGCCAACCCAGGTACCTTTCCTTTTGATAATATGGCAGATTTTAGCTGTCCTGGTGTGGCATTATTTGCTCGCCTCCCCAATGCGCAAGAAGGCGGGGCAATTTATTCCGATATGTTATTTAGCGCCGAACAATTAGCCATTCAATTAGATGCAGAATTACAAGATGAAACCTATAGTGATTTAACCAAGCAAAGAATAGAACATACCCGTGAGCAAATAAAGAACTTTCAACGCCAGTTGTTATTAGATGAGAAAAGAGAGTTGTATTCTGAAAATGATAATTAAAGTTATAATGTTAATATGGATATTCAACAAAATATACGAATCACCCTTCTAATTGACTGCGATAATGTGAGTCATTCTATAATTGAAGCTGTTTTAAAAAATTTAACAACATATGGAAAAGTCAATATAAAACATGCACATGGCAATTGGAATAGTACTAATCTTAATGGTTGGAAAGAAAAACTTCATATTAGACCGATTCAACAATTTGCCTATACTTCTGGAAAAAATGCAACGGATGCTTCTATAATCATAGATGCAATGGATCTTCTTTATAGTAAAACAGTTGTAAAATTAAATGATACCCACTGTGAAGACACAAAAGATTATAGAATAAAAGTATATCTATCATCTGAAAATGCTCCAAAAGAATATAAAATGGCACATACATTTGATCAAAAAAACCAAGATAGAGAGAAAGAATAAAAATGTTAGGTGCAGATAACTTATTTTTATTAGAACGCGAACTTGATAATCTCAATAGTCTCAAAGATGATAATGAAGATAAAAAACATTTCAAAAAATTAAAAATAGTATTGGATCTTGTGTACAATTTAAAAGAATATCAAGATTGGTTAGCTAAAGATCAATTTTTTCAAAAAGGGGTTATTAGAAGTAGATTTTCACTGCCTAAATCATTTGGGGTTGATATGGATAAAGATGATAAATGGTTGCTAGAATACTTTGGTCTTCTTAATGGGGGTTTACTTGAAGTAAAAATAACATCAAATGGCAATGAAATTCATCTTACTGATGGGTCTTGGGTTAGTCCAGATATTCGGGTATATCCATTTACGGATGAAAGTGAATTACTTTGCAAATATTATACTGACGAAATAAAGGAGGAATTTGATCTGTTAATTGATCCCGCTTGCGGATGTGGTCGCCACAGTTTAGGAATTGCAGATGATGATATTCCAGTAAAAATATCTTTTGATATAAATCTTAGAGCTTTAGCATACTGCCGTATAAATGCATTATTATCAAATAAACAAGAAATGTTATGTGGTATAAATGATTTGCGTGATGGACTGCCTAGTTCTATCCAACTAATTGCAGCAAAAAATGTATTAATAACAATAAATATGCCTTTTGGGATTTTTCCACAAGAAGATGATAGTACTCCATCTTTAGCTCAAGATGGTGGAGATAGAGGTGTTGCATTAACTTTTTCAGCACTTGAAGCCGTTTTAAAACTATCTAAAAATACAAAAATGGAAAATATCAGGACTATTATTCTATTTTATTCATTGGGAAATAAAGAAACTGATCAATGGGAAGTTGTGAATCGTGCCATAGAGTTATTTGGTCAAGACAATATTAGTTTTAAGATTTTTGAAAATGAGAAAATGTGGCGTATAAATGGTAAAAAAGAACAACCAAACCCAATGCCTATAGATAATTTAGCTCTAAAAGCTAATTGTAAACACACTTTTAATTCGGATGAAGCTGATATTGCTCGTAAGGGTTACCAAAGATTGCAAGCTTTATATAAAGAACATGGTTATACCCATTTGGCTTATGGGTTACTAGATATTTGTTGTAAAAGTCCTGATTCCAGTAATAGAAAAAAATTCACCCTGTTTAAAAAATACTTTATATAATAAGCCGCAATAAAATATTAAGGAATTTTAACAATGCTAAAATTAAAAGAGAATCCTGTTTGGCGATGGTATCAGCGGCATGATGATGTTATTAATTTAATTTTGACCTCCACCGCTGAATTATTGCCTTTTGGTGAAGTGATTACCAAAGCCATTGAATTTGTTGAAGCGGGATTAACTGATAAATCAGAGGCGGAAGAAGAAGAACAGAAAAAACAACAAGCAGAGCAACAAATTGCGGCATTATTAACTGAATTAAAACCGTATATTATTGGTTTAGTTGAAGAGATTGAATATTTGCCACAATATCAAAAAGGCATGAATCAACAGGATTTTAAAAAGACGGTTTTAGTGGGTCATATTGAAACTGAATTTAATCAAGTATTGCCTGATTTAAAACAAAGCATGAGTAAATCAATTCAACAGAGTCAACAAGGGGTTGTTCTTGATAATCGTTATGAATTAATCACTGAAATTGGGAAAGGCGCACAAGGCGTGGTTTATAAAGCCCGTCATTTATTTTCTGATAATGAATGTGCGATTAAATTATTACCTGCTGAATTAAACGGAGATACACGGGCAATTAATAAAATTCGGACTGAATTTAAAAATATGGTCAATCATTTACGCCATCAATTTATTGTGGCTTATACTGAATTTGGATTAGATCAAAAAACAGGACGTCATTTTTTAGTCATGGATTATATTCAAGGGCAATCATTAGGGGAATTAATAGATAAACGCAACCAACCTTTTAGTGTTAAAGAAGCTTGTGTTTATTTATTACCGATTGCAAAAGCCCTTGATTTTAGCCATAAAAAAGGCTTTGTTCATCAAGATATTAAACCCGATAATATTTTAGTCAATCAACAACAAGAATGTTTTTTAACCGATTTTGGTTT
>Ga0256847_1000462_pt1 | contig 25828 bp, 19 predicted proteins | sample TeddybearmetaG_FD_189099 | JGI IMG/M metagenome (GOLD analysis project Ga0256847, IMG submission 189099) | Hydrothermal vent microbial communities from East Pacific Rise, Pacific Ocean - Teddybear | ecosystem: Environmental > Aquatic > Marine > Hydrothermal vents | place: Pacific Ocean: East... | reverse complement strand
CCAGTGCAATCAATACTTCGGGGAAATCAATGTCGTTACGATCCATGTGATCATCGGCACGAACAAACACCACAAAACGTTTTTCGCCTGCGCCTGGGTCTTGTAGATGGTGTTGTAACTGCCACAGTTCGGTGGATTTACCACTGCCCCGGTGGCCAGTGAGGACTTGGCAAGTGGGCTTATCTGAGAGCTCGATTTTGCGTTGTAGTTGGCGCACAATGCCCAGGGCATCCCCGCGTGCTGAGTTTAAATCAACATACAGATTCTGCTGCTCGGATTGTAATGGCACAGGGCTAAATTCGGCGTAGATTTTTTTGAGTTTTTGCATCCAATCAGTATCAAACGGGTGCGCTAAAATAGCAAATTTTTCACGCAGGCACTTGACTCACCCAGTGCCCGCGTTACCCATCAAATGACTATTTAAAGGCGATAAATAAAGCCGATGTCCACGCCATCGCATAATCATTCTGCCGACCAGAAAAATAAATCGGCCGGAAGCCATGTGGCCCATTCGTCGCATCCACTTCAATCTCACCGGACACTTCCCGAGGGGTCACCTGTTCGGTGATTTGCTCCAGCGCCAGGTACATATCTTGCCCCCCCAGCTCACTGGATAAATGGCCCGATTTCAACAGTTCCTCACCCGAGATCTCCCAGTCAAATTCAGGGCAATGCACGAAAGGATTCCCCTTGAGTGGATCACCGACTTTGACATACCCGTCTATGGTGCCTTGAACGCGGATTTTACAATGTTTCAAATTGCTCACATCCATTTCAATCGCATCTGTATCACCGTAAGTATCCGAGTGAAAACCGATTTCTGTGGCACTTTGACGCCAGCAACTTTCTTCCTGATGCTCAAACCCCAAACCGGTAAATTGGTTAACCAAACCATTGGTGATGGTAATTTTGCCATTCCACGCCGCCCATCGATAGCGATCTTTGATGCGCGCCCCCCCCCAACGCAAGCGTATGCGGCGGTCAGACAAACCGGCCTCCTTTTGCAGGTTGCGCGTGAAGATTGGGCCACTGTGGTCATACGCCGTGATTTCATCCCAACCGACATCCCCTAAGAAACGGTATTTCACCACGGCTTTACCGGTGTGCTCGAAATCATCCCCTTGAATAAAATCACCACAAGAAGATAAAGCCACCAAACGCTCGCCGGTGGTCGCCCAAGTGTGGCGTGCACGCAGCGCTTTACCGACCGTTGCACGATCCAATTGACCCGAAATAATGCCAGTCACACCACCTTTAACGCCAAATACGGCTGTACCCGGCACACCACCACCACAGCGGGCACGATGCTCATCACCATTGGCAGAGGCTCCCAATTTGTACCCCCGCGCCATACTTTCATGATACAACCACGGGAATTGTCCCCAAGCAGAACCAATTTCTACCAGACGATCTAGCTCCGGGTGATACCAATCCATAATGCAACGCCGCCCCCCCACATGCGGCATCAATAAATGGCCTTCTGGATCGTGAATGTAAGTCGCCCAAAGTTCTTCCAACGGCCACGCACCCGGTTCAATGGTCTCGGAGGTCATGTCTTCGTTCCACTCAAATGACCGACACGTCTCACCATTACGATCAAATGGGAATTCCGGTGTATTGCCGTGTAGGAACACCACATTGTGATCCCCACCCGCACAAGAGTTACCGCACCATTCAGTGCCGGGATAACACACAAACTCGCCATCTTGGTTGAGGCCGTCAATGGTTTCTACGGCGGCATCCCAATGCGTTTTGGTCACATTAAAATCGTTCGCGGTGTAACCTAACACGTCTAACCCGGCCACATCTCGGCCATAAGTTAAGTTGTAAGTGGTGTTGTTGGTGCCCACGGTATCGTCCGAATGCACGTGTAAATCCCCAAAGAATAAACGCGGCGCAACCAAGTTGTCTTCAATCGTGACGTAATAGTCGAGCGCCTTCACTGCCGGGTGATTTGGCATACTGGCGGTGACCACCAGTTCACCGGTTTCATTCGCGGGTAAATCATCCACCAATGCAATCGCCCAACCTTGGGCTGACAGCTCAGTCTCCCGCTCAAATACGGTTTTACCATTGAGGGTGGCGGTTAATCGCACCGTTTCCCCTCGGTTCCAACAGGTATTACCCCATTCGTCTTCCACCCGCACCCGTAAAGCTAAAGGCTGGCCAGGTTGCTGCAAACGTGACCCAACCATGACCAATGCAGCGGGCTCTCCAGGGATGATGTCGATGACGATATCACCGGGAATGTCCGCAAAACGGGAGGTGCCAAGCGGGTCGGCATAACAACGGAAGCGGAACCCTTCTTCAACAAACGTTTGCACACGGGTGCCTGGCCCACCGGCCCGTTTGTCGCCTAAGCGGATAATAAAGTGATCCCCTGGTTTCACGTAACCATCCACCGTATCCACAATCACCGCTTTCTGGAAAGGCCGTTCATGGCCTTTTTGGTCAAAGCGGACTTTTAGCGATTGCACGGTTGCCGGGCTTTGCCCAGGCATACAAGGGCCCGCTTGGTATTCTGCGGACACATAGTTGGCCCCTTTCGGGTCGGTGGTTTGGAATAACGCCCAATCAGAATAAAACTTAAAAGTGGCTTTAATCCAAGCGCCATCGGCAAAACCCGAGGCGCCGACTTCATAATCCAACACAATTTCTTGCCAACTCCCGGCCACCAATTTTTCGGTGTGGCAGGTGATGTTGCCTAAGAAGGGAAGCTCTTTGGTTTTTTTATACAGCCCTTCGGGTGCAGTATAATCGCCTAAAAGTGCTTTTAATTGTTCTTCTGTCATCTGTTTCATCATTGCCTCCTAGTTAAGACAGTATTATGTTAATTTGCGTAAGGCCAAGGTACGGATGGATCCCACACGGGCATGCCCAAAAAGGCGTACCACGGTGCCATGACTAAAATGCCGTAAGCAATGGCAATGAGCACGCAAACCCAGCCGACTTTGGCATAGTCCGTCACGCTAAAAGTTTCTGACCCATAGGCGATGACCGCAGCGGTAATCTGCGTTGGGAGTAAATAAGCGTAGGTATCGGTATCACACACCAGCAACGTGAAAGCGACCGGATGCAGCCCTAAAGATGGTGCTAACGCAAACACAATCGGTGCCAGCATCGCAATGGCGGCGACGTTGGACAACATGCCGATGCGGATAACATGCGTCCCCAGCATCATCACCAAAATCACGCCCCACCAAGGTAAGCCCACCACTAAACCATGCACACCATCGGCTAAAAATTGGGCCAAACCAGATTTTTGCATGGCCGCCGTCATGGTGATGGCACCCCCCAAGAGTAAGAAAGTGCCCCAAATGGTTTTGTCTTGTATTTCTTTCCAGGTGAACGGGAATAAACCAGGCATGAATAACAATAAAATGCCAATCAAACCAATCACACCCAATTGAAGATTGTGGATTTTGCCCATCATAAACAGCAGAGCAACCCCGGAGAACACCGCCAATAATGTCCACTCGCCTCGGGACATTTTACCCAATGCTTTATGCTCTTCATGAATTTTGGCGTGACCACCAGCCAACTGAATGCCACCGGTTTTAAAATGAAAACGCACCCACCATTGGGTGATGACAAACATACCCAGGTAAGGAAATTGCAATAACGCCCAATCCAAATAACCCAGATTGGCAAATCCATTGTTATCAAAGATCCCAATCATAATTAAGTTGGGCAAATGGGCGGTTAAAATGAACACCCCACAAATCATGGTGCCGTACACCAACGATTGAATCACAATGGCTTTTTTGGCTTCTTGTTCTTCTGGGGTATCGCCCAATAGATCGGTAATGCCCTTGACCACCGGTAATAACGTCGCGGCACGTGCATTCGCTGCTGGAATTAAAAACGCCAACACGATGTTGACGTAAAACATACCCCAAATGACTTGGCTAACATTGGAGGCTTTTATTTTATCCAAAATTGCCAAAGCAACCCGACGATCCAGCTTTAACAGCTGCATAATCGCCCCAACAAAAAAGGCAAAGAGGCATAACCAGACCACATGTTTGGTAAAACCGGAGAACACGACGTCCATCGGTGGCACCAATTTACCCTTTTTCTCAACCCAGGGAATGGCATGGGTGAGAATCAGCAAGGTCGGCACGGAAATTCCCGTAATGCCAACCGGCATCGCCTCCGACACCCACATAATACTGGCCCAGACCACCACGGCCAAAACCGCCATGCCACTATCGGTTAACCCTTCTGGATTCGGCAGCACCCACAAAATGAGTACGAACATCACCCAGGCTGCCACAAAACCAATCAAACAGCGCTTCGGGTTACGCCCGCTGCTCATGATGTTTTGTTCAAGATGTTTAAAGATATTACTTAAAAATGTGTTGCCAGATGAGGCATTACCTTCTGTACTTGGTGTATCATTCTGCGCTGTTGTTCCCATACGACCCCCTTTTTGAGCGTGGCACAAACGTGGTTTGATAACGTAATGAGATAATAGCTCAGAAAATTTTTCTTACTGGGTTAAATGATTTGTTTACCAGAATAAATCCGTTAGACGAAAAGATAAAACCTACCTAGCACATAGATAGACTTATGCAGCCGCCGAAAAACACACTTAGAAATGTTGGGGTTGATTATAACATCAAGCCAAAATCAGAATATATTTCGCCTATTCTAAACCGGCGCATTCAACCCGCTAAACGCTGAGTTCGTAACGCATAACCCTCAATAAACCTCTGGCACGCGCATCAATTTATCAATGCCCACATCGCATTTATTTTTAATCGCAGAGCTAAACAATGCAATAAGTCGTTGTTTTTCAGCATCCCTCATACCTTGGTTAGGGCAAAATTGAACTCTTAAATGGAAGAGGTACAGAAATGGATTTAACAGACCACCACCCATGCGAATATCATGATCATCTATAGGGGACTCAATATGCTGATGAGGTGTGGGGTGGATAATCAGAGCGTCGATTACCTTTTCAATATCGCGATCTGACATTTGTTGAATTGCCTGACCGCTCTGAGCATGTGTTGAAAGCAGCACTTGGTTTGGATATTTGAAATATTGCCCATCGACATCATGCACCCACATCAACGCTCTCTCACTGAGAGGTGGCGAGTACATGAAACGTACCGTAAATTTATCATGGGTTTTTTCCTCTATCGCATATTCAAAACACATCCCAAGGTGAAAAGGACAATCAACGGTTGCAGATAGATAACCTCCTCGACTGGAAGGTACTTTCGGATAATCACCAACCTGCCAAAACAATTTCAAGCTTTGCCCATACTGACGTAACCAATTTTTTTTATCTTTAATGCTTGCAGGGGAAAATGCTAACCTAATAATGCATTGCCACAGGTAGGCGCACACCAAATCATTATCCATGCTTCGCACCTTTAAGATAGCTCAAGACCACCTTTAAGTTTTTTACATAAGAAAACGCTGCCCCATCTTCGCCTGCCAGCGCCTCCATAAAGGCAAGATCAGATTCAATATCACCCAGGCTCAACGAACGCTGTAAATCTTCCTCCAACACATAAACCTGAAATAGTTGCCTTAACTGTATCCAGTTTGAAAAATAATGATTTAGTTTATCTTTTGGTATCCACCAAATCATCTGTTTTGTTAAAAATTTATCTCTCTTAAGATTAAGTGATTTAACTTCTTCCTCAGGAAATTCACCACTAAAATCAAAAGAAATAATATCCACATCATTGCTGCCAATACCCTCAACAATTTGCAGCAATAGTGAAAAATTCTCTTGATAGACTAGTCGGCAGTGCTGCCAAATTTGATACTCATAGGCATTGGATTTGGCTTCTAGATAGGCTTTAACAATATTGGCAATCTCTTCATTTTCATAGGCAATCACAATACGATCATTACGTTGTTGTGAAAGCAATGCGTTTGAAATCACATCTAAAATCTCAATAACATTCAGCTCTATTGTTGTCTCAATACAGCCGAGCTGCATACTTTCCCAATAATCAGTATCACGATTAAAACTCAACCCTTGCCCACTCATGCCATGTTGCTGTGCATATTTTTTTAACTGCTTAACTTCCGGTGCTTCCTGCCAATGGTCAGAAAATGACATTTTAATCACCGGGTTTAACTGTGCCTCCCACCGGCTCTCTTGCAATCGAGAGTAGAGAAAAACCCAATTACCAAAAATCGCCCTTCGCGCAGTCTCGTTATCCCCAGGCAATGAAATCATGCTGGTTTCAAGAAACTGATTTTTATCTATCACCTGCAAAAGCGTATTTTCTGGACGATCCCCAAAGGCGAAAAGGTCACGATTAACATGTTGTATCGCAAGAGCAAAGGCCTCTGAATTAGATTTTCGCTGCTTTCTTTCCAGCAAAAAATAATCTAAAATTCGCAACGCTTGCCTTGAAAGGCCCCCCGAAAAACGAACAATAAGCGCAACTTCTTGAACATACCCTTGGGCATAAACACCAAGCCGCTGCGTCAACATTTGTGTAATAAAATCATCCGTAGCTGCTGGAATAAATAATTTATCAATATTTTTCGTCCACGCATCATGCCAAAACAAATGAACCGCATTCACTTCAAATAATGTTTTATACTTGGCAATCGGGGTAAGAACCTCTCTCAGTGAAAAATAAGCCGCTGTTCCTGGCTCAAATTTATCAACGCCCGCAGCATAACAAAATAGCGATGAGGCTCGATTTTCCTGCAATTTATTAATGAGGACGTCAAACAGTTTTGGAAGAAAGTGCTGAATTTTTTCCAAAATATGATTAAAATCTTTATTTTTTGCCATCGAATCACTAGAAAATACCTCCAACCGTATAAGCGATATTGAATAGATCCACTGCTCAGCACTGTCACCTAAAATACGCAGAAACTCTGCTGGTATTTCGTCAAGATGCGTTAATTGCTGATCCGCAATATAATGAAAAACCTCGGCAAAAACGATAGACCAGCTATCAATCAAGGATAAATTTAAACTCTCTTTATCAAAAAAAAACGTCAGGTCAGGTTCAACCTGGGACTGATAAAATGAATGCGAAATGAAAGTAGTTTTACCACAGCCAATTTGCCCACCTAGCAAAACGGCTTTATCCCCATCAACAAGCCACGCCATAAATTTTTTTACTAAATCCGTATCTGGCTCAACGTAAAGCTTATCAAATTCATCTGGCGTTGAAAGCGCAATGCCTTCATCAAGATTAATCCCAAATTGATTCAATGCCACGCTAACTTCGCCCTTGTTTTCGCATATTTTCTACCGCTTTAACAAAATCGGGCTTATCCGCATCCTTGAGCCATTCAGACCAAAAATCAATCGTTGCGCTAAGTGGTTTTTCTGTCGGTTCCGTAATTTTTATTCGGCTCGGCAGCAGTACCGCATCACCCACAACAAGCGCTTCTCCAATATCCATGATAGGCAAGACATCCAGTAAACTCTCCAAACTTTCTGGCATAAGTTTTTTAACCGTCGATTGGTCATCGCCATTGGTCAGCCGCAGAGCAATCACATTATTGCACTGGCTTAAAACCGTGGTACTCACATCAGAGGGTCGCTGACTCACAATCAGCAGCGCCACTCCATATTTTCGCCCTTCTTTGGCGATTTTTTCAAACGACTCAATGGCTCGCTGCTCAACTGGGTTTCGGCCTTCTTTTTTAGGTAGATACAAATGCGCTTCATCACAGACTAATGCCAATGGCCGCCTTTTATCCCGGTCTGTCCAAAATTGCACTTGATAAACAATTCTTGCAACCAACCCGACAATCACCGGAAGGATATCTGATGGCACTTCGGAAAAATCAATCACCTTGATTTGAGCATTATCTGATTTGTAATCCATCAAACTCTGTATCATCTTCGCCATTGAATCATATTGATGTTCGGAGTCTGGCGCATTAAACAAGAAGCCATAGCGTTTATCGCTTAATTTACTGCGAATTTTGGTGAGCAATCGGCTAAATTGACCAAAAAACTGGCCTTGCTTCAACCCTCGCGCACCTTGCACCATCTCTTCATTAAAATCCGTTAATTTTTTAATCACGTTATCAATGGAAAATGGAATCGGACTATCTAAGGTGAATGCATTCAACACGGCATCTTTATTTAACGCTTTTAGAATCGCCTTTTTTTCCTCAATCACCGTATCCTGAAACATCATCACTTGGTTGTGTGCGCTAAACTCTGAACGGTCGATAAACATCGCTTGCATCTCTTCTGCATTCATCAACCAAAAAGGCAGGTAAAGTAATTCATCCGATGTTTTTCCTAATGCTTCTGGCCCTGGAATTTTTAAATGACGCGCATAACTGAGTTGCCGATATTCACCATGCAAATCAAATACGATAATATTGGATGAAGGTAATTTGGCCGTACGCTCAAGCAAAGAAGCCACAGTCCATGATTTTCCTGAACCGGTACTACCCAATATCGCGGCGTGACGTTGGAAAAATTTGTTACCATCTAAAAAGGCGGTTGCTGATTCATCAATCGTATATTGGCCAAGTGCAAGAGATTGTTCTTTTTCACCTGAGGAAGAAAGAAGATTCATAAAAGATTCAAGCTGCTTTTCCTGTAAGACATAACATTTTGTTTCAATGTCCGGTACTTGTACCAAAGAGCGAGAAAATACAGGAAATTGATCCACAGCACTCCACCGAGTAGTTCCAACTAAGGTAAGGCGTACAGTATTAATAACATTCTCATTTGCTCCCTCTAACTCATCGTCAGTTTCTATTTCATCATCAACCAGGGGAGAAATTGATACTGACTTGACAACGCGATCAATCAAGCCAATTAACCATGTTTCAACTCCAGATGGCACAGCCAAACAGACTAGCTGACCCACTCTAGCTTTCCTTAAGTCAGTATCTGTTTTCACATAAATCGAAACTTTGCGAGTATCTACTTCTCGAACCGTTCCAAGAAATAAGTCACCATTATTAAATTCAAAAATAGCCATAAGGCTAATCCCCCATTATTTCCGTTACAAAATGATCGAACCGCCAAAGCTCTTTATCTTCCAACTTTAACCAACCCTTATACTGACAGTTAAAAATACGTGTTGATTCATTATTTTCATTTTTACAAACAACCCATACATTCTTAGCATGTGATAATAATGCTTCAATATTGTCGTTCGATTCTCGGGTAATAATTAACCCAAATGAATCTTCATTCTTCAATTTTATTTCAATTTTATTTTTTATTAGCTGAGTATCATTAAACCCAAAACCTAAAAACAAAAACGCATGGTGACTACAAATCGCTTTATCAAACGCACTCAGCAGTGTATCCCTATACTCATGAAGCTTTTCATGCTTTGCTGTACCAGGTGTAATAATAAACCGCTCAACACCATTCGGAACTTCCTCCCACGCATCAGTTTCAACAATTTTCTTATCAAATTTAAACGTATTTAAAGAACCATGAACTTTATACAAACAAATATGATTTTTAACACGCGTCACCCATTGCGGCTTTGCTCGCCCCTGCGACACCTTCTCTGCATAAGTCATTTGCCGCTCAGCCTTCTTCCAGTCAAGTTGCCTGACAACTCCGCCCCAAAATCCTGTTGTATATAAAATGTCCGCTTGTGTAAATGCATACTCTGCTAACAGGTCATAATTTGGTGTTGCCACGTGGAGCACTTTATCAGCCTCCGGCAACCTTTTAACCAAACGCTTAAATATTTCAATTGCTGGCCAAATTTCATTTCCCTGTAAAAGATTAAACGAATGTTTTTTTTCAACACCGCTAACAAATAATGCTGTTTCACTAATAACATACTTTAATAAGTTGGAATCCTTTATCGAGTTCATTGCACTTTCAAAATCACCATTTTTTCCTAGTGTCTTTAGCACATCATCCCATTCACTTCGCTGCTCTAAATTAAGAGATTTTTTAGGGATTTCAAATTTTAGTTTTTTTTGGAGCGCATACATACCAAAATCAGTATCTACCGCACAAGAAGTCCCTGTGGCAAAAAGCACAAAGGGTTTTTGGTCGAAAAAATTCTGCAATGCTTTGTAGGCAATCTCTTTCGTCAGTTCAGGCTTATTCATCCTGATTTTTTCCTTTTCCCCCAATGAATGGGTTTTATCTTTTCTCACTCGGCTTTAATCCTAGCCAAACCACTCAAAGCCCTCTCACAGCGTATACATCTCGCTTTAGCTTGAGTAAACAGTACATCTGTTTTTTTCAAAATCAATTTGTGTGGTGAACCGACTCGCTCTGTTTCATGCGTCACAGGCAATATCAAACGCTCAATGATATTATGAATATGCTGCCGTCGCCCTTTTGCCAGCGGCCAGCACTTCACCTGTAAATCACTCGACTGTAAAAAACCCTGCAATACAACGCAGTCATCACATCCGCAATTATTTTCATCCAAAATAGACCAATCATCGGCCTGACGAAACCCTTGTTCCAGCTCTAAAGAAATCTGCTTGAAAAGCAAATTCACTAAGGTTGACCATTCCCACGCACGAAATGCAACACCAACATATTCTGAAGCAATATTCAGCACTAACTCAGCCAGATCTAACGCAGGATAAATCGGTTGCGATTGAACAATATAACCCATGACCTCATCGTGCAGGGGCTGCTTATCCGCCAACCTGCACAGCAATAAAATATCGCCCATTGCCTGGCACAACGACCCTGCTAGCTGTTGCATTTTAGGCTGAGAATGCGTATCAAGCATCTCAGCATGCGCCTTTTTCAAAGCCGTATATTGGTACAATATCAACCAGTCACTCAAAGCATCATGGTCTTTTGGTGCGGTTGCGACGATCATTTTCAAAATATTGGGCAAGTCCTTTATCTGTCCGACACAGCGTTCATATCTGTCGGGAGTTACCCATTTTTGCATGAGATCAATCCACCATTGGTCTCCGTATAGCCGCGCCAATTGCAACAAAGTCTTCACGGTTTGACCGGTGAAAGCAATCATCCCTAATGGCGCGCACAATTGATGCGCAATCTCCGGGTGACTTAACCGCAACGCCACTTTCAATACTTGGGTCAATGATTGTCGTGGGGCACCCTCTTCTAATCCCGACCAATAGGGCAGAATATTTTGAATGATTGCTTCAGCCTGGGGTAAAGAAGATTTTTTATTGGCCAACGCCAATAGCTCCTTCACCACACAACTTGGGCTAAACTCCAACATCACCGCATAATGTTCATGACGAGGCCACGCAATCACGGCCGTGCGATGATACCAACGATCTTCCGTGTTGCCCCAATTCCCCATATACCCTTCATAATCGGACTCAAAGGGATCAAATTCATCGGTTGCTATCGTCCAGCAAATATCTTGATTCGAGAGCAAAAGCTCAGACAGTGGCGCTTGCTGATCATTCGCATCAATCCAATGGACAATACTGGCATCATCCTCAATCAGTTCAACACACTCATACTCTACTCTGTCGTCTCGATAACGGTGGTATCGCGAATAACCACCGTTATCGTCACAAGACCACATTTCATGTAAAGCCACCAATCCCAAATAAATTTCCAGGTCTAATTCAACGGCCACCTCCCGCAACAGTTGAGCACGAGCTCGATCATCATTTTTTAAGCTCTCCCAGCTTAACCCCTTTTCGGTATATTCATGATCTAGTAAATAAACCAGTTTTCGATTACCCTGACGATGATCGCCATTAATCGCTTCAATTGGCTGAGAAAAGTAACCTGAAACCGCATTCGCTAAGGCTGCAAACTGCGTGTCCGTAGAAGGGACAAGCACCGTTTCATGCGCCGCATGATCAAATATTAAATTGTACGTTAACACCACCCGATAACCCGCCGTTACCGGCCGAACCTGGTGATAACAATCGGCATAAAAGGCAATAAATGTCAGTTTATCTTGTGGCGTACTCGTACTGGGATAATTCTTTTTCTGCCCTTGAAGACTCACATTCAAACTGCCTCCACGATAAAAAGACGGCAATACAACCACTAGCGTGGCAACCATCCCTTGCCCTTTTTCTGAATCTTGGTGAGGCTGAAAAAACTGCCCATTTTCATAAATGAGTAAGTTATGCAGCTCTGCTTTGAGCTTGCCCGATTCAGGTAAACCTAACTGCGTCTTCAGCTGTGCTAAAGTCGGGTTTAACGTTTTATTCCAAACTCTTTTATCAATCTTTACCGCACTTTTGGGAATTTCCCAAACATCACGCACATCACGGTCTAATAACGTTTGATCTTTCAAGCCATATTTAGCCGGCCGCGCGTGCTGAATCAGTGAATGCACTTTGCTCGCTTGCAGTGGAAAAACCAGCTTGCCAACATCTTTTATCTCGATATTGAGATCATCTACTATGGTCACTTGTTTGGCAGCAAAATCCCCTTGCGGCTCAAGGGATGCAAGGGCCGCTGTGATGGCTGTTAACATAAAAGAATCCTTTCCTGGGCGTTTTGAAAATTGACACTTCCGAATATTTACCCACCGGAGCAACAATTCGGCTTTCAGGGCTTTATTCAAAATTACTTACAAAACAAGTAAAAAAGCCCCGGACAAAATAATTCATCAGAGGCTTTTCGGGTACAACGGGCCAATCCTAAGATCGGCTAAAATGGCTAAAGACACCTGAGAGCAAAAAATAATTTATCTCGGTATTTTGTTAAATTTTAAATAATTTGTCTTCCTGTGATAGGGATAAGACCTGATACTCTGGTTTATCCAGCTCTTTTGGCAACTTGTCACGAAGAATAGGTACTACAAATTGGCAACCGGCATTCACGACCTCTCTAACCAATCCAACAATTTGGTTATCATCGACAGCCTCCATCTGATCATGCAAGATAAAATGCAGGTTTGGTATATGTTCTTTATCAGAAAATTTTACATAGGCGATATCAAAAGCGGCTATTTCACCTTTCTTTTTACCTGTTCCCGTTTGCCCGTTTAAAGAGTCAATATAAAGCTTATAAAACGAGGACTCGGAGTTCTTCTTTTTTTCAAAGGAAGCGCTCATCGCAAATTTCTCACCATATAATCTATTAGATATATCAGAGAAAAAACCATTAAACGTCGATACCCGCTCCTGAATAACTTGATCTAGGCTAAATATTGATTTATCAATAATGGCAAGTTTCTCTTCAATATTATCCAACGCTTCCTTGGTTTTTTGAAGCTGTTCTGATTTTTCTTCCAACCGACCCTTTTGTTCATACATGCCATTTAATTCAGAGATTATTATTTGAAGCTCATCAATAACATCCGCTTTTTGCAATACCTTCACGAATTTTTGCTCTTCGCTGAGGTTAAACTGTATAGCGGAAACGTTTTTTATTAGTTTATCTTGAAGACTCGGCAGCTCTTCCGTTACATAACGAATTTTTTCTGAAATCATTTGATTATGAAATACAACAATATCTTCGTAGCGCTTCTGTAAGTTAGGAATGAATACCTTTGCTTGCATATAAAGCTCTGAAACTTGAGATGTTTCTTCATCTGCGATATCTTTTTCTAACTCAGCTCGACTCTCCTCAATCAGCTCTTTTCTAAGCTGAAGTTGGCTTTGCTTGGCATAAAGCGAGTTCAATTCAGCCCTCACTTCATGTAGAGACTTTAAATCAGCCTCATAATCCTCATTGATATTAAAATTGTTTTTTTTATTTTCCAGCCTTTCAATATCGCGTTCAACGATTTTTAAAAACTGTTGTATCTTAGATTCGCTATTATCTGCAACTAAACGACTATATAACTTATCATCAATCTTTTTATCTTCTAATAAGCTGCGTTTTTTCTCAGCATCAGGATAATTAACCCCCAGCCAGAATAAATATAAAGCCTCATACTCCTCTAACTTACCAAAATTGCCGAGCACCTTTACCGTATTTTCTAAACGCTCAGCTTCATCGCGTATATTTTTAGCTTTTAGCTGTTTAAAAGTTGGCTTATCTTCGTCATAACCAAAAATCAACTTTTTAAGCTCACCATCAAAATCTTTTATTTTAATTGGCTTCCCATTGATTTCTAGCATTTTTTTATTGTGGCTTAAAAAATTTCTACGTATTTCAATTTGACGAGACAAAGGGTCATCAAGATCATTTCTCAACTTCAACGTTATTACAACCCCCGTTTTCGTCAAGAACTCTTTGACTTCTTCATTAATATTATTTTTAAACTCTTTGCTTTGATAAATACTCTTACCGCTCGCACCTAAACAAAAGTTAATCAAGCGTAAAACGGTTGTCTTGCCAATATTATTTCCAGATTGTCTATCACTGCTATCGGACGACTTGGTTTCATCAACAATAAAATTCATCCCTTTATGGAAAGAGATTTCACGTATTGTAAAACTTTCGCTCTCTATAGTTAAAGATTTTAAGAACATCGTTCAATTAATCCCTTATCTGATTTTATTGCCCCGATGAAATAAAGCCAATCAACCGTTAATAAAAAGAGTCTTATAGATATATCTTCTTTTATTTTTAGCTCTTGGTAAATATCAAAAAAATCTACAGCTCCGCCTTTAGCATTTAAGATTTCAAGTGCTTTGGCGCCTAGATAATAAAGCTGACGCTGAGGATGGTTATCTTGGTTAACGATCACTTTTTGGCTCCTCTAAAATCTTACAGCGCATAAAGGCATCAACCATAACGATAGAAACTGCGAACTCTACATCTTCATAAGGCAACGAACTATCATGATTAAGGCTTGCGTCAACCAATTCATGCAAACGTCGCTTTACATATTCTATTAGTTCGTCCGCATAGACTCTTACATTATCTAACGATTGATCAGACCCTAGGATTTTCCCTTTAGCTTCTAGGTAAGTACTTTTAATATTTCTCAATAATGAGGTTTTACGCCCATTGCCAGCTCGCTCAAATTCGCTGTAAATAGCATTTACCTTACCCTGATAACTACTATATTCCCGAATGATAGGACCACTTTCAGTAATCTGATTATAAGAAATTTTATCTTCAACAGAAAAACTGTTGATAATAGGTTCATCCATTAATTCATCTAAATCAACCTCTGCAATTTTGTTAATCACATCAGCCAACAACGAAGGCCTTTTAGCTAGAGGGTTTTCAGCTGAGCAGCGCTTTTCCATTTCACGCTCATGGCTTCTTTTCATTCTCTTTAGGGCAGCTACATCATATTTATCAACATCATCAGTTTTATCGTGGCAAGGAGGACAAAGAAGAATAAGGTTACCGTAGTCCGCACGCTGCTGATGGCTCATATTAACATTCCAGCGTTCACCCCCATCATTTGCAGCTTCTATATGGCAAATATTTGAATGCTTCGCTGAATTCTCATCACTCATTTCTTTTTCACATCCAGGAAAAGAGCATCTATTCCTGGAGAGACCAAATAAACGCTTTAGTGTCTTATCCGTATAATTCCTTGAACCTGACATATTTTCATGCTCCTTCTCAATATTATCAGTAAACCTACCGGAGAAGGCTTTTTCGAGGATGGACTTTTTTAGCTCGTCTATTTTACCAATTTTTTTCAAGCTCTTTAATTTTCAGCTCCAAAATTTGCTCACAATTATTTCACCACCCAAGAAAAGTCTCCCTCACCCCTAAGTTCAACATGCTGCTTTAGCATTTTATAGCTACCATTCGCATGGTAATATGTTAATGCTTCAACAACATCACTAAGCTCGATATCATTCCCCCGCACTTACTAAACATCTGCTGCAAATAGCTTTCAAACAGTTCACGGGCGTTTTTGAGGTTTTACGCGGACTTGGTCAATGTTAGCAAAGCGGACTGAATGCCCTGTCATTTTTCAATTTAAGTTGAGCCCCATAAGGCACGCTAGGGTTTTCAATCATTGAAACCAACTGACGTAAACGCCTTAGCATGTTTTTGTGATAAGCATATCAACGATCAACACCCGCTAAACCTTGGTCCATAGCCGCTGTATATTGAACATCTACTTCATTGAGCCGTTTCTTGGTTCTGGCAAATTTATCTTTATCACCCTTAATACAAACTTGTTCTGTGCAATTTAAACAGTCCCGATATTTTTCGCAGGGTGGTAGGGTCAAGCCATGAATGCACGCACCAAATTCGGTGACATGAACCGCACCTTTTTCCAGTGTATTAAATTTCTGAATCGTCACCGGAATGTGCTGCTCTACCTCGCCCGAAGGCCCAAACAACGTTAGCGAGGTATTTAACTCTTCAGCTAGGGCAACCTTAGTATTTTTGCCTAACTGCCAATGCGCTCTATCAAAACGAAATCAAGTAGTAGCAATAACACCCTCATCGACACTACTCATGATTTACGCCCTTCGGCAACCTGACCATACCTTCCTGTAGCCCTAAATAAGTCTTAGGTGACCTCTAGAATGGGATGTCATCATTAAAATCATCAATCGCTTCCATTGCAGGCGCTGAATTTGATGCTGGAGCCGCTGGTGGCGGAGCTGCTGCGGGTGTCGCCATTGGATTTTGCGCCGCGCCTTGGCTGGGGGCAGCGGCATCATAATTCGCCGTCCCACCACTGCGACTGTCTAACATTTGCATCACCCCATTAAAACCATCAACAGCCACTTTCGTCGTATACCGATCTTGGCCCGATTGATCTTGCCATTTCTCCGTGGTGAGTTTGCCTTCAATATAAACTTGGCTGCCCTTTTTCAGGTAATCCCCTGCGATTTTCGCCACCCCACCAAAGAACACAACCCGATGCCATTCAGTTTTTTCACGCCGCTCACCCGTTTGTTTGTCCTTCCACGTTTCACTGGTCGCTAAAGTACAATTAACGATGCTTCGACCATCGGCTGCAAACCGAACATCAGGATCTTTGCCCAAACGACCGACTAAAATTACTTTATTTACACCTGCCACATTCACTCTCCTGATTAACTTGTTAATCGCGATTCTATCGACTTTCTATTGATTTTTCGAATATACCAATAATGCTTCTTTATCTAGCGCTTTCTGATCTACTTTTAAATAAGCGATGCCGTCCTCTGGCAAAATCACCACTTCTGCAACCCCCCTAATTTGGGTTAATTGCACGGATAAATGCTGCGCGGTTTGCTCATCCGTAACACCAACATTCAACAGATAATTGGATAAATAACGGGGGTTTTTCATCCCGAAGGCCACCACAAACCAAACACTCGCAACCACACCATTCAACACAAAAACTGCTTGCAGACCAAATTTGTGATGAACAACGCCGCCTAATATTCCACCCAGGAATGTACCTAAAAACTGGCTGGTTGAATAGACCCCCATCGCGGTTCCCTTGCTATCGGGTGGTGCCATTTTCGAGATGAGAGAGGGCAAAGTTGCTTCCAACAAATTGAACGCAATAAAAAAAACCCAAAGCGCAAAGGCCAAAAACCAGAACGAAACGGAAACCCAATAAAGGCTCAATTGGGCCAATATGATGGTCAACACTGCCGCAATGAAGACCTTTTTTATCTGGTGATATTTTTCTGCCAAAATGACAAAAGGCACCATCGCCAGCATGGATAACAGCAAAACAGATAAATATAACTTCCAATGTTCTGAGGCGGGAAAGTGGATTTCATGTTTTAAAATCAATGGCAACACCAAAAAACTGGCCATTAAAATAAAATGCAAACAAAAAATACCGATATCCAAACGCACCAAATTCGCATTATTCAAGACAGACTGAAGTTGGGACGGAATGGTTTGCGCGTCCCGGTGTCTGCGCGAACACTGCGGGGTTGGCACCACAAACACCACCACACCAATACCGAAAATCGCGAGCACGGAGGTCAACACAAAGATGCCGGGGACACCCACCCATTGATTCAAGATCGGACCTAACACCATGGCCAACATAAAGGCAAAACCAATGCTCATGCCGATACTGGCCATCATTTTGGTGCGCTGCTCTTCCCGTGAGAGGTCAGCGGCCAACGCCATCACCACCGCAGCAATCGCACCCGCGCCTTGAATCGCGCGCCCCAGCAAAACCCCCCAAATGGAGTCAGCCGATGCTGCCACCACACTGCCCAGCGCAAAAATGAGTAAACCGACAATAATCACGGGTTTACGCCCAAACCGGTCGGACAATAAACCAAAAGGAATCTGTAACGCCGCCTGAGTCAGCCCGTAAATGCCCAGCACCAACCCCACCAAAATGGGTGTTGCCCCCGTTAGATGCTCCGCATATAGCGAAAAAACCGGGAGAATCATGAACAAACCGAGCATTCGAAGTGCATAAATCATCGCCAACGATAACGCGGCACGACGCTCGGCAGCAGACATGGTGTTGGTAATGCTATTCACGATTTATTCCTATCATCCTAAGAAAATTTTTGCTTCTTCCTTGAGCCAGCGTATATTAACAGGTTCGTTTGCTGGCGGAAAATAGAATGGACACCATTAAGATACGCGGTGTAAGAACGCATAATCTAAAAAATATCGATATTGACCTACCCCGCGATAAACTCATCGTGATCACGGGGTTGTCTGGCTCGGGCAAATCCTCATTGGCTTTTGATACTATTTATGCCGAGGGTCAACGGCGGTATGTCGAGTCTTTATCGACCTATGCCAGGCAATTTTTGTCCATGATGGAAAAACCCGATGTTGACCACATTGAAGGGCTCTCACCGGCCATTTCCATTGAACAGAAATCAACCTCACATAATCCGCGCTCTACCGTCGGCACCATCACGGAAATTTACGATTATTTGCGCTTGCTGTTCGCTCGTGTCGGTATTCCAACCTGCCCTGAGCATCATTGCGAACTACAGGCCCAAACCATTTCACAAATGGTTGATACCACCTTAGCCTTACCAGAAAAAAGCAAATTAATGCTCCTCGCACCGATGATTCGAGCCCGCAAAGGAGAGCACAAGCAATTATTGGCTGAGCTGCTCACACAAGGATATGTCCGCGCCCGGATAGACGGGGTTGTCACTGAATTATCCGAAGCGCCAGCATTAGAGCGTCATCAAAAGCACACCATAGAAGTGGTTATTGACCGTTTCAAAGTCCGAGAAGACTTAAAACTGCGCTTAGCCGAATCCTTTGAAACGGCCCTAAATATGAGCGACGGTATCGCCAAAATCGCCGGGTTAGAGGATTCAGAACAAACAGAACTGGTGTTTTCTGCCAAATATGCCTGCCCAGAATGCGGCTATAGCTTAGCCGAGCTCGAACCCAAATTGTTTTCATTCAACAATCCAGCAGGGGCTTGTGGCACGTGTGATGGGCTTGGTGTGGCCTCTTCATTTGATGAAAAACAAATCGTCTCACATCCGCAACTAAGTTTATCCCAAGGCGCTATTCGTGGCTGGGATCGACGCAACGCGTATTATTATCAACTCATCCAAAGTTTGGCGGAACATTATCAGTTTGATCTTGAAACGCCTTTTAACACCCTCCCTAAAACCGCGAGAGATGTGCTCTTATATGGCAGCGGCGAGGACATCATTACTTTCCGTTATGTCAGTGCGAAAGGTAAAGAAAGCCTACAACAACAAACCTTTGAGGGCATTATCCCGAATATGCAGCGCCGCTATAAAGAAACGGAGTCCAACACCGTTCGGGAAGAGTTGGCCAAATACCTTTCCACGCATCATTGCCACGACTGCGCAGGCACCCGCCTCAACCGCGCCGCTAGACACGTGTTTATTGAAGGCCGCACCCTGCCAGAAATTACGCAATTGCCCATTGGCAGCGCAGCCGATTTATTTAAGACCTTTACACTCCCAGGTAAACGGGGAAAAATCGCGGCCAAAATCGTGATGGAAGTGCAACAACGTTTGTCTTTTTTAGTCAACGTTGGCCTCAATTATCTCACCCTGGCACGCAGTGCGGAGACTTTATCTGGTGGCGAAGCCCAACGCATTCGGCTGGCCAGTCAAATTGGCGCCGGTTTAGTTGGCGTGATGTACGTATTAGATGAACCTTCTATTGGGTTACACCAAAGGGATAATCAACGTTTATTGGGCACGTTGAAACATCTACGCGATATTGGCAATACCGTGATTGTTGTTGAACATGATGAAGATGCCATTCAAGAGGCCGATTTTGTGGTCGATATCGGGCCGGGTGCGGGCATTCATGGCGGGCATATCGTCGCCCAAGGCACCCCCGAGGACATCAAAGCCAACCCGAATTCTCTCACCGGTCAATACCTTTGTGGGAGCAAACAAATTGCCATCCCCACCACACGGGCTTTTGACCCTGACAAAACACTGTCTATCATCGGTGCTTGTAGTAATAATTTAAAAAATACCACCGCCCATATTCCAGCTGGCTTATTCACCTGCATTACAGGCGTGTCTGGATCCGGTAAATCCACCTTAATCAACGAAACGCTGTATAAAGTGGCCGCTCGCGAATTAAATCGCGCCCACACAGAACCGGCAAAACATGAACGCATTGAGGGTCTAGAGCATTTCGACAAGGTTGTCGACATCGATCAAAGCCCCATCGGCCGAACTCCTCGCTCCAACCCCGCAACTTATACGGGCATTTTCACCCCCATCAGGGAATTATTCGCGGGCACACAAGAAGCCCGATCCAGGGGGTACACACCAGGGCGATTTAGCTTTAATGTCAAAGGCGGACGCTGTGAGGCTTGCCAAGGCGATGGCCTAATTAAAGTTGAAATGCACTTTTTACCCGATATTTACGTCCACTGTGACATCTGCCAAGGCCAGCGATACAACCGAGAAACGCTACAAATCCACTACAAAGATAAAAATATTCACGATACCTTACAAATGACCGTAGAAGATGCGCGTGTTTTTTTCGACGCCATCCCAACGATTGCCAGAAAGCTGCAAACCCTACTCGATGTTGGTTTGTCCTATATCACCTTAGGCCAAAATGCGACCACACTCTCCGGTGGAGAAGCACAACGCATCAAACTGTCCCGCGAACTCTCTAAACGCGACACTGGCAAAACCTTATACATTTTAGATGAGCCCACAACCGGGTTACATTTTCACGACATCAATCAATTACTGGCTGTTCTCCATCGATTGCGCGATCACGGCAATACCGTGGTCGTTATTGAGCATAATTTAGATGTGATCAAAACCGCCGATTGGGTGATCGACCTAGGCCCAGAAGGGGGCGATAATGGGGGAGAAATTATTGCCGTGGGCACACCAGCAACATTGGCACAACACCCTAGCTCACACACCGGTCATTTTTTAAAACCTTTTTTTGAGTCATAAATCATGCCATCAAAACGCCCGTTTGTTGTTGGCTTAACTGGGGGGATCGGGGCTGGCAAAACCACTGTCACCGACCTATTCCAAACCTTTGGCGCCCCTGTTTTGGATGCGGATATCATTGCACGCCAATTGGTTGCCCCGGGACAACCCACCGTCAACGACATTGCTCAGCATTTCGGCCCGGATATTTTGACCCCTGACGGGGCGATCAAACGCGCCGTTTTGAGGCAGATCGTTTTTCAAAATCCCGAAGGGCGACAATGGTTAGAAGATTTGCTGCACCCCAAAATTCGCGCTTATATGCAACAAGAACTTGCGCACATGACACAGGCTTACTGCTTACTCAGCATGCCGCTGTTGTTAGAAACACAGCAACAAGATTTAGTCGAGCGCATTTTGGTGGTCGACTTGCCCACACCGATTCAATTGGCGCGCGTCAAACAACGCGACAAACTCACTCAGGATGAAATTCAACGTATTTTAGCCGTGCAACTGTCCAGAGAAGAAAGGCTCAGTTATGCCGACGACATTATTTCAAATCTAGACCCAGTAGAGGCGCTAACACACGCAGTACAAACATTACACGAAAAATATTTGCAGATGGCACAAAATAGGCACACATAGTGTTATAGTACGAACGTTTTCTACGGATAGACTTTCTGGGTCACATTCAACGTTGTATCGTTATTAGGGATGATCGAGTGCAAGACCATATAATGTATGAGCTCCCCGTCAATGAGCGTATCAGAACCTTACTGCGTTTGGAGCATTTATTTACCCGCGCAGAACATCACCTCGCCGGTAACACCCAATGGGATGCCCGCGCCTCCATCACAACGTTAATCGAGATTTTGTGTATTGGTGGCCGCGCTGATTTAAAATCAGAACTGCTAAAAGCACTTGATCGGCAATCGACTAATTTATCAAAAATGGCCAAAACCCCTGGCATTGACAGTGAGCGCCTACAGCAAGTCATTACCAATTTGGCGGACATTAGCCAAAAACTATACAGTTTAAACGGACAAGTGGGCCTCGCTTTACGCAACAATGACTTCATTAAAAGCATTATGCAGAGAAGCAGCATTCCTGGTGGCACTTGTGATTTTGACTTACCCGCCTATCACCATTGGTTATCCCAAGAACAAGCACATCAGAAAAAAACCTTAGAAAATTGGCTTTCCACGTTTGATATTGTCAAACAAGCCACGACGTCAATTTTACACTTAATCAGACAAAGCAACGAACCCACAAAACACCTCGCCCAACACGGATTTTACCAAGAAAATATGGAACCAAACCAACCCACACAATTGATTCGCGTAGGCATTCAACAAGGGGGAACCTATGCAGAAATCAGTGGTGGCAAACATCGCTTTTCCATCCGTTTTCTGAATATGACAACAGATGGCCGACCCACACAAACCGACATGGATATTCCCTTTCACCTTTCTCGTTGCGTGAGCTAGTGGACATGACAAAAACTGTACATTGCCCGACATGTCAAAAACTGGTTCTTTGGGCGCCAGCGTCCAAATGGAAACCCTTTTGCTGCGAACGTTGCCGCCTGATCGATTTAGGCGAATGGGTTTCAGAAGGTTATCGCATTCCCTCCAATGAAGGTGCGAACAAAACACCCGACGATGACGACGATTCATAAAAAATCACGAATACCCGCAATACCCTGGCCACCACATTGTCGTGCCTGGCCAATATCCTCACGACCCACCCCGCCCAAAGCATATACAGGCATATTCACCTCAGCACACATCTGTGCAAATTGAGGCCAGCCCAAGGGTTCTGCTTGCGGATGGCTTAAGGTCTTATTGACGGGTGACAAGACAACAAAATCAACACACAAAGCCTGTGCCAGTTGCAATTCTTCTCGTGTATGGCAAGAAGCCCCGACCCAATAATCCGCAGACAAAGGGCGCGCGGTATAAGATCGCAGTTGCTCCCCAGACAAATGCACCCCGTGCAAAGATAGCCCTTCGACCCATTCCACATGCCGATTTAATAACAAGGTCACTGAGTATTGCTCAACCAGTGGCTGAATGTCACATAACATCGTTTGCAATGCAGATCGACTTATCCCAGGCAAGCGCACCTGAATCAAGCGCACCCCTTGCTGCAATAAATCCGGTAGTTGATGGACTAAATCGAAATGATTTGGCGTAATCATATAAGCGCTGGGCAATGATATGGCTTTAATAATGGGTCTGTCTGCTAAAGGAAACGCATAAGCCGGTAACGCAGAGAGCTCAACCCACTGCCCCGGTTGGCCTTCCATGCCTTGCGGTTGGCCCGCATAATCCCGGACTTCCCAGACATCTAACAGCACATGACAATCTGAGTAAACATGCGACACTTGGATCAATGGATCGGCCCGTTGCACGTCGATTCCAAGCTCTTCTTTTAATTCTCGACACAAGGCCTGTTGGCGCGACTCACCCGGCTCCTGCTTACCGCCCGGAAATTCCCACAGCCCGCCCTGATGTACATCAACGGCACGTTGCGTAATATAAATGCGGTTATTCGCATCATAAACAACACCAACCGCAACCTTAACGACGTTATCACTCACCGAATTCAGTCAGTTTTTTTATCCGATTCACGCGCAGCATTCACAATGGCACTAATGTTCACCGCAACCCCCGCACTTTTGGTTGCCAAGGAAGAAATTTCTTCTGCTAATTCAGACAGGGCTTTGCCACTTTTGCCCACTCTCGCGACCTCAATCATCGCATTCAGCGCCAATAAATTCGCCTGGTTGGAAAACTCATCAATTGAATCGGTTAAATCGGCAATCGTACCAGAGCTTTTCTGCAACATATCGCTCGAGGCTTTTAAACTTTCCAGTGTTTCTTTTATGTCTGTCATACTTAAAACCTCATCACGTTCGGTATTCAGCATTAATCTTCACATAATCATAGGATAGATCAGAAGTCCAAACCGTGCTCTGATGCTGGCCTCTGCCCAAGCTAACACGAATCGTGATATCCCGTAACGACATAACACGCTGCCCCTGTGCTTCTGTGTATGTCGGGGAAACCCCGCCATTCGAGACAATACACACATCGTCCAAATAAATTTGCACTCGGCTAACATCCAACGCCGCAATATCCGCCCGACCCACTGCCGCCAAAATACGCCCCCAATTAGGGTCACTTGCAAATAACGCGGTTTTAACCAACGGGGAATGGGCAATGGTATAAGCCACGCACTTCGCCTCGGCTTCATCCGCTGCTTGATCAACCTGAATCGTCACAAATTTGGTCGCACCTTCCGCATCCATCACAATACTTTTGGCCAAACACACACACACATCACACACGGCGGCAAAAAATTCGGCTTGATGCTGCGCATCAATGACCACCCCAGATTGCTGGGTCGCAACCAGCACACACGCATCATTCGTTGAGGTATCACCATCCACGGTAATACAGTTAAAAGAGTGCGCAACAGCTTGCGTCAAACAACGCTGCAAACGCGCTTGGTCAATCACTGCATCTGTCGCAATAAACCCCAACATGGTTGCCATATTCGGGCAAATCATCCCGGCCCCTTTGGCAATGCCCGTCAACGTAACGGTTTTGCCATCCAACTCAAGCACACGACTAACCCCTTTCGGCACCGTATCCGTGGTCATAATGCCCTGCGCGGCACTGGCCCAACCCGACGATGATAATCGCGCAAAAACCTCTGGCAACGCGTCGATCACTTTATGTTGGGGCAGATGCACACCAATCACCCCCGTTGAAAAAGGCAACACCTGCTCATGCTCACAAGCGGTTATATCTGCCAGTGCTTGGCAACACGCCAAAGCCGATTGCAAACCCGCCTCTCCTGTCCCTGCATTGGCATTACCAGAGTTGATCAACCAATAACGTGGCGCGGTATGCTTTAAATGGGCTTTGGCGAGCACAACCGGTGCCGCACAAAATGCATTTTGTGTGAACACGGCAGCACATTGGCTACCCTCGACCAACTCAAATAACACCAAATCATCCCGTGTTAATGACGTCACCCCGGCGCAAGTACTGGCCACTCGAATGCCGGGTACGGGCATAAGAGCAAGAGACATTATGACAAACGCCCACAGCACTGTTTATATTTTTTACCCGAACCACAAGGACAGGGTTCGTTACGGCCAATTTTTCGCCCATCCCGAACATAAGGCGAATGGCCCTCGGGAGTATTCTCTAAGGGTTCAGGCACCGCTTCTGGCTCATCCTCATCACCCAATAACAGACCCGCCGGTGCATGTTCAAATGACATGCCTTCTGGCATTTGATGTTGTTTTTCCAAGGCCTCTAAATCCTCTTGAGGCCGCAATTCAAGCCGTGACAACACGGTAATGACTTCATGCTTAATGCTTTCCAGCATCTGGGAAAACATTTCAAAGGATTCACGTTTGTACTCTTGCTCTGGATTTTTTTGCGCATACCCCCGTAACCCAATGCCTTGACGCAAATAATCCATTGCGGCCAAATGGTCTTTCCAGTGGCTGTCTAGGATATTCAGCATAATTTCCTTTTCGACATGCTGCATAATTTCAGTCCCAGGCATCTCGCCTTTTTTCTCATAGGCGGCTTCCATACTGTCAAGAATCCGCTCACGCAAACTTTCCTCATGCAAGTCCGAGTCACTGTCTAACCACGCTTGTACTGACATATGCTGCCCAAATTCA
>Ga0256847_1000461_pt1 | contig 25851 bp, 23 predicted proteins | sample TeddybearmetaG_FD_189099 | JGI IMG/M metagenome (GOLD analysis project Ga0256847, IMG submission 189099) | Hydrothermal vent microbial communities from East Pacific Rise, Pacific Ocean - Teddybear | ecosystem: Environmental > Aquatic > Marine > Hydrothermal vents | place: Pacific Ocean: East... | reverse complement strand
CCCTGCGCCGTATTCAAGACCCGGCAATCGCTTCGCAATACTCTTCGCTCTTGTACAATATCAAGAATGCCGAAGCGCTGAATAATGGCCGTGTCGCACCAGAGGAACTCGGCGTTCGCGCTGTCGATGAATATACGTTGGAAATCACTCTGGAATCACCAGCGCCATATTTCCTCGGCCTGCTCACCCATTATACGACCTTCCCTGTTCCTCAGCATACCGTTGAGCAATTTGGTGAAACGTGGATTCAGCCCGAGAACATCGTCGTCAATGGGCCGTACAAGCTGGTCTATTGGGTGACGGGCAATCAGCTCGTCGCCGAGAAGAACCCACTCTTCGATGAAGCCGACAGTATTTGCTTTGAGCGCATAACCTATTTCGAACTTGAAGACGCCTCTGCAGTTGAACGCAAGATTGAAGCGGGCGATCTGGACATCAACAATGCCTTCGATGGCGGCAAGATGGCCGAACTTGAGCGCCGCCTACCGGGCTGGCCGCGAACCTATCCACAATTGGTCACGACATATTGGAGCATGAACTCCAGCCAGCCGCCATTCGATGATGTGCGGGTGCGTAAGGCGCTCTCGATGGCGCTGGACCGCGAATACATGGTTGAGAAAGTGCTGACGCCGGGATTTCAGCCAGCTTACAGCTTCGTGCCGCCAGGCATGGCCAACTATAATGTTGAACGCCCGCAGCTAAGCTGGTCCACGCTCGACCGCCGGGAACGGTTGGAAATGGCCAAGACGCTGCTCGAAGATGCTGGTTATGGCGCCGATAACCCGCTCAAGTTTGAGTTCATTCACCGCTCAACCGATGACAATCCAAAAGCCGCGCCAGTGGCCCAAGCCAACTGGAACGAGATCGCACCTTGGGTTAACGCGCAGATTCTGCGCCAAGATACTAAAGTGCTGTATGCACGTCTGCGCCAAAGCGATTTCGAGATTGCCGATGGTGCATGGACAGCGGATTTCGATGATCCAATCAACTTCCTCTACCTATTGGATTCCAGCACCGGTCAGCAAAACTATGGCCGCTACAATAATCCAGAATATGACGCCCTCCTGAAGGCGGCGAGCGCCGAGTTCGACCTGCAGACGCGCGCCGAACTGTTTGCACAAGCCGAGGCGATCATGCTCGAAGACAGCCCGGTCACGCCGATGTGGTATCAAGTCAGCAAGAACCTCGTCGACCCGACCCTGACGGGCTGGGGCGATAATGCTAAAGACAATCACCGTTCACGCTGGTTGTGCCGCGCAGAGGTCGCCGCCGAAACGGACTAGAAAAAATGGGGGGAGCGCATGAGTAGTGAGTTGGAAGCCACAGGGGCCGCGTCAATTGGCGGCCTCTCGTCTGCAACGAAAGCCGATCTGAGCGGTCAGCCTTGCCGCAATTGCGGGCATGATGTCAGCGAGCGGTTCTGCCCAAATTGCGGCCAACTCGCCGCCAGCTTCCATCGCCCGATCTGGTCCTTGATTGGCGAGACCATCAGCGATGCGTTTGCTCTGGATGGCCGTCTCGCCCGTACTCTGCCGACATTGCTGTTTCGCCCCGGACGTCTGACCAAGGCTTATACGTCAGGCAAACGCGCACGTTATGTCCCGCCCTTTCGTCTGTTCCTGCTGGCCAGTGTGATTTTCTACCTGTCGCTATTTGCCATCATCGCCAATAATGGCTGGATCACTGACATACAGGTTGGCAACAATTCCGATGGCACAGTCAGCATCTCGGTTGGCGAGAACGAAGAACAGACGCTGGTTGATGCCGATGGTGTGGTTGACCGGGAGGTTGCCAGAGAACTGTTGAGAAATAACGGCGATCCAGAGGGCGGACAGACCGATGAGGTGGCCGATCGTCTCGCAAATGTGTTCGAGAACCCGCGCGCTTTTCAAGCTGAGCTAAAGACGTGGGCTCCGCGTCTCAGCGTGCTGCTGGTGCCGATGACCATGCTGGAACTGATTCTATTACATTTCTGGCGTCGTAAAATTTTCGTCTATGACCACGCTGTGCATGCCTTGCATCTGCATTCTTGGATGTATTTGACCGGGACAGCTGTGATGCTGCTAACCCCGCTTACGGGCGGTATCATCTGGGCTTGGTATGGCGGCGCTTTTGCGATTTACGTCTGGCGTAGCCTGATGGTGTCGTATGGATCGGGGTGGCTGATGTCGTTGCTGCGTTTGCTCAATTTGCTGGTATTTTGGATATTTATTGTCTTTGGCCTCGTTTTGGCGGCAATTCTTGTCAGTGGATTAGCCGTCAACGGGTGAGTGAGACCATTTCGCCACACTTTTGTCATATTGCGCGCCGCCACAGTATCGCTTTGTTGACGCTTGCGTAGCGCGTGCCCTAGTCATCCAAATAAGTCCCGGAAGTAGGGGTTCGGGCACGCCATTTTATTGGCAATTGTACTAAAACAATTGGAGGTTCCATAGTGAACGGGAAAACTTTTAGAAATCGGCTGCTTGCCTCGTCCGTAATTGCGGGCGCGACTTTTGCTGTCGTAACAGCACCTGCTGTCGCACAAGAAGACGACGATGCAGTGCAGGAAACAGTCTTTGTTACTGGCTCGCGTATTGCCAAGCAGGACTTCGTGTCCAACAGCCCAATCGTAACAGTGAATTCAGAAACATTCGAGCTGACCGGTTCGGTCAACACCGAAGACGTTCTGAACACACTGCCACAAGCTGTTCCAGGCTTTGACCGCTCTTCAAACAATCCAGGTGATGGTACGGCAACTGCCAACCTTCGTGGTTTGGGTTCAGCGCGTACTCTGGTCCTCGTTGACGGCCGTCGTTTCGTGCCTTCACGCGCCGATGGTGTGGTTGACCTCAACAACATCCCCGCTGCGATGATCGAACGGGTTGAAGTTATCACCGGTGGTGCTTCGGCTGTGTACGGTTCTGACGCCATGGCTGGTGTTGTGAACTTCATCCTCAAGGATGACTTCGAAGGTTTTGAAGCCAATTTGGGTTATGAGTCTGTTGTAGACGAGGGCGACGCCCAATTCTGGACAGCTGACCTGACATGGGGTGCGAACTTTGATGGTGGACGTGGTAACGTCACAACCAACTTCTCGTACACAAACCGTGAAGGCGTTTTCGCCTCTGCTCGTGATTACACAGCAATCATCCCAGGTGGCGGCGGTTCTTCCGGCGTTCCTGCTGGTCACTCGTTTGATGTGTTTGACTTTACAGCTCTAGGCCAAGCACCTGATCTGGCGAATTGTCCAGAAGGTACAGCGATTAACACTGGTGGTACTGGCTGTATTGGTCAGGCCATCTTTGATGGTCCTACTGGCATTCGTCCATGGATCAATGGCGGCGCCAATTCTGACCGTTATAACTATGCTGATGTGAACTATCTTCAGCTGCCACAAGAGCGTTTCTCTACGACGACAATTGCGCGTTATGACGTGAACGAAGATCTGGAACTTTACGGCCGCTTTACTGGCTCGTTCAACCAGGTTCCACAACAGCTGGCTCCAACGCCTGCGTTTACGTCGATCACGACACAAACCGACAACCCGTTCCTGAGCGCAGCTGCTCAAGCCGCATTTACGCAGCTTGATGGTGCATTTGGTGATCCGGTTGACGGCTCAATCGATACGTTCATCGGTCGTCGTCTGCGTGAAGTTGGCGGTCGTATTTCAAACGATGACCGGTTCTCTTACCAGTTCCAGATTGGCGCTAGAGGTGACGTTGCAGATAATTTCGATTATGACGTTTACTTCCAAACTGGCCGTTCGCAGAACAACAATGACCTGCAAGGCGATGTGTCTCTGACACGCTACCTGCAAGCTGTGAACGTCACTGATGACGGTAACGGCAACGCAGTTTGTGTTGATGCGTCAGGTGGCTGTGTGCCGATTAACATCTTCGGTGAAGGCAATATCAGTGAGGCTGCCGCTCAATTTATCCGCGTCGGCATCAACTCGAAGCTGGAATACAATCAGACCGTAGCTGGCGTCGCCTTCACGGGTGATACAGAAGGTCTGTTCTCGCTTCCTGGTGGTCCAGTTGGTTGGGCTGTTGGTGGTGAATACCGCGAAGAGACTTTCGACTTCCGTCCTTCGGATGCTCTGGCTCAAGGCGCACTGCTCGGCTTTAACGCTGCACCGCCTATTTCTGGTGGCTTTGATGTCTATGACGTCTTTGCGGAATTCTATGCCCCAATCCTGGCTGACGTTCCGTTTGCTGAACTGCTGGCAATCGAGGGCGCTATCCGTGTCTCCGATTATTCTACAGTTGGTAAAGTTGAAGCCTACAAAATTGGTGGTGAATGGTCTCCGGTTGAAGGTCTGCGGTTCCGCACACTGTTCAACACGGCTGTTCGTGCGCCAAACATCGGTGAGTTGTTCTCACCGCAAAGCAATGGCTTCCCAGGGGCAATTGACCCTTGTTCAACAACCAGTAGCCCAGTTGCTGGCGGTATTGCCGCACTTTGTGCAGCAACCGGTGTTCCTGCCGCTCTGATTGGTGACACGCCAACCGGACCTGCTAACCCTGCTTTCTACCAGCAGCGTAACGATCAGGTTGAAGCCCTGTTTAATGGCGTCAATCCTAATCTGGCTCAGGAAGAAGCTGATACACTGACTGTTGGTTTCGTATGGGAGCCATACTTCCTAGACGGCATGACTGTCGCAGTTGACTATTACAACATCGATATCACCAACTACATCACGTCCTTGGGCGGCGGTGCACAAGGTGTGTTCGATCAGTGTTATGGCGCGGCGTTCAACCCAACTGCAGATCCTACCAACCAGTTCTGTCAGGTTCTGAACCGTGGAGCTTCAGGTGAAACCCTGATGATCCTGCCGAATGCTAACTCAGGCTTCCTGGAAACAACTGGTATTGACGTTAATGCCACTTACAGCTTCGAAACGAGCTTTATTCCAGGCAACATCAACCTGACTTATGCGGCCTTGTTCCTTGATACTTGGGACTTCCAGGCTTCGCCAGCATCTGCTGTTCAGTCTTGTGATGGTCAGTTCGGTAACTTCTGTGATGATCCAATCTCAGAGTACAAGCACCTTGCAACGGCTGGTTGGTCTGATGGACCTTACTCAGCTCAGCTGCGTTGGGAATATATCGGCGAGTCCGAAGCTGATGATGGCCGGGGTCTGACCCTTGATGCCGTCAGCTACTTCAACCTCAACGGTGCTTGGGATATCAATGATAACCTCCGTATCAGCGGTGGTATTGATAACCTGCTCGATCAAGAGCCAGAGATTCTGCCAAGCAACATCTCTGAGCAGTCCAACACCTTCCCGTCGACTTACGACGTGTTCGGTCGGACCGCTTATGTTAGCGCGAAAGTCCGTTTCTAGGATCAACGCTCTAATTTGAAATTGAAGATGGCGGGCCCTCGGGTCCGCCATTTTCTTTTGTGCTTTTGATGATTTAAGGAACTGCTATGCGAAACCGGCCTGTTCCTGTCATGACTGATGCCGACAAGGCATTTGTGCACAGCCTCGTGATCTACGAAGACGCGGCTGTTTTGGCGTTCAACAAGCCGTCTGGTCTGCCGGTTCAATCGCGCGGCAACAAGGCGCGCTGTCTTGACGAACTGCTCTGGGCCTTTGCGCGTTCAAACGGTAAGCGTCCACGGCTTGTCCACCGCATCGATGCTGGTACGTCAGGCCTCGTCATCGCCGCCAAGACCCAGCCCGCAGCTGCCTTCCTGTCTTCCGCGTTTGAGGCGCGGCGTGTGGTCAAGCGTTACGTGGCGCTAGCGTCAGGTATTATTCCAACAGCCGATGCAGGCATGGTAGATGCCCCTTTGCTGAAGCTGCAACAGTCTGACCAGCCAGCAAGATCAATCATCGCCCCGCCAGATACAGAGAAGGCGCAAGCCGCCCAGACCCGTTGGGCTATCTTGGCGCGGGCTCAGCAATATGCACTGATCGAAGCGCGCCCGGTCACTGGCCGGATGCACCAGATCCGCGCTCACTTCGCCCACCTTGGCGTGCCGATCCTCGGCGATCCAATATATGGCGGCGGCGAGCAAACCGCCTCGCGCCTGATGCTGCACGCCGCCAGCCTCGAACTGCCCCACCCAGACATACAGACCTTAAAACTCGAAGCGCCCGTACCTAGCGACTTTGCGGCGCTACAAACCCAGCTCGAACTGAGCCCTCCCGGTTGAGCAGAGCACACCTGATCCGGCCACTATCAACTGCGATCAACAGCGCGTAAGAGAGCGCCATGAACGGATTTCTTCTTGTCGCCACCGGCGGCGCGATTGGCGCAAGTCTGCGCTATGGCGCGGGCTTGGCTTTTACCCAGCACGGCGGGGTTGCTGGCGCGTGGGCGACTTTATTCGTCAACGTGGTTGGCTGCGCGATCATGGGCGGTCTTGCCGCGTGGATCGCCAATCGGGGCTCAGCCGGAAGCGACTTTGTCTGGCTTCTGCTCGGGGTTGGCATCCTTGGCGCCTTCACAACCTTTTCCAGCTTCTCGCGCGACGCGATTGATATGCTGATGGCCGGAGACGCCCTCAAGGGCATCGGCTATATCGCCGCCAATATGATCGGCTCGCTGGCCGCATTCGCGTTCGGCCTGCTGGCATTTCGGAGACTGATCGGATGAGCAAACAAGTCATCACTGAAATCGTCACCGAGAAAGAGGGTGGCGTCCGCCTTGATCGCTGGGTCAAGCGCCGGATGCCGATGACCCAAGGCCAGGTCGAGAAGCTGCTACGCACCGGCCAGATCCGCGTCGACGGCGCGCGCGCAAAGTCCAATACAAGACTGGAAACCGGCATGTCCGTGCGCCTGCCGCCTTACGATCATGCCAGTCCAGAGGCCCGCGCCAACGTCTTTGGCGCGCCGAAAAAGCCTGATCAACGTGCTTTGAATTATCTAAAACCGCTCATCCTGCACGAGGATGACGACATGTTCGTCCTCAACAAGCCTGCTGGGATCGCGGTTCAGGGCGGCACTGGCCAAGGCGGCCGCCACATTGACGGCATGCTCGATGCCCTGTCAGACGGCAAATATCGCCCGCGCCTCGTCCACCGCATCGACAAGGAAACATCTGGTCTCCTGATCATTGCCAAACACCCCGCTTCTGCGGCGCGGCTCGCCGATATGTTCAAGAGCCGCGAGATCGATAAGGTCTACTGGGCCGTCACCGTCGGCGCGCCGCATCCGCGTGCGGGCCAGCTGCGCAGCTGGATGCGCAAAGGCACCGAAGGCGACGAGCGCGAACGCATGGTCATGGGCGTGCACGGCGACAAAGCCAGCAAGCACGCCATCAGCGACTATTACACCGTCTCAACGGCGGGCCAGAAAGCGGCATGGGTTGCGCTGCGACCGCTGACCGGGCGGACCCACCAATTGCGCTTCCATATGCACGAGCTTGGCACCAGCATTCTCGGCGACAAGAAATATCTCAGCCCGCGCGAGATCCCCGAAGGCGTCGGCAAGGGCCTGCACCTGCATGCTCGCTCGCTGATCATTCCGCGCCCTCAGGGCAAACCCCTAGTGCTGCACGCGCCGCTGTCCGGTACGATGAAAGAAACCTTCGAAGCCTTTGGTTTTTATGAGAGTGAAGCCGGGCGTGATCCATTGGAGCTATTTGTTTGAACACAACCGAAGCAGCGATCGGGAAAGGCTTTGCCGCCTATCAGCAGGGTGATCTGGATACGGCGCGAACAGTCCTGTCAGCCGTCAGCCACCCGCAAGCTTGGCATATTCTCGGACTGGTCGAGCGCCGATCTGGGCGCTTGGATGCAGCGCTTGAATGGCTCGAAAAAGCCGCAGAGGCGGATGGGCGCAACCCCGAAATTCCGAACAATCAAGGCCGCGTCGCGCTTGATGCAGGGCAGGGCGCGCAAGCTGAAACCTTCTTTCGCCGTGCGCTGAAGCTACGCCCCGACTGGGCTCCTGCGATGTCTGGGCTAGGGCGTAGTCTGAATGAGCAGAAGAAATGGCAAGCCGCTGATCCGGTCTGGCGCAAGCTTCTGGCAACTGGCGCAACCGATACGGGCGCGCAATATGGCGCGGCAATGGCAGCGCTTGAATTGGGCCGGCTTGAAGAGGCCGAGGCGGCTTATACCGGTATGCTGGAAGGCGGTGCTTCCGACGCGGCGATTTACTTCATGCGCGGGCGCGCGCGGCTTGAGCTGTCACAGATCGAAACCGGGTTGGCTGATTTGAACACCGCTTGGGCCGAGCGACCTGAGCCGCATGTCCTGAAAAACCTCGCCAATAGTCTGTGGATGACCGGCGATGTGGCGGGCTTTAATCGCTTGCTGGCCTCCGTTCCCGAGGCCTTGTCGATCATGGCGGTTGATCTGCTCGGCCAGTCTGGTGATCTCAAAGCGGCGCTTGACGCTTGGCAGGGTTTACCGCCTACGCATCAGGCCGATCCCCATGCCATGGCGATCAAGTCGGTTATCCACCGCGATATGGGCCAAGCGGGCGACAGTCTGATCGCGGCTGAGGACGCTTATACAAGATGCCCAGATGATCCGTTCATGGCCGATGCTGTGGCCTGCGCGCGCCTGATGGTTGGCGACGGCAAAGGCGCGCTGGCGGCAATTGCACCGTGGCGCAAAGCCAAGCCGGATAGCCAGCACTGGTTGGCTTATGAGGCGACGGCGCTGCGTGTGATGGCCGATCCAAGCTATGACGAATTGGTCCGTGTCGACGAGCATGTTCGCGCCTATGAATTGCCCGTGCCAGAGGGCTTTGAGACCATCGCCTCGTTCAATGACGCGTTTATCGAAGCGCTTGAGCCGGTGCGCGGCTTCACCACGCATCCGCTGGACCAATCCCTGCGCATGGGCGCGCAAACCTCGCGCGATCTGACTTACTCGCCTGATCCGGTGATCAAAGCCTATATCAAGGCGCTGGATACGCCGATCCGGGCCTATATGGCCGATATCGGCACCTCGCCAGACCATCCGACAACCGCGCGCAATACCGGCGATTACCGCTTCAATGGCTGCTGGTCGGTGAAGCTTGGCAGCGGCGGGCGTCACGTCAATCATATCCATTCCGAAGGTTGGATCAGCTCGGCCTATTACGCCTCTGTCCCAGAAGAAACCCGGCGCGGCGACAGTAAGGCCGGATGGATCAAGTTCGGCGAACCGCCGTTCAAGACCGCGCCCGAAACCCCGCCGCAAAGATGGATACAACCGGAAGCAGGCCTACTCGTCCTGTTCCCATCATTCCTCTGGCACGGCACCGATGCGATCAGCGAAGGCGTCACCCGCGTCACCGCACCATTTGATGTGGTGCCGGCCTAGATTGGGCAGAAAAAACTAGTCAGATTCGTCGAATTCATCTTCTAAGGCCGAAAAAGCAGCAGCAACTAAGTTTAGCTGAACGATGTCGATCTCACGACGGTTTTCAGCATGCGTAAATTTACGGCTATCTATAATCGTATTGAAATAGGTGAGTTGTTCGCGATCGATCATATCATGCTCTTTTAAGAGCTTTACATAGCTATATCTTGTGGGCCATTTTCCTTTGAATTCTTCTTGCTTCTTCCATTTTGGAGACTTGTCCTTGGCGGTTTGGGCAAATTCAGCGGTTCTGGCTTGGATCACTCGGAGTATTTCTCGCGAGCGCCCCAAGTCGGCAGGCGTATAGGTCGTTTTTATGCCAGCTTCGGAAAGTGCAGTATCATTCAATGTGTGAAACGCATTGCGGGTTTGTTGAGCCAGCTTGCTCACTTCCGACATAGTCTCGGCAACTTGATCCCTGACATCTTTAATCACGCCTTGAAACAACATTGGTGCAAATACACCAGCAAATGCAGCAGCAAATACTGTTAGTCCTGCACCAACTACCGAGCCTTGGGCGTTTGTCATATTATCCCAATATGGTGTTAGCCAGCCGAACCAGAAACCATGTGTGACAACGACTAAACCAGAGATAAAAATTATTCCTAGGATAAATGAGATTATCACCGCTACAATATTTATTGGCTTAGCTTTGGTTGTCGACATGAGTGTATTCCCCCCTTCAGTATATTGAGGGAGAAAGAGACTGGATTGTCAAACAAACAACCTCTAACTCATCGAGTTTTGTTTGATGTGCCCTAACGATCCTTCGGATCAAGCGCATCTCTCAACCCGTCGCCGATAAAGTTCAGGCAGAGCAACATGATGCCCATGGTCAGCGCTGGCGCCATCAGGGTCCATGGCCGGTCACGCATATTATTCGCGCCGTCTGAAATCAGCACGCCGAGCGAGGTCAGCGGCTCATTCACGCCTAGTCCGAGGAAAGACAGGAAGCTTTCGGCCATGATCACCACCGGGATGGTCAGCGTGACATAGACCGCCACCGGACCAACCACATTCGGCAGGATATGGCGGCGAATAATCGTGAAGAAAGGCACGCCGGTCGCCCGCGCCGCCTCAATGAATTCCATATTCTTGATGGTCAGCGTCTGGCCGCGCACGATGCGCGACATGGTCAGCCACTCAATCGCGCCAATCGCGGCGAAGATCAGGATGATATTGCGCTCGAAAATGGTCAGCAGCAGGATCACGAAGAAGATAAACGGCATCGCGTACAGAACGTCGACAAACCGCATCATGATATTATCGACCCGCCCGCCAACAAACCCGGCAATCGCGCCCCATGTCACGCCTATAACTAGCGAAACCATCGTCGCAACCACGCCAACCAGCAGTGAAATCCGCAGCGCCACCAGTAGGCGCGCAAACAGATCGCGTCCCTGCGCATCGGTGCCGAGAATATGCCAATTGTCCATCGTCGGCGCGATTTTTACATCCGGCGAGATCGCCTTGTAATCATGCACCCATAGCAGCGGGCCAAACGCTGCGGCGAAGACCAGAATGCCGAGAATGATCATCGAGACGACCGCGGCCTTGTTGCGAAACAGACGCCTGCGGGCATCATCCCACAGCGATCGTCCACCCGTGACGATTTGCTCAAGCGGCTCTTTGCGGCCGGTCAGGTCCATTGCGTCAGCCATTAGTCATACTTCACTTTTGGATCGAGCAAGGCGTACAGCACGTCTGCGATCAGGTTAAACACCACGATCAGCGTCGCGTAGATAATCAGCGCGCCCATCACCAGCGTATAGTCACGGTTCAGCGCGCCATCGACAAAATAGCTGCCCATGCCCGGCAGGCCGAAAATCCGCTCAATCACCAGCGATCCGGTCATCACCCGCGCCATGGCCGGGCCGATATAACTGACCAGCGGCAAGATCGCCGAGGGCAGGGCATGCTTCATCACCACACCGCGTTCTGACAGGCCCTTGGCACGCGCCGTGCGGATATGGCCAGCGCGCATCGTCTCAATCATCGAGGCGCGCATCAGCCGCGAAATAATCGCGATCTGCGGCAGCGCCAGCGTCAGGATTGGCAAGGTCATATTGTGGATACTCATCCCGATATTCGGATACGTCCCGAGCCCGCCAACCGCAAACAGCCCCGCGCCGAGCGCAAATACCAGTATCAGCAGCGGCCCGCTGACAAAAGTCGGGATCGAAATCCCCGCCATCGCAAAGCCCATGACGCTGTAATCGCCGAGTGTATTCTGGCGCAGCCCGGCGAAAATGCCCAATGAGGTGCCGACAACCATCGCCACCGCCATCGACATGAAGCCGATGGTCAGGCTGATCGGCAGGCCATCAGCGATCAGGTCATTCACGCTCTTGCCCAGCGTCTTCATTGACGGCCCGAAATCAAGATGCAGCACGCCCCAGAGATAGTCGAGATATTGCTGGAACAGCGGTTTATCGAGGCCGAACTTGGCGTTCAGCGCCGCTTCGGTGGCGGCATTCAACTTGCGCTCACCATCAAACGGCCCGCCGGGCGCCATCCGCATCATGAAAAAAGCCACTGTGATAATCACCAGCAAAGTCGGGATCGCAATCAACAATCGCTTTGCCACATAGGCCCAGGGTATTCGCGATAGGCTTCTCTGCAGGGCTGACACGGCGGCTCGGTTCTCCTTGAAATCACAATTCTATTTGCAGTTCGACCTTGGCAGCCCGCAACACAGTTCCTAGGTTCACGTCACACACGGCGTTGTCAACGCCAACCTACACCAGGAGCCTCTATATGGCCGATATTCGCACAGTCACTGATGGCTTCGCCGTTGCCCCGCAGATCGGGGAGGTCGACGTTCAGGCGATTGCCGATGCTGGTTTCAAGACAATCATGTCTAATCGCCCGGATGGTGAAGGCGGGATTGATCAGCCGCGTATGGGCGCCATTCGCGCCAAAGCCGAAGCGCTCGGTCTGGCTTTTGTGGCGATTCCGTTTTCCGGTGCGCCGACGCCAGATATTCTCGAACGAATCGCTGCTGCATTGTCCGAGGCCCCGGCCCCGGTTCTGGCCTACTGTCGCACCGGCACACGTTCGATTACCGCTTGGGCCTTGATCCATGCCGGGCAGGGCAGTGCAGAGGAAATCGTAGATGCCGCTGCAGGTGCAGGCTATGACTTGGCAAAATTGAGACCGCTCCTATAACCCATACCTAACGCCAATGTGAACAATCGATCACGCTTTGTGACGCCAAAATAGGTTGATCGCAGCGCCCCCGCATGCGAGTCAAACGAGCTACGCACTTTAGTGTGCAAGGAGTAGAGAATGTCGCGCAACTGGTTGGCAGACTTCAAGTATCGAGACGGGTCGTTGCTGGTCAAGAAAACCGGCCACAAAATCCCTGTGAACTTCGGTCTGGTCAATGACATTTTCACCTGGCTGTCCTTCTACACGCTGGCCCAATCGTGGCGAACCTGGCGGATGATTACCGGCTATAAACGCCCAACCATCGCCTTTCATCCCGATAAACCCCGGCCATGGTATTTCATCTGGCCGGTGATGCACGCCTCTGGCGCCAAGCTGATCTCGGATGTCAGCAAGGCCGATATTGTTTTTCAATTCGACGACACCACCCTCGCCGACAATTTCATTCCGGAGATCAAGCCGGGCGCACGGTTGGTCAATTTTGAGTGCAATGACATTTCCAAATCGGTCGTTGCCGAGGCGTTCAAGCGCGCTGCTGGCTACAGTCTCGCGGTTGATCCGATGACCTATGACGGCCCGATGGTCGAAAAGTCCGAGAAGAATGCCTGCCATGATGGCCGGATCATCGAAGGCCCGATGCAGCCGATCGAAGACAAGACCTATCAGGTTCTGGTCGATAACGAGATTGACGGCGGTCTGATCGAGGATTTGCGCGCCTGTATCTGCGGCGGCAAGCCTGCAGTAGTGTTTCGCAAGCGCCGTCCGGTCGGGCGCCGCTTCCTCAACGAGAACGCAGAAGTGATCCTCGACACGCCTGAAAATGCCTACACATCTGATGAAATTGACGTGATCACCCGTTTTGCTGCGGAAATTGGTCTAGAGTGGGGCGGTGTTGACGTGTTACGCGACAACGCGTCCGGTAAGATTTACATCGTGGACGCAAACAAAACTGACATGGGTCCGCCCGTGGCGCTCAATCTTGGCGACAAGCTGAAATCGACCCGCCGCATGGCCAAGGCCTTTGCCGCTGCGTTTGCGCCCAAGAGGTCTTAGCCCGGGCAATAGACAAACCGGCCAACAGCGCCCGCACTAAAGAGATTGCATTCCTCCATGGCTATTCCCTTCAATCGTGAAATCGACTTTGAATATGGTGAACCTGATCAGGTTTCGCCGCTGATCCGGCGGGTGATTGCCAACAATCCCGGCCCGTTCACCTTTGTCGGCACAGGTACATTCATTATCGGTCAGGGCGAGGTCGCCGTGATTGATCCCGGCCCACTGAATGAGGCGCATTTCGAGGCCTTGAAAGCGGCGCTGAAAGGCGAAACTGTCAAATATGTACTGGTCACGCACGGCCATTCCGACCATTCGCCGCTGGCGCGCCCGCTGGCTGAATGGGCGGGCTGTAAAGTCTATTCCAAGGATCGCGGCAAACAGACCGCCAAGGGCGAGCTCGGGTCTGAAGATGATGTCGGGTTTTTCCCGGATGTGATGATCAAGGACGGCGACATGTTTACCGGCCCCGGCTGGACCTTGGAAACGATTGAGACCCCCGGCCACACCTGCAGCCACCTTTGCTTTGACCTGAAAGAAGAGAATGCCTGCCTGACCGGCGACCATATCATGGGCTGGTCAACCACCATCGTTGCCCCGCCGGACGGCGACATGGCCGACTATTTCCGCAGCCTCGACAAGGTCGAAGCGCGCGGCTTTGAGACCCTTTGGCCGACCCACGGTTCACCGATTGTCGGCAAGGCCTTTGTGGCTGAGTTCATTCAAGCCTACCGCCTACACCGCCAAGCGCGTGAAGACGGCATCATCGCGCATCTGAAAGCTGGTGAAGCCTCAATCCCGAACATGGTCAAAGACATGTATGTCGGCCTCGAGGAGCGCTTGTTCCCAGCCGCTTGCCTGTCTCTGCTCGGCCATATGGTCAAACTGATCAATGAAGACCGCGTCGCCTGCGACGTCGCCAAACCGCTCGTCCAAAGCGCCTACCGATTAGTCGAGGTCGAAGCGTAGGGCGGGCACCCGTAAGAGCTCGCTAATTTGGGGCTTACCCAAACCCACAATTACGCTCTGCACGGCTTGACCGTGCAGCCCATCACCCGATGGTGCGGCCAAGAAAACGAGGATGTGAGAGCTCCCGACCCTAGATTTGAGATCAGGTGATGGACTGCCTGATCAAGTCAGGCAGAGCGTGATCGAGAGACCGACTCCAGACATTTATCCAATACAATCCATCTCGCAAAACGTGGATACGAACGGTCCTATCCAACACCTTTCCCCCGCAAACACTACCCATCCAGCTTTTCAATCCGACGGAACTCACCGCGCATATATACTCCTGCCCATGGATTATGCTCTTCAACCTCAACTGTACAAGAACGTCCCGGTCTATCTTTGGCCGTGGGTGTGGTGGCAGCTATTCCAAATTGAGCGCTGGATCAAAGAGACAGGCCGCATGGTCCTCGGCGGTGTCGCCCGCGACGGCAAAGTCTACGTCCTGCACGTCGCTGATGATCCCAGCGAACGCAAACCATGGTCGCCCAACAAACCTGACCTCTCACCTTGGAACCGTGTTCCGGGCGAACGCCGGGACCTCGTGCGGCTAGTAACAGGCATAGCCTTTGACCCAACTCGCTTTGGTGATCAGTTGGCGCTTGCCATGCGGTTACTCGAATGGCCGCTTATGAGCACACTCGTAGGGTGCAATGAGCCCTTGCGAATTGCACCGCCAGCCCTCGCGCAACCTCCCCCTTTGTCATTCCGGATGTTTGCTTTGCAAATTCCACGGTGACAACACCAACCACAATTTACCACCATCCCACCGGACGCCCCCACGCGCGCCGGCCCTCACTGCTACCCCAAACAAGAAACAAGCCCGATATGAAGTACACAGCCCTGAGCCCGGTCCATCGCGGAGGCAAAGCCGAAGCGGGCGACCCGCTTTCCCCGCGTGGCGCATAGCGCCTTAGCGCGGGGTCAGATTCAGAGCACGCCCCCGCGCGCTCCGGCCTTTCGTGCTGCCCTAAGCCCGAACAAAGCCCATATTATCAATCAGTCGTGTCTTGCCGAGCCAGGCCGCGGCAAGGATGCGGCCCTCATACCCAGCCGGTACCGGGCCATCCTCCAAATCCTCCAATGTCGCGGGATCAACCGCGCTAACATAGTCGAGCCTGTCGAACCCGGCTTGCAGAATACGCGCGCGCGCTTCCTCTAACGCGTCCGAGACCGCCACGCCTGCTGCGATCCGTATCGCGGCGCGGTGCAGTGCGGCGCTGATCACATTGGCCCGCGGGCGCTGGTCTTCGGTCAGATAGAGATTGCGCGAGGATTGAGCCAGGCCATCCGCGTCGCGGTACGTTTCACCGCCGATCACCTCGATGCCCATGCCGAGGTCGCGCACCATCCGGCGGATGATCTGCAGCTGCTGGTAATCCTTCTCGCCAAACACCGCGACGTCGGGTTGGACGTGAATGAACAGCCGCGCCACCACGGTCGCAACGCCGTAGAAGAAGTGCGGGCGATAGATCCCGTCGAGCAGGTCCGACATGGTCTCGACCCGAATATTGGTCAGCGAACCGTCCGGGTACATCTCCTCAACCGAGGGCAGATAGATAATCTCACAGCCAGCCGCGGCGAGCTTGGCAATGTCATCCTCTTCGGTGCGCGGATAGGTGTCGAGGTCTTCGCCCGGCGCGAACTGAGCCGGGTTCACGAAAATGCTAGCGACCGTAATATCGGCTTTGTCAGTCGCCAATTTAATCAGCGAGATGTGGCCATCATGCAACGCCCCCATGGTCGGGACAAAGCCGATGCGTTGCCCCTGCTGGCGATGCGGCAACAAGGCGGCGCGCAGGTCGGCCAGAGAGCGGACGAGGAGTGGACGATTATTCATGTGGGATTTGCTCGCGAAGGGATATTGTAAACCATCTGTTAACTGTTTGAGGCGATTCTTTAAGACATGAGAAACCACATCTTATTCGGACTGAGAACGCTGCTCACCGCAGCTCGTGTCACCCTGTACACAAGGCAGGGCCCCGCGGCCAAGTCTAAATTCAATCTCGAACCCTTCCGGGTTCCGGTTGGACCAGACCGAACCATCGGATTTGATGACTGGATGTTCGAAGCTGGCGCCACAGTAGAGCGCCAGACCGAAGCCCTCGCCAACGAGATGACCGCGCTAGATGACAGCCTGTCTGGACTGCGCGAGACACTGGCCCTGATTTCAGGCGCCACAGCCTTCCCACTTGAGGCAACGACGCAGCGACCTTGTGCGATGATGCATCATGACAGCGACCTGTTCGATGGCGAAGCGATGCCGCTACCGCCGGTTCAGGACAATACGATTGGCGGCGAAGGGGTCTTCCTGTTCGACGACGAACCTGCATTCGGCGATGTCAGCGAACAACACGCAGCTTAAGATTATGAAACGGAGTCCGATAGGCCATGGCCGCTGATGGATATGGACATATCGGTGACACCACCACCGAACCGCTAACGCTTTCAACCCCGGCACAGAAACAGTGCCGGGTTATCGTTGTTGGCAATGAAAAAGGCGGCGCCGGTAAATCCACGGTGTCCGTTCATCTTGCGATCGCCTTGATGCGGATGGGCCAGAAGGTCGGCGTGATCGATCTCGATGTGCGACAGCGCACGCTGACGCGCTATCTCGAAAACCGCATGCGCTGGATGCAATCGACCGGTACGAAACTGCCGATGCCAGAGATTATCCGCGTTGATGCCAGCACTGACCGCGATCTTGATGTCGCCGAAAAGGAAGAGGCTGAGCGGTTCGAAATCTCGCTCAAGCGTCTGCGTGAGGCCAGCGATATTGTTATCGTCGACGCCCCCGGCGGTGATACGTACCTGTCGCGAATTGCGCATATGAAGGCCGATACGCTGATCACCCCGCTGAATGACAGCTTTGTCGATTTTGACCTGCTCGGCGATGTGAACCCGCAAACGCTGGAAGTTTTGCGCCCGAGTTTCTATTCCGAAATGGTCTGGAATTGCCGCAAGGCGAAAGCCCGCACCTCGCGCCAGCCGATTGACTGGATTGTCATGCGTAACCGCGTGTCACCGCTCGAAGCTCGCAACAAGCAGAAGGTCGGCGAAGCGCTGAAGAACCTGTCCAAGCGGATCGGCTTCCGGCTTGCGCCGGGCCTATCGGAGCGGGTGATCTACCGCGAGCTGTTCCCGGCTGGACTGACCTTGCTCGACTTGACCGAAAGCGGCTCGAACGTCTCGTTCACGATGAGCCATGTCGCGGCCCGTCAAGAGCTGCGTGATCTGGTCATCCTGCTGCAAATGCCGGAACTAGCAGGCGCCGAAATCGGCTTCTAGGCCTCAGCCAGAATCAAATACGAATTTACATGATCGCAGATTAGCGTAGGCTCCTGTTGTTGGGACACGACATGGATACGCAATCGATCACCGAAGAGCCGCGACTGTTTCTGTCATATTCGCGGCGCAATACTGATTTTGTCGACGAGTTGATTATCTCGGTCGAGAGCTATGGCTTTGACGTTCAGTTTGACCGCGCTGACCTTTTCCCCGGTGAGCCGTGGGAGCCGCGCCTGCGCGGTTTGATCTCGGAAGCCGACACGACTGTATGTGTCTTATCGAATGAATGGCTGGCGTCTGGCGAGTGTATCAAGGAGCTTAAAATAGCGCTTGAGCTTGGTCGCCGGGTTATTCCGGTTCTGATTGATCCGGTTGATCCATCCACGATGCCGCCGGAATTGGCGCGCTTGCAATTTGTGTTCTTTCACGGCGAAGACCATTCCTATGCTCGCGGCGTGGTCGATCTGATTGATGCGCTGCGCACAGACATTGGCTGGGTGCGGGAACAGACACGGATGCTCGACAAAGCCAATGAGTGGCACAGGTCCGGACAATCACCGGCTTTATTACTACGCGGCGGCGCGCTTGACGGGGCGATGCAATGGATCGGAGAGCGCGCACCCGAACATACGCATGTATTGCCAATACTGGCCGACTATATTCAGGCGAGCGACGCCAATAGAAAGAGCGATGAGAAGAAGCGTTTGCAGGGCCGGTTCTGGTTCGCAACCCTGATCGGACTGGTCATCGCGGGCCTGCTCGGTGTTGCTCTGCTATTCTTGCAAGTGAGGGCTAAGCAAGACCGCATCGATAAAGCTGAAGCGGAAACAGAGGCGCAGCGCGTACGCGCCGATAATGCCGAGTTGGAAAAGCAATTGATGCTGGCTGATCTCGGCAATTTCGATGAGGAAGCGGAAGAGGAAATTATTGTCGGTTTGGATGATGAGTACGTGATCGCCGATGTAAGTGAAAATGGCGGTGGGCCGTCCGGAATACCGATGGCGACCTTGCCGCCGCCGGATCGCGGCCTGTCACCGAACCGCGACGTACCGGGCGCCCCGACAAGATCGCCTGTGAGAACGCCAAGTGCTGCTATACTAGAAGTGACATTGGTCTCGAAACTGAATGACAGCGATAAAACGGTTCGCTTGCAGGCTGGCCAGGAGGTCGCCGAAGGTCTGCGCCAATCCAACAATGATGCCTTACTGAGAGATCTGGTGGCGCAGCTGGAAACGCCGCGCCTGTTACAGCTCAGCTCAAGTGGCCGGTTCAATGTGTTGTATATGCTCAATTCCTATGATGGCTGGGCAGGTTCGTCTCATGGCGCCGCCTTGACCGCCGGGCTGGAGCGGGTCGAACAGACAGCAAGTGCTGGCAGCGCCGTCGCGATTGGCTCACAGACCCGCGATTGCCTAACCCGACTAGGTCAGAAACTCGCGGGCCAGAAGAATGTTGGTGATCGTTGCGGGGGTCGCTGAATTCAGATGCGCGCCCTACGGCGCGGTGCCGATAGCTCCGGCGCTCAGCTGCAACCAGTCTTTGCGTTTCAGGCCGTAAGCCATGTCCATCACTTCGAACTGAATACCGACCGGGCGGCGGGAGTTTGAGTTCCACAAGGCCACCACACCGGTATCACTGGCCGGATCAAACAGGATCATTGAGCGATAGCCCTCAACCGCGCCGCGATGTCCAACCACGCGCGTGCCTGCCGCACCATATTTGTAGACGCGCCAGCCGAGTGCGTAGCGGGCATCGCGCAAATGACCGCCATAGCGGCGGCTCATGCTCGACTGCTCGCGGCGTGTGTAGACGCGCGGGGTGTGCAACTCGTCGAGTACGGTTTGCGGCAAGGTCTCTGGCTCAAGCCCCATTTGCGCGCGGGCAAACAGAGCAAGATCGCGGATCGAGCCGTTGACACCGCCTGCGGCTGGCACACGGTAATAGGATTGATTGACTGTGCGGCGTTGCATCTTGTCGATGTGCCGCTTGTACTGGTGCGGCTCGGCCCAGGACGGTGATCCTTGCAAGCCGGCCCGCCCAATCGTCGCATTGGTCATGCCGAGAGGATCAAACAGCGTCGTCTCAACCGTCTGCGCATAGGTCATTCCGGTCACCGCTTCTATCACTTCCGACACCGCATCGAACGCGACGTTCTGGTAAGTATGACACTCGCCGATTGTGCAAATGGCTTTCAACCTGTTGAGGCTGCGTCGTATCCCGGTTGGGTCGCGGCCATCTTCGAGGCGGGTATCGTATGCATTCGGGACAATGCCCAGCATGTGCGACAGGAGGTTCTCCAGTGTACCTTTGCGTTCAGCCCGCGCAGGCAAACGTAGCGAAGTGCCGAAGCTGGAAATCTTGTCACTTAGCGACAGGCGGCCTTCATCGGCGAGTTTCACAGCCGTTGACGAGGCGACGCCTTTCGACAGAGACGCCCATCGGAAAACAGTATCTGCAGTGACCGCTGAGCCGCCAACTCTTGTATTGCCATAGCCGCGCGCAAACTTGATCTCGCCATTCTCAATCACTGCGACGGCCAGACCGACCATTGCGTCATCATTGGCGAGCTGTTCAAGGCGCTGATCAAGGCGCTCATAGTCAATTGGCGCCGCCTGAACAGCGCCGCCAAATAGAGTGAATCCGAGGGTGAAAAACGCGGTGCGAATGAGAATCATGGCTGGCCTGTCATTGTCTGCTCAACCCCATCCCCATGAAGATACATCAAAATTATTCGGCCGTAACCCTAGTCGGCTTTGGAGCCTTCATCGCCCTGTCCGGTTGGCTCTGGCACTGCGCCAAAGACCTTGCCGTTGAGCATTGGAACCGCAGCACCATTTGGATCAACCGGCGCCTGAATGGCGCTGAATGACAATGTACTGCGCAAGGCAGGATCGGCTGGAACCGGCTCGAAGCTGGCATAGGCCGCTTCAATCAGATCTGTAACATGTTGATCGCGTGAGCGGGCGGTTGAGCCGCCGTACATCACTGCAATCACCCGGCGACCACGCCGTTTGGCAGAGGCCATGAGATTGAAACCGGACGCGCGAGTATAACCTGTCTTGATCCCGTCGACGCCCTCAACCTTGCCGATCAAACCGTTATGGTTTTTGTAAACGGCTCTGCCCCAATTGAATTTGGTGTTTGAGAAATAGCCGTAATAGTCAGCATGATCTTCGAGCAGGCGCTCGGCCAGAACGGCCATGTCGCGCGCGGTCGAGAGCTGCTGCGTATCCGGCAAGCCGGAAGCATTGCGGAAGGTTGTGTTGGTCATGTTCATTGAGCGGGCTTTGGCCGTCATCAGGGTCGCAAACCGGCTTTCAGTGCCGCCGAGACGTTCAGCTATAACCACCGCAACATCATTGGCAGACTTAGTCACCAGCGCGAAGATTGCGTCTTTGACTGTGATGGTTGAGCCGACTTTCAGGCGCAGGGAAGATGGCGGCTGCGACGCGGCATGGCGCGACACTGGAAGCTTCTCATGCAGCTTGACCTCACCGCTCTTGAGCGCATCAAACAACATATAAAGCGTCATCGCCTTGGTCAGCGAGGCGGGATAGCGCGGCGCGTCGGCATGACGGGCGTGCAGGACTTCATTGGTTTCGGTATCAATCACGATAGAGGCGTATTTTTCAGCGCTCGCGGGGGCAATCGAAAAGGCCGAAAAAGCCATTGCTGCCAATACAATTCTAAGCACAAATGCAGGGGTACGACCTACCATGCTGTGTTCCTCCAGAACATTCACGCCCGATAGCCCGGGGGAACTGCTATGATCAATCCATAAGGTTAGCCAGTGGTAAATGCACTTAGCTTATCTGTTAGGATTCAGGTGTAGCAAGTCGCATGCCGACTGCTTTTTGTGCGGCGCAGCATATTTGTTGCATTTGCGAAGAAATTGCGCTATATCCATGACTTCAAATCAGGAGTTCCAGATGATGACCAACGCCTTTTCCATGCCCTTCCAAGGCTTCAACGCAGATGCTTTTTCAAAAATGTTTGCCATGCCTGATTCGATGGGATCGACCGCTCGCGAGACAATGGCCGCCAGCACACAAAGCGTGCGCGCCTCGGCTAAAGGCCTGCAAGATGCGGGCTCTGTGGTCATGCGCCAGCTGAAAGATCATGCCGAGATGTCGACTGAAATGGGTAAGAAGCTCGCTGATGCTGGCTCGATCCAGGACGCCATGCAAATCCACGCTGGCTATGTCAAATCCAGCGTCGAAGCCAATATGAAAGGCTTCACTGAGCTCTCTACATTGTATGCCGACACATTGCGCGAAGCATTTGCGCCGTTGGCCAAGCAGGCCAAGAAAGCCAGCAAATCGGCCTAAACGCCTCAAACTGACACACGAAAAATTGAAAACCGGCTTTTTACAGCCGGTTTTCATGATTCTGACGCTGACACGGGCTGCGATTCCAGTCACACTCTGGCAATGACAGAGTTTATTTCCTTCAAGACACTGAAACGCCCGCTCAAGCCGAACACTTATCTGTTGGCACCGCCAAATCTGTGCCTTGCAGCTGAGCCAGATGCGGCCCCGCCATTCTTCTCGAACTCACCCCGCGGCCTGTTCTCGCAGCTTAGCGAGATTATCGCGGCTGAGCGCAGTTGGGGCGATGTCATCGCTGACACCGAAGCCCTGCGATTGAAATTCGTCGCGCGCACAGCGCTGATGCGGTTCAAGGATGATATCGACATCATGATCATCGCCCCGGATGCGCAGGCGAACAGTGGTGAGAGCGGCACGACACTCGCGATCTATTCACGTTCTCGCGTCGGTTATTCCGATCTTGGCGCGAACAAGAAACGAGTTGATCAGATTATCGCAAAGCTGACCGCAAAATGACCATTTTTTTGATTGATCCTACGTCATGTCAGCCACAGTCTTAACAATCTCGAACGAGCGCTTATCTTCATTATCATGACCGAAACACTAGCCCCCCTTCAGATGTCAGACCCGGAGGTTCCGAAAGGCCCTCTCGGACCGGATGGTGATGACCAAAACGGGCTTGGGATCGCGACCAAAACGCGTATCCATACCAAGAAGCCGTCAATGTACCGGGTGCTGATCCTCAACGACGATTACACGCCGATGGAATTTGTCGTACTGATTCTGGAACGGTTCTTCCACAAGAACCGCGAACAGGCGACGCGGATCATGCTGCATGTCCACCAAAAGGGCGTCGGCGTCTGCGGGGTCTTTACTTACGAGGTTGCTGAAACCAAAGTCGCACAAGTGATGGATCTCGCCCGCCGCAATGAACACCCGCTGCAATGTACGATGGAAAAAGAGGATTAGGAGAAAAGAAGATGCCGAGTTTGACCCCTAGCCTTGAGAATGCGCTTGAGCAGGCGCTAACTGCCGCTGGTGAGCGCGACCACGAATATGCCACGCTGGAACACTTGCTGCTAGCGCTGACCGATGACGAGGACGCGATTGGCGTGATGAAAGCCTGTAAGGTGGACATTGCAGCGCTGAAGGCGGCTTTGCTGCAATATATCGACGAAGACCTGTCTAGCCTGATTACCGAGAATCCGTCTGGCCGTGTGCAACCAACCGCTGCGTTTCAGCGTGTGGTTCAGCGCGCCGTCTTACATGTCGAGAGCTCGGGCCGCGACGAAGTTTCAGGCGCGAATATTCTGATCTCGATCTTCTCCGAACGCGAAAGCCACGCGACCTACTTCCTGCAAGAGCAGGATATGACGCGCTATGATGCGGTCAATTTCGTTTCGCATGGCGTGTCGAAAGTACCGGGGCTGGAGCGCTCGCAATCGCCGCGCGGGGCAGAAGACAGCGCTGAGGAAGGTCCGAAGCCACCTGAGAATGAGGCGCTGGAAGCCTATTGCGTCAACCTCAACGAGAAAGCCAAAGCTGGCAAGATCGACCCATTGATCGGACGCCAAATGGAGATTGAGCGCTGTATTGAAGTGCTCTGTCGCCGCTCTAAGAACAATCCGATCCTGGTTGGTGATCCCGGCGTCGGCAAGACCGCCATCGCCGAAGGGCTGGCCAAGATGATTGTTGATGGCGAGGTGCCGGAAATTCTGGCTGACGCGGTGATCTGGTCGCTCGACATGGGCGCATTGCTGGCCGGTACGCGTTATCGCGGTGACTTTGAAGAACGCCTGAAAGCGGTGATGAAGGAAGTCGGCGAGCTCGACAAGGGCATCCTGTTCATTGACGAGATCCATACCATCATCGGTGCCGGAGCGACCTCTGGCGGTGCAATGGATGCCTCCAACCTGCTCAAGCCGGCGCTGCAAAGCGGCGAAGTGCGCTGCATGGGATCGACCACTTTCAAAGAGTATAAACAGCATTTCGAGAAGGATCGCGCGCTGTCACGCCGGTTCCGCAAAATTGATGTGGTTGAGCCTAGCGTTGAAGACGCGGTGAAAATCCTCATTGGTCTGCGCTCTGTGTTCGAGGAGTTTCACGGTCTGCGCTACACCAATGAAGCGATCCGCTCGGCGGTTGAGCTGTCGGCGCGCTATATGACCGACCGTAAACTGCCAGACAAAGCCATCGACGTGATCGACGAGGCTGGCGCGACGCAATGGCTGGTTCCAGCGGAGAAGCGCAAGAAGACGATCGACGTCAAAGAGATCGAAGCCATCGTTGCCAAGATCGCGCGCATCCCGCCGAAACAAATCACCAAGGACGATGCCCAGCAGCTCAAATCGCTGGAAGCCGACCTCAAACGGGTCGTATTTGGTCAGGAAGAAGCCATCGGCGCGGTTGCCTCAGCGATCAAGCTGTCGCGGGCGGGTCTGCGCGAACCGGACAAGCCAATCGGCTCTTACTTGTTCACCGGACCAACTGGCGTCGGCAAGACAGAGGTGACCAAACAGCTGGCGAATATTCTTGGTGTCGAGCTGCACCGTTTCGACATGTCGGAATATATGGAGCGCCATTCAGTGTCGCGCCTTATCGGGTCGCCGCCGGGATATGTCGGCTATGACGAGGGCGGCCTGCTCACCGATGCGGTTCTGCAAACCCCGCATTGTGTCATCTTGCTCGATGAGATCGAAAAAGCCCATCCGGATCTGTTCAACATTCTGTTGCAGGTCATGGATCATGGTACGCTGACCGATGCGACCGGGCGCAAGGTTGATTTCCGCAATGTTATCTTGGTGATGACGACCAATGCCGGCGCATCAGATGCAGCGAAAAACTCCATCGGCTTTGGCCGTGGCCGCAAGGATGACGAGCAGCAGGAGGCGCTGAAACGCCTGTTCACGCCGGAGTTCCGCAACCGCCTCGACAGTGTCATCACGTTCGGTGGCCTGACCCCTGAGATTATCGAGAAAGTGGTTGAGAAATTCATTCTGCAGTTGGAAATTCAACTGGCCGACCGCAATGTCACGATTGAACTGGCGGCGGGCGCGCGTGATTGGCTAGCCAAACGCGGCTTTGACGCCGAGTTCGGGGCCCGGCCATTGGCGCGGGTGATTTCCGAGCACGTCAAGAAACCGATGGCGGAAGAATTGCTGTTCGGTAAACTGGCCAAAGGCGGCACAGTCAAGATCGGCGTCGACAAGAAGATCAACGAATTGACGTTCAAATATATCGAAGACAAACCGCGCAAGAAGCCGAAATCACTGGGCAAACCGGGCGAGGGAAAGCCTGAAAAGGTTTAGCTTTTCAGGCAGATTCCCTTTTCCGTTTTGCCTGCGCGGGGGGAAACGGAAAGCTTACGCTATGTTCCCTCCTAACCAAAAGCAGCCTGAGCTACTCAGCCGCGTCGCCGTCCTCACCTAGTGGCCAGACTTCGACTGTGCCTTTGAGTTTCAGGGTTAGCGGTTTGCCGTGGCGGTCTAGGGCTTTGCCGGCGGCGACTTTGATCCAGCCTTCGGAGATGCAATATTCCTCGGCATTGGTCTTCTCGACGCCGTTGAGGCGCAGGCCGATGCCGCGAGTTAGCAGCTCTTCGTTATAGAACGGGCTGTCGGGGTCGATGGCGAGGCGGTCTGGGAGTGTATCTGTCATGTCGGCTGCCTTAGCCTGCATCGCCGGGCGCGCCAACCACGTAAAGGAAGGAGCC
>Ga0256847_1000460_pt1 | contig 25863 bp, 24 predicted proteins | sample TeddybearmetaG_FD_189099 | JGI IMG/M metagenome (GOLD analysis project Ga0256847, IMG submission 189099) | Hydrothermal vent microbial communities from East Pacific Rise, Pacific Ocean - Teddybear | ecosystem: Environmental > Aquatic > Marine > Hydrothermal vents | place: Pacific Ocean: East... | reverse complement strand
AGAGCTATTCGAGTCTGACCCCGTTTTTTCTCAGTTCTCTGTGTACGCTTCGTCTGACCCTTTATTCGCTTTTGTTGCAGTCGTGACTGTTAACAATGCTCCGCCGTAGACGCAACACTCGATACTGGTGGTTAGTTAAACCTTACAAAACAATTCCTTTGGTTTATCCAGACAAGAATTTTCATCTTGCAAGAAATGACAAGCTTCACTTTCCACACCAAGTGCTGACCCCATTTTTACCATTTTTGCATTTGAATAATGAGGCTTGGAAAGACTTGACCCTGAATTCTTGACCCTGAATTCTCTCCTGCGGGAACCAAATACACATTCTGTGCATTAAATAGTTAGAGCAGTCAGAAATGGCTGTTCGAGTTTGTTATTTTTTGGAGGAACACAACATGAATAAAAAACACCACAGCATAGGAACTGCACTGGTAACGAGTGCTCTGTTAATGGCGGTGTTAAGTACCAGCCATGCAGAAACAAAACAAATGTATGGAAAAAAATCTTTAAAGGTTGATGATACTAACCTCAAAATTGCCGTACAAATGATTGAAGAAGGAAAACATATTTTCCGTTTTGACACCTTTGGTGATGAATCCTTCTGGGGGGGGCAATTACGCTTACATGAAGCCATAGCCGGTAAGGATAATGGCGGTGTAGGACCGGGTGTGAGTCCGGTGGTGGCATTAAGTCTTGGTTTAAAAGTTGATGTAGATGCTTTACCAAAAAAATTACGCAAAAAAATCAAACGGGGACGTATAGATCTTGAGGATCCTGCAACGACATTGGCATTACTCAAACTCAATGCAGTGATAGGTATTAAGGGTATTTTTGATCCTTTAGATCAACTAGAATCCGTTGGCATTACCTGTGCACTCTGCCATAGTAATGTGGATGATTCATTCGCGCCAGGAATAGGACATCGTCTGGACGGTTGGGCCAGTCGTGATCTGAATGTCGGAGCCATTATCGCCTCTGCACCCGATCTGACGCCATTTGCAACACTGCTCGGTGTTGATCAACAAACAGTAAGGGATATGTTATTAAGCTGGGGACCGGGTAAGTTTGATGATGGCGTTGTTCTAGATGGCAGGCTGATTAAGCCAGACGGCTCACCGGCTGCACCTCTGATCCCACCAGCGTTCGGGCTTGCCGGTGTCAATTTGCATACCTGGACAGGTTGGGGAGGTGTATCCCACTGGAATGCTCTGATAGCGGTTCTGGCAATGGGAGGAGAAGGACGTTTCTTTGATCCCCGGCTTCGTGATTCCAGTAAGTTTCCAATCGCCGCTGCCCATGGTTTTGATGACATCCGTATCGAACCTAAAATGGATAAAGTAACTGCTAAATTACCAGCACTACACTTATATCAATTATCGCTCACTGCACCCAAACCTCCTGAAGACTCCTTCGATCAGCTTGCAGCACAACGTGGTGAGAAAATTTTCAACAGTAAGGCGCAATGTTATGTTTGTCATGTGCCACCACTCTTTACCGAACCTGGCTGGAATATTCGCAAACCGGAAGAAATTGGAATTGATGCATTTCAGGCAGAGCGTAGCCCGGATAGTGGTTACAGAACCACACCGTTGAAAGGACTATGGACACATACAAAAGGTGGTTTCTATCATGATGGTAGATTCGCAACACTGAGTGATGTAGTTGAGCATTACAATGGATTTTTTGGACTGGATTTGGAAGATACAGAAAAAAATGATCTAGTGGAGTATATGAAGTCACTGTAAATATGCAGTAGCCCATCATATGAAAGTAAGTTCTATATGCCGGAGTCCGACATTATTTGCGCTCGTAAACAATGGATGTGTTTGCGGGGGCTATCTCGTATAGCAGACATCACACTGGTATACCGGTATAAACGAGCCGATCAGTTTAATATATTATGTCGACAAGGCATGTAGAATGGAAAATTATGACAGTATTAGTGAGAAAACTTAGTTTCAGGGAAAGCCTTATGAGGCAGTCTGAAAATGAACACGGCGATAGAGTAACAACTACAACACTATCAGTATCTGATGAGGTTGCCATCGAACGTCTCCGAGGGGGAGATACCTGCGCTTATGAGATTATCATGCGGCGTTATAACCAGCGACTTTTTCGAGTCGCGCGAAGTATTTTAAGAGATGAGGACGCTGCACAAGATGCAGTTCAGGAAGCTTATTTATCTGCTTTTTTCAAGCTAGAACAATATTCTCCAACAGGTAGCTTCGGTGCCTGGCTTACGCGAATTACAGTAAACGAGGCACTCATGATCAAACGAAAAGAGCGTAGAAATGAAAAGCATCATGCGCAGAATAATTCTGAAGTTTATGAAACCGATGTTCAATCCGAGAATGAAAGAATGGACCCAGCTAGTGTGATGGCAAACTGTGAGTTAGGTCAACTCATTGAAGAAGCGGTCGATCAATTACCGGATGATTTTCGTACCGTGTTTGTATTGCGGGCCATACAACAATTGAATGTAAAAGAAACTGCCAATAGTCTGGACATTAAAGAGGCAACTGTTAAAACTCGCTTTCATCGTGCACGCAACCTGATGCAGGAAGCACTCAATCGACAGATGGATTCAGCAGGCTTGCATGCGTTTAAATTTGCAGGACAGCGTTGTGACATTATTGTTGAAACCGTATTAAAACGGCTTGGAGTCGACCGAGGAAACAGTGATGATCTTAAACCGTTTCATTGAAATATTAATGAAACTGGGTCAATATGATACTTGGTCGAGTGTAAGCGACTGTCGCTACCACTTTGCTTTATCAGGCAGTTTGATGTGTCAACACTTTTCCAGACAACTATTTAAGCTGCCAATCTGTTTAATCGGCCTTGAGGCCTGTGGTGGTGCTTATCACTGGGTACGAAAATTTACAGAAATTAGGCATACCGTACGTATGATGACCCCTCAGTTTGTTAAATACTGTTAAAAAAAATTTAACAAGCAACCCAGTGGAGACTAATTCAGCAGTCGATAATCTAGATGTATCAAGCGAAAAAAGGAAATAGTAGATGTTAGTGATAAAGTTGGGCATAATGATGAAAATAAAAAAATAACTGAATGGCTTGGTTAAACCTCTATTTGTGGGTTTTTCTACAGCCTCGTTATATTCATAAGAGACTGTAAATGATTATTCGTAAATGCCCTGAATGCAATAATAGAATAAGCCTTTTTAGGACGTTAAATTTATGTCCATGTAGAAGTTACACCTGTCCCCATTGTTCAATTAAGTTAACTATAAGTGAGACAAGTCATCAAATTTTACTTTACGGTGCTTTGTTAATATTGCTGCCTACATTGGTTTATTTCGTAGCTGAACCATCTCAGTTATCAGGTGCGGCTTTAGGGCTAGCTTTTCTTTTCTTAGTAGTATTAACGGTGGCGACACAAAAAATCATACATGCTAAAACATAACATCTATATGACCGCCCCTTGTCAATAGGCAAAGTGATTTTGGATTCGAAATTATCGAATTTTTAAATATACGTATTGTTGTTTCTGCTGCCGTTACTTTTATCCTATTGCGTCTGGCACTTTATAAAGTATTTTCTATACAACCACAAAATGGTTCGGAAGACCCTTTTCATACAAATTCAGAGTTTTGCCTTTACGATGAAACACATAATGATTATGTATACCAAGATGAGTGGGTTAATTTTATAATTCATTTTATGCAAACAACTAATCTCACTCCTGCTGAAATCAGAGGGTTGGCAAAAAATTGTGAAAAAATAAATGTTGATGAACATTGCAACTAACAATCGCATTAACACGGACATTTTGCTCTGCTGCGCGCCGCAAAATTCTGGTTATGCGTGGTGTGTTATGCGTTACTGCTTAGTCGCCAGATTATTAATACAGAAATAATTCTGGTTTAGAATTTGTTAATTTAAGTTAGAAAATACGAGCAATTCAACTACTAAGAATATTAAAAATATCGAACCAACTTCAAGTTTGATTAATTGCTGGAAGCCTGTGGTTTTTTCCTTTGCTCTTGGTTTGTTGGTACAAAGCATATTTCCAGGTTTACTTACACCTTTAGTAAAGAAACTCTTACCAATAGATATTGAAGTTGCAGAAAATTTAGTAAAGCCAAAGTCAAATTCTGTTGAGTTTCAGTCAACTAAAAATATTGGAAAAACTAAGGGAAGTTTGGTCGCTCAGCAGTATATGGATGAGTATATTTTGAAGTATAGTTGTATAAGGTTGTCTATGGATTTTGGGTGTGACGAGCGTTTACACGAAGATCATCAGAAGGCGAGCTCTTTGTTACATGCATTAGAGGTTACAGCAAATGAGCTTGGAGAGTTAGGGAATAAATATTTAGAATTTGTAAAAAGAATGAGGGGTGAAACTGTATGGGAAGAGCCTCTTAGGTATGTCTGGAGAATAAACTGTCGTGAAATGTCTGTTACTTTCAAGCGAAAAAATAATTTATATACGATAAGTAGCATTTTATAAAACACATAAAAAATCCAGCGGACCATTTAAAACGTCATCGTTTTTCTATTCGCAAAAAGCCGCACCCCTTTCACCAGCCGCTTAGCTAGGTCGTTAGCATCTCAATTTTTACTCTATCACCAACAGATTGAAAAGTTCTCTTAAAAGGCCTACAATGTATTACACTGTAATTATTGTATGGGAACTGTTATGGGTGTTACAAGTGTAAGATTACAACCTGAAATAGAAATTCCATTAGAGGAGTTGTCCAAAAAGCTGGATAGAAGCAAGAGTTACCTAATTAATCAAGCAATTAAGGAATTTCTCGCTAAAAAATCCCTTGAGGAACAGCGGTGGGGTGAAACTCTTGAAGCTATTGATTCCGTTAAGTCTGGAGAATTGATTGAAGAAAAAGAGGTCATTGACTGGCTTGAAAGTTGGGGTACGGAAAGCGAGCTTGAACCGCCAAATCTATGAGAGTTTCGTATACACCGGAATCCATAAATGATTTAAAAAGGCTCAGAGAATTCATTGCGGTAAAAAATCTGTCAGCGGCAAAACGTGTAGCAACCTCAATATTAACAGGAATTAGCCAACTAAAAATATTTCCATATTTAGGCGGAGAGGTACAGCAAGCACCAAAGCCAGAAATAGTTCGAGACTTAATCATTGGTAATTACATTGTTCGTTACTTAATACGATCTGAGAAAATAGATATTTTAAGGGTGTGGCATCACAAAGAAGAACGTTTATAACATCTATATGACCGCCATTTGTCAATAGGCAAAGTGGTCTTTTATCCGATATTTTCTGTTCCATTCGGCTTAGCCGCTGTCATGATGAACATGATTAAATAAAATTGATAGATCAATATCCACCATATAAGGCTTACCATTGTTGATAGTCTGTTGAGCAGCTTGTATCGCTTGCTGTGGACTTCGTGTCGGATAAAACCGTAATTGTGCGGTGAAAAATACGGTTCAAAGAGTGCTTTCAGGAGTAATATTAATGTTGTTTGTTTGTACCACTCGATATCGCACCGTCGATTTACCAAGTAGTGCCCCCTTGATTTTATCAGAGCGTTACAAATTTTTAATTTTAACCTAAAATTTGTTAAAATTTTGAGCAGGTTCTCAGAATTTTTTATAACAGAGTCTATATTTAATACCAACTAAAAAATTACTTAGAATCCAGGTTAAATAGAATCAATAGATTTTACTGTAGACTGATAAAGTTTTTAAATTGTTTTTATGTTGATTTTTATAGAAATGTAGTAGTGGGTTTAGGAAATTGTTGATGAGGTTTTGGTTAGTCAAAATCATTTTTTTAATGAGCGCATTAATTTGTCATTATTCGGTTGCATATGCAAAGGAGTATGATTTTTCTTTTGATGTGCGCAAACCAAAGTTGGTACAAAACAACAGAAGCATGACTTTTGAACCTCTTCAGTCTACTACTTCCTGGCGATTAGGAATGCAGGCAACATTATTGCCTGATTTTCTAGAAGGCTCTGGCGAACTGGTTTATGGTGGGTTTGACGATAATTCTGATGCCGGGTTTTCAGGGTGGAACAAATACTTAATGAAGCTAGGTGTTAGTGGGAAAAGGAATGCCATTGGATATGGGATTAGTTATTACTCGGTAGGCAAGAAATATGAAGGAAAATTCAATTCTGCATATAAAAATAAAAAAGGTTACACGGGGTATGAATCCTGGTTATCCTGGAATTTTAATGAATTACAGATAAAAACCAAATTCGCAGAATATTGGACGAAAACCCCTCGTAATAGTTATGTGAGTACATTGAAGAGATGGTATGAAATTGAAACAAGCTATCCATTGAGTTCCGGACCGTTTGCGGAAGTTTCTATAACCTATAGGCTTGGCGGGAAAAGTAGCACCATTCGGTCTCGCTATTTAAAGATTTATGATGGTTCGTTAAATACACTCAAGGCTAAATTTCGTTTTGCTGATGATTATTTAAAACTATTGACTGAGGTTAATCAATCTCAATCACAAAACAATCTTTATGATCGTAAAAGGTATAGGCAAGAGATGGTTTATTTTAAAAGCACTCTGTTTCCAAAAAAAGTACTGTCCCTCATTTCTTCCTATCGTTATAGTGTGAATACTTATTCAAGTTACTATTATAAAAAAAAATTAAATAAATTGGAGTCAACTGTTGGTCTGCTTTACAAGCCGATGGAAATTCCAGGGAGTCTGAAATTTACTTCTGCCTTTAATAATTATCGTAGTGATGATGGGGGGACTGATAAGGATATAGTTAAATTTGGTGCCCAGTACGATTGGAAAGCACAGTTACATAATACAGGCGTAAAAACAAGTTGGACGGTGAATTTTCGATATAAGGATGTAAAGAATTATATTAATCCTGACTCAAATACTTCTAACTGGAGCCTCAATTTATTATGGCGTTTGCCGCTATCATAACAGTCCCTTGTTATTAACTGATTTTTCTGAGTTAAGCTTTATTCATCTAGGAATAATTTGAAAAAAAACCTTATACTTAACCATGATCCAAATAAGCAGAATGGTGCTTGCATGAATAGCTGTATTCACTAAAAAGCTATTGTATTCTCCTAAAGACGTATTGCTGACGAGTATTATAAAATAGACATGTAGGATAAAGACATAGAGAGATGCTTGCCCTAAGGGGATTAACAGCCACCCCAACATTTTGTTTATCGGTAGCCAATAACGATTCAGTGTGTAATAAAGCATGATAAATATGGCAACATTATTCGCAATTCTACCTAGCCCTAAAGTGGTTTTTTGGAACCAGGCTAAATATATTTGATGATGGTATGTAGGGTCAATGTAGGAGAATGTTTGCCAAGGCCAAAAAATTGCGTTGGGGTTGTTCAATGAAATAAACAAGAATGACAGACTAGCTAATCCAGCAAAAACTATCAATGCTTTGTTCTTTGGTTCAACAATGTATCCGAGTATCTTCTCGTTATGATAGCCAATCGCCATACCATTGATAAACAAAAGTTGCCAGGTAAGAGAGGGAAATCCCCATTCAAACTGTGCACCGGTGATTCTGAGATGCAGTTTCTGATTGATCAAAAATAACGACCAGCTTGAGGCAATGAGTAATAGTGTTTTCTGGCGGTGCAAGCAAAAAAGAAGCAGTGGGGAAATGGCAATGAATCCAACATATAAGCCGATGACTTGAAATTGGTGGGGCCCAATTCTGAGTAATAATGCCTGCTGAATAATTTCGGTCCATGACGCCGAGATAGGGGGGTAGAGTGGATAAACTTGGTCTTTCGCATGTATAGGTACCCAATGGGTTACTTCAAATATATTAACAAAAGATAGTGTGCCAAGCAGGGCGATGCTCAAAATAACAAAAATATTAACTCTATACAGTTGAAAAGCGCGTTTCCATAGTTTAAATGCAGAATTTTTGAAGCCTTCTCGCACTATGCGTTTCTTATATACGATTCCCAAAACGATACCCGATAAGGCAACAAAACCTTCTGCACTGGAAACATAGCCGACTCGCCCCCAGGCTATCATGCTGAATAGCGAAAAATATTCCATATGCACGGTAATGACCACCAACATAATGAGGCCACGAAGAAAGTCTAATCGTAAATCCCGGCTACCATCAATATGACAGTATGCCAGTCTGGATTGGGCTGATAATCTGTGAGGGGTGATGATAGCAGAGGAAGTGTTCATTTATATTGGTTATACATTTTTTTGATGTTTATGTAGTCTTGGCAGCAGAAAAAATGATCCGGTATTAGGCATTACATTTATCAGAAGCAGAAATAAAGATGCTGTGTAAGGTGTCGATTGGACTAATAAAATGGCAGTCCACAGCTGCCCACTTAAGTTGTCAAAGTGCTCAAGTGACATCATATAGATAGCTGCAGACCATAACATAAGTAATAAATACAATTCTTCGCGAATAGTTACCAATCCGGCTAAAAAAGGTCTTTGCTTTTCGAATTTTGGGGTTCGTAAGAAAGGCCGTTTTGAAGTAAATAATCCCTGCCAAATTGCTTTGGCAACGGTATGAGTAAGAGCTAGGCCGGCAATCGCTGCACCAAAAGTCTGCAGTGTTGTACATTTGACTCGAACATGATAAAGCCAGAGTGTTCGAAATATCTTAAAGCCAAATAGGCCAATGGTAGGTAAAATAAAGGCATTGACAGGGAGTTCACTGTGTACAGGATCAATGAAAATTAATGCTGTCAGAAGTAAGCTGGCAAAGGTGAATAACATAGCTAAGGCATCTGAAAACCAGGGTAGCCATCCCGCTACAAAATAATATCGCTGAGCAGGTGTTAAATCAGATTTATGTCCTGTCAATAATGCGCGCCAGTGACGTTTCAGGATTTGCATAGCGCCATAAACCCAGCGGTGGCGCTGAGTGATATAGCCTGAAAGGGTGTCAGGCGTAACTCCGCGACCAAATGATTCTTTTACATAGACTGAATCATAACCAGCACGATACAAGCGTAGACCCAGTTCGCTATCTTCACAGATACACCATTCGCCCCAGTTTCCAACAGATTCTAAAGCAGATCTTCTAACTAAGGTCATGGTTCCATGCTGGATAATAGCATTTGACTCATTCCGTTGTACCATTCCTATCTGGAAAAATCCAGCATACTCCCAATGACAAAGGGATTTAAAACTATTTTCTTTCCAATCCCGATAATCTTGTGGGGCTTGAACAAAACCAACATCCGGTTTCTCAAAATAAGGTATCAGACTCTTGAGCCAATGAGAGTCAACAATGTAATCACTATCAATCACTGCGATTATCTCAGCATCCTTAGCTGTTTTTTCTAGTGCATAGTTGATAGCACCCGCCTTAAATCCTGGCCAGTTTTCTAAATGAAAAAATTGAAAATTTTCTCCAAGTAATCGGCATTTGTTTTCAACAGGTTGCCATACAGAAGGCTCTTTAGTGTTGTTGTCAATAACCAGTACTTCAAGGTTTGGATAATCTAACTCAGCCAGTGCGGCGAGAGTTTTTTTAACCATCTCCGGTGGCTCGTTATGAATAGGCAAATGTAATGAAACTTTAGGATAGGTGAAGTCACTGGGGGCAGATAGTGCCTTGAAGCTTCGTTTTCCTTTTCGGGTCCAGAGAACTTCTGAAATTTCTAGGGTTTCGACTAGCAGGACTATGATTGCCATAGCCTGCATGGCCAATAAAATGCACCAAAGTATCAGGCTCATACTAGTCTGATACTGACTTGCACCGATAGAAGCAGTCCATGCAATTGTTGAGGCAGAAAGATTGGCTATGATGCCAAAAAATATCTTCCCAGACAATTTCATACGAGCTCGAGTGAACAAAAATAGTGTCATTAAAGCCATGCTCAGGATCGCTGCTATCGAAGCCCAGTGTTTCCACTCGGGTAATTCAAAAACGGCATCTTGCATCGAAAACTTTTCTTTTCTGTTGGCAGTAAATAATCCCCAATAGGCACCAGATGAACCTTCCATGGATTGTTTCCAGGGTTGATCAAAGGCCTCTATTACGTAGTAAGTTAAATGTTCCTGCTTGGCTCGATTCAAGAAATCACGGAGAAATTTAGCTTGATTTTCTGTGCTCGCTTCAGCTTTGTGTATTGGTTGGCCGTCGGATGGCCAGCCAACTTCAGTAATTATGATAGGTTTGTTTGGAAATGCTGTGCGTAAGTCCTGATAACGGTCAAAGACATAGTCTACAGCTTGTTCTGCTGGAATGCCTTCCCAGTAAGGCAGGATGTGGGCAGCAATAAAATCAACTTCATCGGCTAATTTTGGGTTTGCTAACCAAACATCCCAAGTTTCCGATGTGCTGACCGGACGCCAGGTATGTTGACGTACTTGCCGGAGATAACCGATAAGTTGATCTACGGTAACCTCTTTTCGCATAATTGACTCGTTACCAACTATTGTTCGTACGATGTTATTGTGCTTGTTGCGGCTGATACCAATTAATGTATCGACTTCCTGTTGACTGGCAACAGGGTCACTGCTAATCCATGCACCTATTGCCACATTCAGATTGTATTGTGCGGCAAGGTCGGGAACTTGCTCAAGACCATTCATTACACTATATGTTCGCACAGAATGGACTTTTCCTTTCAGTAAGGAAAGGTCTTCGTTGATCTCAGCAGCAGTTGGATAAAGTCCTTTTTCGGGGTCATGATGTATGCGCATGGGGTTGAAGGATACACCCATCATAGAGTCGTTCCACGATTGAAACTGTCCGGGCTGATTTAAGTAGGCCCAGAAAAAAAGATTGGCTGTGACAAGCAAAGCAAGCGATAAAATCGAAAATGTTGTTTTTTTCATTAAAAATCCTTATATTCCCTTAAACAAATACCCGTATTCTTGGTTATCTGTGTACATTAGCCGGATAACAGCGGGCTAAAGTTTAGTGCTGAGCAGAATTAGAAAGCATAGTGTGCTATTTTATTAAGCAATTAATGCGCCATGACCTGATACATAGAGCTGCATGCTAGTAAATGCACTGGATTTGGTCTTTCATTTTATTTAAGATTAGATGAAAGTACAGCCATTTTCTTGAGAGTGTATCTATTACCCGACAACTTTTGTGGTCTCAGGGTAAATGTTTAGGCCTTGATCTGCTATTCCCTTTAAATAAATTGTAACGATTTGTAATTATTGAATAATAGGGTTATTTTGTCAGAAGTTATAGATTTCTTTTTGTCGTGCAATTGCGACAAAAGGTGTCTAACAAAAAATGTGTGTGTATAAAAGAAGGAAATAGTGTTATTGAAAGGGTCAATAGAAGGTGTCGTCAATTGGCGACACCCCGTGATTTGCGTTGATAGTTTTGAGGCATTTCTATCTGAACGACATTTTTTATGGTTGACAGCAGTTTTTGACGGATTTCTATCGTTTATCCTAGAAAAATCAGTTGACCGCTAAAAATTTATCAAGCCGATTGAGTGTTGAGGGTAGTCAAGATTACTGCGGACCCCCCCCCGTTTGGAGAGAAAAAGCCGCCCCATGGCCATTGCCTATATGGAAGTAGGTAAGGGGTGTAAGTAAGATGCGGAAGCTTTATCTGCGAGTAATTTTTAGTTTTTGAAATAAATGGATGTATTGAATGCAGAAAATGCAGGAGCATTTTTCTGTCTTGCCCAGATTTTCCACAAACTCCATGTCCAACCAATTTTTCTAGGTTTATACAGGCAGTGCTGCAAATGAGTCATTGTCATTAATGGCCGATGCGGCACGTTTTATGAGTTCGAGGTTTGCATCCAGATCCATCATTCCTCCAACGGCTAAAGTAATAAGCATTGCTTCAAAGGGATACACTAAATGTGCAGAGTACCTGTGTTTGATTTGTTCGAAATCAATACTTGACACGCCATTGTCGGTTAGACTTTGAATGTAATGTTTTATTAACTGTGCCTCATTGGTTTTTCGTATTTCGGGTGCTAATGAGGTGGCCAGGAAATAGGCGATATCACTAATGCCTTCTCCTATACGTACCATTTGCCAATCCAGTAATCCGGGTTTGTTGTTTAGCCAAAAAATATTTCCTGGGTGGCAGTCGTGATGAATAATAGTTTGTGGCCCCTGTGATAAAAAGCGCATGGCGAGTCTTCTGTTACGGGCATAATGAATGGCCGGCGCGTGCAATGCTTTAGGAACCAGATGACCGGCTTTATCTAAACCTCGTTTCATAAGAGGTACAGCAAGTATTGATCCTAAGTGGTCTTCTAGTCGTCTGACAGGACCGGCTAGCCAGCGAAATTCAGGCTTTTTATGTGTTTTATTCCAAAACTGAGCATGTAGGCTGGCTATTTTTTCTATAACCAAAACAGCCTGTGCTACAGACAGCGTATCACTCGGGCTGCCAGGAATAGCGCCTTGTGCTGTAATATCATTTAAAACCAGAGTTGAACCTCTGCCAAAATAACTTTTGGCAGATAAAACGGTGGGTTTAGTGATTTGGGTTATTTGCGCTAATTCATTATAAAATCGAATTTCTGTGTGCAGTAATCTAGGTAATGCGGTGATTGCCCGTGCTCGCCAGCTAAGAGACGGGGTTTTTATGAACCACTGTCGGGGCAGTGTTTCGGGCCCATTATGATCAACCAGTATACATATACGTGTTGTTGTTCCAACATCTACAGAAGAAAGTTTAACCTGTTTAACGATAGTGCCGGGTGTATGTTGGGTAGCCACGTACTGGGCCCATGCAGTTGTTAAGTGTCTGGGGTGATGGGCAATGAAAGGGGGGGGAGGAAGTAGTTGCATGTTTTAAGTGCTAAATATCTAGAGTTTTAATTTCGATTTGCTGTGCTAGGTTCGCAATATCTTCAGTATTGAATAATTGTGTTCCAGGTTTTTTTGCGGTACCTGCTCCGCAGGCTAGTGCAAGTTTTAATGCCTGATCAGGTGCTTGCTGTTGTGCAAAGGCGTGGGCCAAACCTGCCACCATGGAATCACCCGCACCTACTGTTGAGTGAGCGGTAATTTTGGGAGACATGCCATAGTAGCTGTTGACAGGGCCTGTTAAAATAGCACCTTTTTCAGCCAATGATACACAAACATATTGAGTACCTTGTTGGCATATGAGTCGTGCTTCGGCGGCAATTCTTTCAATACTGGGCAAGGTTTTTTTTTGTAGTGCTTCTAGTTCATGCTGGTTGGGTTTAATCAGAAACGGATTGCTGCTGAGTGCTTTTTTCATCACAGAAACAGGTGCATCAATAATGGCGCGACCGCCTTGTTTTTGCAATGCAATATTGATGTTGCGGTAAGTGTTCTCAGGGGCACCTGGCGGCAGAGATCCTGTTAATATACCAATGCCCTGTCCACAAAGTGTTAGAAATTGACTGATAATTTCATCTAACTGGTATGGATTAATAGTGGGGCCTGCGGCATTTATTTCATATTGACTGGGTGGAGATTGTTGCAAAAGGGTGGTATTGATACGCGTTTCACCCTCTATTTGTATGGTGGTTATATTGTTAAGTTCCTGTCTAAGCATGGTATCAAGAAACTCACCCATTTTTCCTGCGGTAATGCAGCAGGTATGTGAATTTGCTTGCAATTTTTCCAGGGCTCTTCCCACATTAATACCTGTACCACCAGGATCATAGTATGTTTTGGTTGCGCGAGATTTTTGGTCGTGTTTTAAGTTGTTTAATTCATAAGTCAGGTCTATGGCCGGATTGAGAGATAGGCTGACGATAGCTTGTAGTGTTTTTGCAGTGGGTTTCACTCGTACTCCACTAATTCGATGATGAGTAGATAAAGCTGATAAATAGTCATCTGTGTTGTGCTGCCGTGTTTGAGCCTGCTGGTGAAGTCAGCAGCTATCTTGATCTGCCACCAAAACAGAAAAATTAGAATGCTAGGGCTATCTGTCGGTTGATGACTGATATAAGGATAGGCAGGGAAAACCAAAAAATAGTCGTTTGAGTTGTTAATCTAGCTTGTATTGTCTGCTAGTTTTCCACCTGACTACTTCTTAGCTACCTTGCGTTCTATTTCATTCTTGGTGGAGTTAGGGGGTTAAGCCTTCACCCAATGTTACAACTTTAAGGGCATTGGTTCCTCCTGGCTCACCCGTTAAGTCACCTTTGGTAATAATGAATGTGTCACCTTGTTTAGCGCAGCCGCGTGCTTTTAGTTTAGCAAGGATTTCGTTATTTACATTGACATGATCCATAGACTCATGGGTAAAGAAAACGGGGAATACGCCACGATAAATAGTGACTCTTCCTAGTGTTTTTAGGTGGCTGCTAAACGCAAAAATAGGTATGCCAGAACTAATTCTTGACATCCACAATGCGGTAGATCCCGATTCAGTCAAGGTGGCAATGCCATTAATCTTTGAATGATTAGCCAAATACATCGTTGACATGGCGATGGCTTCGTCGGTAAGTGAAAATACACGGTCTAAGCGATGTTTTGACTCGCGAACGCTGCGTTGTTTTTCAGTTTCTTCGCAAATGTTAGCCATGGCTTTAACGGCTTGCACAGGATATTTTCCTGATGCTGTTTCAGCCGAAAGCATGACTGCATCGGTACCATCGTGAACAGCATTGGCAATATCGAAAACTTCTGCGCGCGTAGGAATCGGATTTTCAATCATTGATTCCATCATTTGAGTGGCAGTAATCACGGCACGATTAAGGTCTCTAGATCGAGAAATCAAACGTTTTTGTACTGCAGGTAAATTAGCGTCGCCAATTTCAACACCTAAATCACCACGAGCCACCATAACTACGTCTGAGGCAAGAATGATTTCATCCATTGCTTCAATCGCTTCCGCACGTTCTACTTTAGAAACTATGCCGGCATAACAGTTTTCTGCTTCTAATAATCTTCTGGCTTGATGTAGATCTTCAGCGCAACGAGGAAATGAAACAGCAACAAAGTCAGCGCCAATAACGCCAATTGTTTTAATATCTTCTTTGTCTTTCTCTGTTAATGCGGCAGCAGATAGGCCGCCACCTTTTAAGTTAATACCTTTGTTGTTAGATAAGTAGCCACCTACATGAACAGTACAGTCAATACGTTTACCATCGGTTTTAACAACGTCTAAAACAATACGTCCATCATCTAATAATAGACGACTTCCCGGTTTAACTTCTTGAGCTAGCGGCTCATAAGTGATACCTACTTCTTTAGTATCACCAGCATCAACATCAAGGTTTATGTCTAAAGAAAATGCTTGTCCTTCTTCTAGCCAGACTTTAGTGTCTTTGAATTTGGCAATGCGAATTTTTGGACCTTGTAAGTCGCAAAGAATACCGACTAATCGACCTGTTTTTTTGCTTAATGCTCGTACAGCAGCAGCTCTGTCTATATGGTCTTGAGCGATACCGTGAGAGAAATTCATACGGACAACATCAATGCCCGCTTCGAATAAGGCTTCCAATACGCCCGGCTTATCAGTAGCCGGGCCTAGAGTTGCCAGGATTTTAGTTCTTCTTAGCATGTTGTTCCGTTATTTAGCATTCATTAAAGCAATTGAGGTATCAAGCATGCGGTTTGAAAAACCCCATTCGTTATCGTACCAAGCTAGAACTTTAACTAAACGACCGTTTACTTTGGTTAAAGATTTATCATAAGTAGATGAAGCAGGGTCGTGGTTGAAATCAATAGAAACCAAAGGTTTTGCATTGATGTTCAAAATGCCTTTTAAAGGACCTTCAGAAGCAGCGGTTAAAATGTCATTAATTTCTTCAACAGTTGTATCGCGACTAGCTACGAATGTTAAATCAACAACAGAGACGTTGATTGTAGGCACACGCATTGCAAAACCATCCAGTTTACCAACCAAAGCAGGAAGCACTAATCCAACAGCTGCAGCTGCACCTGTCTTAGTAGGAATCATAGATTGAGTTGCAGAACGGGCGCGTAATAAGTCAGGGTGATAAACGTCACTTAATACCTGGTCGTTTGTGTATGCATGAATTGTTGTCATTAATCCTTGCTCAACCCCAATAGTGTCTAATAAGGGTTGGATTAACGGAGCTAAACAGTTAGTTGTACAAGATGCATTAGAGATAACTGTGTCCGAAGCTTTTAATGTGTTGTGGTTAACACCATAAACAATAGTTGCGTCAACATCAGCACCACCTGGTGCAGAAATAATTACTTTTTTTGCGCCTGCTGCGATATGAGCAGAGGCTTTTTCTTTGCTAGCAAAAAAACCAGTGCATTCATGAACAACATCGATACCCAGGTCGCCCCAAGGTAATTTTGATGGGTCTCTTTCGGCGAAAACTTTGATTCTATCGCCATTAACGATTAAGTCTCCACCATCAACACCTACTTCACCAGGAAATTTGCCATGAGCAGAATCATATTGAGTCAGGTGAGCATTTGTTTCTGCATTACCTAAGTCATTAATTGCAACGATTTGAATTTCGTCTGTACGACCGCCTTCATATAATGCGCGCAGTACATTGCGTCCAATACGACCATAACCATTGATTGCAACTTTAATTGCCATGTTTTTATATCTCCAGAGTTGGGTTTGAATTTCGAAAATCTTTCCATTATAACAAAAATTTAATGTTTCGTTTGTTTATGTTTAAGGCTGGTGAAACAGCTCTTGCTCTTTTAGCCTCGTACCTATAATCTTTCAACTTTTGTTAAATTTTGGATTATTATTAATGAAAAGGCGAGATTTTATACAAAAGGCGGGTGTTGGTTCATTAGCAGTGGGGACATCATTAGCATCTTCGAATGTGGCAAATGCAGCTACACAGTTTAAGTGGAAAATGGTGACTGCATGGCCTAAGAACTTTCCAGGGCTGGGAACTAATGCCAATTTGTTAGCTAAAATGATTACCGATATGAGTGGTGGTCGTATTAAAATTAAAGTTTATGGCGCTAAAGAATTAGTTCCTGCTTTTGAAGTATTTGATGCTGTGTCTAATGGTATTGCTGAAATGGGCCATTCGGGAGCATATTATTGGAAAGGAAAGTCTGAAGCTACTCAGTTTTTTTCTGCGGTACCTTTTGGTTTAACCGCTCAGGAAATGAATGCCTGGCTCTACTACGGTGGAGGAATGGAATTATGGCGTGAGTTATATAAACCCTTTGGTATTATTCCTACCGCAACGGGTAATTCGGGGGTGCAGATGGCGGGATGGTTTAACCGAGAAATTAATACTTTTGAAGACCTGAAAGGCTTGAAAATGCGTATTCCCGGCTTAGGTGGTGAAGTTCTTAGGCGAGCAGGAGGAACTACTGTAAATATGCCGGGAGGCGAGTTATTTACTTCTTTGCAGTCAGGTGCGCTGGATGCAACTGAGTGGGTAGGGCCTTATAATGATTTGGCTTTTGGTTTTTATAAAGTGGCTAAATACTATTATTATCCAGGCTGGCATGAACCAGGTTCTACTATGGAAGCTTTAATTAATGAAAAAGCGTTTAATAGTTTGCCAAAGGATTTGCAACAAATTGTGTTGATGGCTTGTAAGGCGGCCAATATGGATATGATTTCAGAATATACTGCGCGAAACAATCAGGCTTTGGATGCGTTAATTAATAAACACAAAGTGAAAGTCTTGCCCCTACCTAATGATGTGTTAAGAAAATTGAAACAGATTTCAGATGAAGTTGTTGTTGAATTGGCGAATAAAGATGCACTGTCGAAAAAGATTTATGATTCAGTGAGTCAATTTAGGGCGCAGGTCACTCAGTGGGGTGTAGTGTCCGAACTGGCATTTTTAAAAGCCAGAATGCTTTAGTTCTATTTGTCACATTTGAATGGAAACTATACATAAAGTATCTTCGGGTGCGTGGAACGGCACCCTACTTTTTTAATCTGACAAGGTAGAATTAGTAACATGGCTTATTTGTATTGTCTCAACTTTCGGTTGTTGTTAAATAGCCTAGACATTATTGAAGCTGAGGGAGGTTATTCTTCATCTTGCGTGTGATTATCAGCTATTTTGATACATTCAAACATTAAGTCATCCACTTCATGTTCAGAATGTTTTTCAGAATATTGCAAGCCACATTCTGAATCAGTATTCATATGTTTTATGATTCCTCGGATGGTAATGGGAACACCAGATTCGGGCATGGTTAAGGTGATTGTGATTTCACTCTCTGGTAGCTTGTTTTTTATTGCCGTGTTGAGTTTTATTTTTATTCCTGTGTAACTCATATCCACAATTGTACCTTTAAGGATGATTTTCTGGTCGGGTGGTGGAGGAAATATGGTGATGTTGGCATTTAAACTCTTTGGGCTAAACCTTGGGTGTCTGCGTTTATCTGTATCCATTGTCAATCCTGTGCTAACGGCTATCTCAAGTATAGTTTATATTATCATTATGTGTGGTTGTCAGAAAATGCGGCTTGAAGAAAGTGTTTAAATTGGGTGAAAAAACTTGTTTACAGTTAACAATCGAGGTGAGAAAGGAATAATGAACAGTAGTTTTTATGCTTATTTGTCACGGTTGCGTTGGATCAAACGCTGGGGATTAAAGCGCAATGCACATGAAGAAAATGTGATGGAACATAGCTGGGAAGTTTCAGTCATTGCACATCTGTTGGCATTAATTAAAAATAAATATTTTGAAGGGAAGCTGGATGCTAATGCCATAGCAACTGCAGCGTTGTATCATGATGTTACTGAGGTGATAACGGGTGATTTGCCTACACCCATAAAATATCATTCTGAACAAATCACAACGGCCTATAAGAAAATTGAATATCAGGCAGAAACCGAGTTAATTAGCTTGTTGCCTGATAAATTACAGGTCGATTTTCAGCAATTGATTCAACATGAAAAATTGCCAGCAGGACATGAAAAAATTATTAAAGCAGCGGATAAAATTTCCGCGTATTTGAAATGTCAGGCTGAATTAAAAGCTGGAAATAGAGAGTTTGAAATGGCTGCAGAGCAAATAATTAAATTATTGGACCAATCGGATCAGCCTGAAGTTACTTTTTTTATGACCCATTTTGTACCAAGTTGTACCTTAACTTTAGACGGTTTGATGCAAACGCATTAAGGGAGATTAGATGATTATTTATTATCACCTCCCTAACTCTTTTAAAGCAGATTTATATGTAAAAAATGTTGATTTATGGAGTTGCTTTCCCTATCCTTGTCAGTATTATTTAGGAATAAAATAAAGATCAGTCAATTAAGTTAGCCTAAACAGAAAGGGGAAAAAATGAAAACATTAGTAAAACCATTAATTGCAAGTGTGTTGGTTATTGCATGTTCAGGCGTTTATGCGCAGAGTTATTCTGGATACAAAGTAAAAAAAATGATTAACGCCATGGATGACAGTGGTGATAAAAAAGTAAATTTCCAGGAGTTTTACGAAGAAACTGTCACAGATAATGACGACTCTTTTGATGTTAATAAAGATGGCTATATTACTGCGGGTGAAATTGTCATTGAAATAAAAGAAGACCTTGTACAAACGATTAAAGAAATGAGAAAACAAGGTGTTTCCGAAGCAAATATAAATAAAACCATTGCTCAAGAGTTAAATACTGCTGAAAAAGAAGCTGAAGCATTGATTAAAAAAATGGATACTGATGGTGATAATTTGGTTGAGCCTTCCGAGCTAGAAGCATTTAAACACAAGCAATTCGATGCCTTGGATGTAAATCATGATGGTAGTATTTCACGAAAGGATGTGAAGAAAACCAAGGGTTTTCCTATTCGTCAATAACAAATAATGTTGTAATAGTTAGCAGAAATATGGATAACTTTTACTAGTTTTAAAAGTACTCAGAAAAAACCGGCACTATGCCGGTTTTTTTATGATTTATGTCTAATATCCCATCAAAGCAAATTTAGATTTTACTTTGTAAAAGCCATGATTCTGATGTCTTACGGTTGAACAATATGTCACAATGATGTTGAATTTTCTTTCATATAAGCCATCTTAGATGATAGCTTTGTGCCACAGTTTCAGAAATATATCCAAAGGTGAATAACAATGAATCTAGCAATAAGAGTTATTGCGGTCTTAATATTTACATGTAATTTCAGTTATTCAGCTGATCTTCAACGAGCTGAAATTGAAAAAATGTTAAAACAGGCTGATAAAGCCCACCCTGCGGATTTACGTAGAAAGGACCTGACTGGACTGGATTTATCGGGACTGGATTTTCGCAATGCTGATTTATGGGGCTCTGATTTAAGGGGGGCTAATCTAAGTAAAAGTAACTTCTCTGGACTAGTGCTGGATTTAACAGTCATGGTGGCAGTCAATCTAGAGGGCGCTGATCTATCGAATGTGAGTATTTTCGGTGTTAGCATGATGCGTTCAAATCTAAGAAATGTAAATCTGAGTGGTAGCCGGGTTATTGCTATTCTGGATAATTCGGATTTGAGTAACGCAAATCTTTCAAATATTAACTGGGGGGCTGATATGAAAAATCAGTCTATGGGGTTAATGAGGGCGAGTCTAAAAAAAGTGAATTTATCAGGCGCAAATCTTGCAAATGCAAATTTAAGTAGGGCCATGTTGCGATTTGCAGATTTAACGAACGCTAACTTACAAAATGCAGAGTTATTTGCTGCAAATTTAGAGGGTGCGGATTTAACCGGTGCAGATTTAACAGGGGCAGATTTGACTTCAGCTAAATTAAATGATGCAAATTTTTCAAAAACTATTTTGACTGGAACGGTTTTTAAAAAGATTAAAGGCAAAGAATCAGTTCGTGGACTGGATTCCAGAGCAATTTTTAAGTGATAGAATTAAATGAGATTAAGGTAACTTTATTTCGCCAGAACACCTAAATGCTTCTTATTACTCTAAGGAGTGAGGTGATCAGACAATTAGGATTAAATAATGAAAAAAATAATATTACAAATAATATTTGCTAGCTTATTTTCGTTTCCAGTAAATGCGCAAATGGTATCCTGTAGTTTGAATTACAGTGTTAAGGGTTGGTCTATATTTTACAAAGAATATAAGGGTGCTGGGGCTGTACATTGCAGTAATGGACAGAGTGCAAATGTTGCAATTATAATCAGAGGTGGTGGATTAACCCTTGGCAAGTCAGAAATAAATAAGGGAAAAGGCAGGTTTTCTGGCGTTTTTAATGTCAATGAAATCTATGGAGATTATATTGCTCTGGATGTACATGCGGGTGTTACAGCTTCTGCTGAAGCGCAGGTTATGACTAAGGGTGAGGTATCTTTAGCGATATCTGGAATAGGGCGCGGGGTGGATTTTGGCGCTGCTTTATCCGTTTTTTCGATCAGGCCAAGATGAAAATATTCAAGTAAGAATATGTGTTAGCTATGAAATTAGCACATATTCTTTTTTGGCTTATTTCAATTGATCAGTAACATAGGGTTCAATTGCCTGATAAATAGCCTGATGCATTTTTGGGTTTCCGGTAATAATATTTCCAGATTTTAAATATTGATCATTAAAAGAGAAGTCTGTTGCTACGCCTCCTGCTTCTTGAACCAATAAAATGCCGGCAGCCATATCCCATTCTTTAAGGCCTATTTCCCAAAAGCCGTCCAATCTGCCTGCTGCGAGATAAGCCAGGTCCAGCGCAGCTGAACCGGCTCGTCTAATACCTGCGGTAGCGGGTGTCAAAGTTCGAAACATTTCAATATAAGCATCAAGGTGCTGAGGAAACTTAAAAGGGAAACCAGTACCTAAAAGGGCAGTACTTAAGTCAGTTTGTTTGCTAACTCTGATGCGGCGATTGTTGAGCATGGCTCCACCGCCTTTCTCGGCAGTAAATAGTTCATCCCGTAATGGATCGTAAACTACCCCAAGTTCAATTTTACTTTTGTTTTTTAAGGCAATTGAGACGGCATATTGAGGGTAGCCGTGTAAGAAGTTTGTTGTACCATCCAGAGGGTCAATAATCCATGTATAATGGTTGCCTTTATGTTCACCACTTTCTTCGGCCAGAATAGAGTGATCAGGATAAGCGTATTTAATCACTTGAATAATTTCTTGTTCGGCTATGCGGTCGACTTCTGATACAAAGTCATTTTTGCTTTTTTTATCAATTGTCAGTCGGCCAATATTTTCGGAAGACCTTTGAATCAAGCCTCCCGCATTTCTTGCGGCACGAACAGCGATAGTTAACATTGGGTGCATAGTCGAATTATTAATGAGCAGTTACAAAACTTGTTTAGGATAACAAATCTTTTGTTATAGTGTTTTGTTTTTATCAAAAAGAGTTCTGTAAGTGCTTTCACATATTAAAATTGTATTAGTAGAAACTTCTCATCCTGGCAATATTGGTGGAGTTGCTCGGGCCATGAAAAACATGACAATGGAAAATCTTTGTCTGGTTTCACCAAAAATATTTCCTAGTGCAGATGCAACGTCCAGAGCATCAGGTGCAGATAATATACTAAGTTCAGCGATTATTTATGACAGTTTGCAAGACGCAGTTGCAGATTGCCAGGTTGTACTGGGGGCCAGTGCAAGGGATAGAACAATCAGTTGGCCAGTGTTAACAGCCAGAGAATGTGCGGAAAAATTTGTTACAGGGACAACGTCAACAGCGAAAATAGCAGTTGTTTTTGGTCGTGAAAATTCAGGTTTAAAAAATCATGAGCTAGATTTATGCCACTATTTATTACGCATTCCTTGTAACTCTGAATATAGTTCATTAAACCTGGCAGCAGCGGTGCAAGTGGTATGCTATGAATTATTTGTTGCTTCTGGACAGAGAGGAGAAAGCACAATTGGTGATAAAGGTGATGAGTCTTTGGCAACTATGAAGCAAATGGAGTTGTTTTATGAGCATTTCCAGCAAACACTTACTGATATTGGTTTTTTACATGAAGATAAATCACAATCGATTATGCGACGGTTACGCAGGATTTTTAACCGTATTGCACTTGATACAAAAGAGCTGGATATACTCAGAGGTATACTCAGGTTTTCACAGAATCATAATAAATAAGTGAAATTTATGTTGAGTCGAATTAAAGAAGAAATTAATTGTGTTTTTGAACGGGATCCTGCGGCACAAAGTGTTTTTGAAGTAATCACCACTTATCCTGGCTTTCATGCGTTAATTATTCATCGTCTGGCCCATTATTGCTGGCTGAAAAAGTTCAGATGGCTGGGACGTTTTATCTCGCATATGGGGCGATGGTTTACAGGGATTGAAATTCATCCAGGTGCAACCATAGGACGTCGTTTTTTTATAGATCATGGAATGGGCGTTGTAATAGGAGAAACAGCTATCATTGGAGATGATTGTACACTTTATCATGGTGTAACTTTAGGAGGCACATCCTGGGACAAGGGTAAGCGTCATCCAACCTTGCATGATGGTGTGGTGGTCGGTGCCGGAGCAAAAGTACTAGGCCCCATAGATATTGGTGCAGGAGCAAGGATTGGTTCAAATTCTGTTGTGGTGAAGCCAGTGCCTACAGGAGCAACGGTTGTAGGCATTCCCGGCCATATAATAGATAGTGGCGTAAAAAAAACCAATAAACAGCGTGAAAAAATAGCCAGTAAAATGGGCTTTAATGCCTATGGAGCAACAGCTGATATGCCGGATCCCGTTGCGCATGCAATCAATCATATGCTGGATCACATACATTTGATGGATAAGCAGTTAGATAGTATGAGGCGCGTTTTAAATGAAGCGGGGCTGGAATATAAGGAGCAGGATATTCCTACACTTGATGATTGTGAAATTAAAGAATAAGTGAGATTGAATGATTATTTATTACCACTTCCCTAAGAAGTTGATTGCTGAGAATTGAATGATCATAATACTTGACTAAAATACTAGGTTTATTTATAGTATCCCTTACTTTTAATAAGTTTTTAAGGATATTTTCATGCGACTCACTACAAAAGGGCGTTATGCAGTGACTGCAATGCTTGATTTGGCATTTCATAGTCAAAATAAGCCCGTTACATTAACTGATATTGCTACACGACAAACGATTTCATTGTCATACCTTGAACAGCTGTTTGCCCGTTTACGCAAGGCAGGAATGGTAACTGGGGTTAGAGGGCCGGGCGGTGGTTATAAGTTGAGTAGAGAGGCAGTTGAAATAAATATTGCAGACATTATTGCTGCTGTTGATGAGCCGGTTGATTCAACTAAATGCGGTGGAAAAGGAGACTGCCAGGAAGGTCAGTCCTGTTTGACACATGATTTGTGGATGGGGTTGAGTGATCAAATTCGCACTTATCTTTCAGGAATCAGTCTGGGCGAAATTATGCTAAGGGAGCCTGTTTCTGTAGTAGCTAAAAGACAAGATAAGAAAATGGAACATATCGTGAATTTAACTACTCGGGATAAACTGTCTGCGTAAATGATCTATTTTGATCATAATGCGACAACGCCATTAGATGAGCGTGTAATTGAAGCGATGTTACCGTATTTCAATACTTTCTACGGTAATCCATCTGCATTATATCGTGCAGGTAGAGTAGTACGTAGCGCCATTGATGTGGCCAGAGAGCAAGTTGCTACTGCAGTTGATGTTTCAGCTGCACAAGTTATTTTTACCAGTGGTGGTACAGAAGCGAATAATCTGGCATTAAAAACGGTAAGTTCAGATTTACCCATAGCGTTTTCAGCAGTAGAACATCCCTCAATTATTGAGCCAGCCAGAAAAAACAGGCAAAGGAATGATTGTTTTGAAATTTCTGTTGATCAAAATGGACTGGTATCCCTATCCGCATTAGAAGCTTTGTTTCAGCAACAAAATAAGCCTGCGGTTGTTTCTATCATGCTGGCAAACAATGAAAATGGAGTGATTCAGGATATAGAATCAGCTGCCCACTTATTGAAAGATAAGCAAGTTGTACTACATACAGATGCGGTACAAGCGTTGGGTAAAATTCCAGTGTCTTTTAGAAAGCTAGGCGTTAATTTGATGTCCTTATCCAGTCATAAAATATATGGACCTAAGGGGTGCGGCGCATTAGTGATAGATAAAGATATTGCTATTGAACCTTTGCTAGTTGGAGGGGGTCAGGAGAATAATAGGCGATCAGGCACAGAAAATGTAGCCGCTATCGTGGGATTTGGTAAAGCGGCTGAATTAGCATTGCTGGAGTTAGATCAACGTACTGAGCATTTATTAGTGCTAAGAAACATGTTACAACAAGGTTTAAAGTCTATTCCTGAGTTGGTTATTTTTGCTGAACGGGTAGAACGGATACCAAATACCGTGCAATTTGGTATTCCAGGGATAGATGGTGAAATGTTGCTTATGCAACTTGATCAGAAAAATATTGCAGTGTCCAGTGGTTCAGCCTGCACCTCAGGTGGAGGAAAAGCCAGTACTGTGTTAACAGCAATGGGCATAGAGTATAAGTTTGCTAAAAGTGCCATTCGTATCAGTCTTGGGCAAACGAATACAGAAACAGAAGTTAAACAATTTATTGAAGTACTAAAGTCTTTAGTCTAAGAAAAGGTGAGAAATCGTGTCAATTACCCTAACTGAAAATGCAGCAAAGCAAATTGAAAAACAATTGCAAAAACGGGGGGTCGGAATAGGTTTAAAACTGGGTGTTAAAGTTTCTGGTTGTTCGGGGTTTTCCTATGTATTGGATTATGCAGAAGAAAAAGCAAGCAATGAAACTGTTTTTGAACAGTATGGTGTTAAGGTACTGGTTAAAGAAGATGACCTGGATAAGCTGGATGGGATAGAACTGGATTATGTAAAAGAGGGAATCAACGAAGCTTTTAAATTTAATAATCCCAATGCAACCGGAGAGTGTGGTTGCGGAGAAAGTTTTTCTGTTTAGATTTTTAGGGAAGATTTAACTTCTGACAGCCTTCAAATTAGTTTTAGTTTATGGCGAACTAAAAGTTCGCTTTCAACTTCCCCAGAGAGAATCACAGTAAAGCTTGGATATTCTTAAACAGCCGATTATTCCCCAGCGAAATCAGTTTCACTGAGCGTCTTTATTAAACTTAAAAATAATAGGGGG
>Ga0256847_1000459_pt1 | contig 25894 bp, 23 predicted proteins | sample TeddybearmetaG_FD_189099 | JGI IMG/M metagenome (GOLD analysis project Ga0256847, IMG submission 189099) | Hydrothermal vent microbial communities from East Pacific Rise, Pacific Ocean - Teddybear | ecosystem: Environmental > Aquatic > Marine > Hydrothermal vents | place: Pacific Ocean: East... | reverse complement strand
CAGGGGCTATAACGGAAACTTTTCTGTTGGACACTTTCAAAATAAAAATCAGGGCATTAAAAAGTGATGGATTATACAGGATGGACTTATGCTCGCTTGATAATTTGCGCTAATTGATCAAGATCATCAAACAAATAATCTGCCAATGTAGCCGTGGTATCTGCAAAAGGATGTACAGATGGAATAAAAATAGTACATGCACCTGAATTAACAGCAGCTTGTATACCCGTCGTAGAATCTTCCAATACCAAACATTGAGAAATAGGTCTGTTTAAGGCTTTTGCTGCGGCTAAGAAAATATCCGGAGCAGGTTTACCATGCTTAACATCATCCCGCGTCACTATCACCGAAAAAACATCCCCCAGATTCGCTAGTTGCAGACATTCGAGTGCATTAAGTTTTCGGCTATTAGTTGCTAGGCCAAAAGGTATGCTTTGGGTTTGGATTACTTCCAATAAATTAAAAAAGCCTTTTTTCACAGCTATTCCATATTGATTAACATATTCGTGCCACAGTGCTCCACTTAACTGGTTAAAGAGTTTCAAATCAAAATCTCTGCCGCAAAAATCTAACAGCTTATTTTCTACATCTTGATAATGCAATCCTGACATGGATATACAAAAGTCATGGGTGAACTCATACCCCATCTTAAGTGATGCTTGTTGCCAGGCAATCAAATAGGTTGATTCTGTATCAACAACCAAACCATCCATATCAAAAATAACAGCAGAAGTATTTTGTAGTTTAGTTAATTTTCTCATTGATTACTTTTATATACTCACCAATAGCTTCCCGACTGGAACCCACAACTATACGTTTTGTACCATCACTCGCTTGCTCAAGCTGTCCTGCAACTTCTACCCACTCCCCTGTTTTCGCTTGTCCGGTATAAGTTGCTGTATAACTGACAATAGATTTTATATTTTTATGCTGAATACTAAACTCAGCCGGATAATCAAATGCTAAGGAATCATCAACAACCTGTACTTTAAGCAAAACTGGCCCTAGTTTTGTATAGTGCATCAAAGCACATTCTGATGGCGTTTCAGAAACAAAAGTTAAATCAAATTTTCGGTTATTAATCACTGCTTTATTAAATTTACGCTTTTCATGCCACAGGTATTCACTATAACTTATATCGCATGATCGACGATCGAAAGACTCTAACCAGTGTTTATCACTTAGTTCTGAGCAAGCGCCCTGACTGATCAATTTCTGTGTTATTTCTCTGGCTAGATTAAACGTGTCTCTGGAATAAAAAACAAGATCAATATCAGAACTATATTTTTGTGCGCCTATAAGAATAGACCCCGTTACCCCTGTTTGGTTAAAATCAAACCCACTTTTTTTAAATAATTGACATAGTGAGATCAAATCAGTTTCAACTTCATCTGTTATTGTATCGGCAAGAAGGTTTTTAAGTCTGGTTTTGGGGCTGTGACGTTTAAAAACCTCCTCTAAAGCTACGGCATGACAATGCGCTTGTTTGTATGAGGAATAATATAAATACTGGGGATAATTTTCAGTTAGAAAATGATTCGCCTGATCTGTATTTAATTTTTGCCACTGATTATCTGATTTTATATATCGCAGAAAACAAAGAACCTTACCCTGCTCTAAACCACTTTCTACTACAGCAAAAACCAGACCTTCAGAAGTCTCTATAAAATCTTTGGCTAATATCATTAATAGAGATGTCCTTAACTACTTTCTACTCTATTTCGGCCATACTCTTTTGCTCTATATAGAGCATCATCAGCAGCTTTAAGTATTTCATCTGAGGTATGATATTGACCTGTATAAGTTGCCAACCCCAAACTCAAGGTAATACAGGGTGCAACATTAGATCCTTCATGAGTAATATTTTCATTAAAAACTGCAAGTCTTAACTTTTCTGCAATTAGCAATCCCCCTTGCAAATCTGTATCCGGCAAAATAACAGTAAATTCCTCACCACCATAACGACATGTTCTATCTGTAGGATACTTAGGAATTGAGCCTATAACCTTCGCAACACTTGCTAAACAATTATCACCCTGCTGGTGTCCATAGCAGTCATTGTAAATTTTGAAAAAATCAATATCACAAATAATAAGTGATAAAGGAATTTTATTTCTTTTTGCCAATTTAAACTGTCTTTCCATTGTTTCATCAAAATTGCGTCGATTAGCCAAATCAGTGAGTTGATCATAGAGAGCTAATCTCTCTAACTTTTTATTAGCCACTTGCAAATCCTTTTGCGCTACTTGTAATTTCCGCCGCATATTATATATACGTTCCATAGCAGTCATAGTTAACTGCAATCTGACAGGATTGAGTGGTTTAACTAAATATGCATCTCCACCCGCCAAAATGCCACTGGCAAATGATTCATCATTAGTTTTTGTAGACAGAAAAATTATAGGGAACCAGTCAATATCATCCATTGCCCTTATAGCTAATGTAGTCTCAAATCCATTAATCCCCGGCATTTCCACATCCATTAAAACCAGATCAACATCGTTTTCTCTAATGTAATGTATTGCTTGCCCGCCATCTTCTGCATGTATTACTTCATGCCCTAGCGAACTGGCACATTCAGCTATTAACATGCGTATGGCTTTGCTGTCATCGGTAATCAATACTTTCATTAGTCACTTGATCTAGGTTATGTACTAGTTTGATTTTAGTCTATATACTTAAATCACGTATAAAAAACAGAAAAATATTTAATCCATAAAAATAACTATTGAAATATGTCAATCTATCTCCTATGCTCGGGTTAATACTCTGTTTATATGATAAAAATAATAAAGGGGCGCAAATGATAATCGGTATACCTAAAGAAATACACCCGGGTGAAAAACGTGTTGCAACCACACCTGATGTCGCAGAAAAAATTATTAAACTAGGATTTGAAGTTAATATTGAAAGCGGTGCAGGCCTGGAATCAAATTTCTCAGATGAAGCCTATAAAGAAGTTGGATGTAAGATAAGAAAAACGGCCAAAACTTTATGGAAGAATGCCGATATCATAATGAAAGTCCGGCCACCTGAAAAGCATCCAGAGTTAGCTATAGATGAATCAGATCTTTTATCTAAAGACGCATATTTAATCAGCTTTATCTGGCCCGCTCAAAATGATAATTTAATGCAAAAACTGGCGGCTAAAGAAGTGACCGTTTTAGCGATGGATAGTGTTCCGCGTTTGTCCAGATCGCAAAAACTGGATGCCTTAAGTTCCATGGCGAATATTGCAGGCTATCGTGCTGTTATTGAAGCTGCACAACATTTTGGTCGATTTTTTACTGGCCAGATTACTGCGGCTGGAAAAGTCCCTCCAGCCAAAGTGTTAATCATTGGTGCGGGTGTTGCAGGACTTGCCGCCATTGGAACAGCTAAAAGCATGGGTGCAATTGTTCGGGCTTTTGATACACGTCCAGAGGTTAAAGAACAAATAGAAAGTATGGATGCAGAATTTCTGATGCTTGATTTTAAAGAAGATGGTTCAGGTCAAGGTGGTTATGCCAAAACCATGTCAAAAGAATTCATTAAAGCTGAAATGGCTTTATTTGCCAGACAGGCAATGGATGTCGATATCATTATAACCACAGCATTGATCCCGGGAAAACCTGCTCCAGAACTGATAACAAAAGGTATGGTTGAATCCATGAAACCAGGTAGTGTCATTGTAGACCTGGCCGCTGAGCAAGGAGGAAACTGTGCATTGACTGAAAAAAATAAAGTAGTCGCCAGACATGGCGTTACATTAATTGGATATACCGATTTACCCAGTAGACTTGCATCCCAGTCCAGTCAGCTCTATGCCACCAATTTAAGACACCTGTTAACTGAATTATGTCCAGATAAAAATGGCCATATTGATGTGAATATGGATGATGAAGTCATTCGCGGTACAACAGTTATAAAAAATGGAAAAATAACCTGGCCACCCCCGGCAGTATCAATTAAACCTGGCCCACAAACTGAAGCGCCGGCTATTGTTAAAGATATTAATGTCAATAAAAAGCAATCCTTTATACCAGAACCCATTAAACAATCTTTACCCCTGTTATTTATAGGCGGCGGATTGTTTGCTTTAGGCTCAATTGCTCCAGTCTCATTTATGTCTCACTTTACAGTCTTTGTGCTGGCTTGCTTTATAGGATATCAGGTTATTTGGAATGTTTCTGCCTCTTTACATACCCCGTTAATGAGTGTCACCAATGCAATTAGTGGCATTATCATCATTGGTGCTGTTATCCAAATCTCGACACCGGGGTTTGTTATCACTTTACTTTCAGGACTGGCAATTCTTATTGCTTCCATCAATATTGCCGGTGGCTTTTTAGTTACTCGACGCATGCTTGAAATGTTTAGAAAATAGGAGTAGCGAAATGATGTCACAAGGTCTAGTTATAATGTCTTATGTAGCAGCTTCAATTCTTTTTATTTTGAGTTTAAGCGGCTTAAGCCATCAAGAAACAGCGCGTAGAGGTAATTATTATGCTATGGCAGGTATGGCTATTGCCATTCTTGCCACCATATTCAGCGGTGCTGTCGATTCATATGTCATCCTTATTATTGCTTTAGTCATAGGTGGATTTATAGGTACTAAAGCAGCAATAAAAGTAGAAATGACTCAAATGCCTGAACTGGTTGCTTTAATGCACAGCTTAGTCGGCATGGCTGCAGTCCTGGTAGGTTATGCAAATTTTCTTGATAGCTCATACGGATTGCTTGGGGTAGAAAAAACCATCCATGAAATTGAAATCTATATCGGTATTTTTATCGGAGCAGTTACCTTTTCAGGTTCCGTTATTGCTTTTGGTAAATTGTGTGGAAAAATAGATGGTAGCCCCCTATTGTTACCTGCTCGACACTGGTTTAACCTAGGCTTATTGATCACCACCATTTGGCTAGGAAGTATATTTTTAGCCGAAGTTGAATCTGGAGGCGGCACTTTTGCACTGATTTTAATGACCTTGATTGCTTTGGTATTTGGCATCCATATGGTCATGGCTATCGGTGGAGCAGATATGCCGGTAGTTGTTTCCATGCTCAATAGTTATTCTGGCTGGGCCGCAGCTGCAACCGGGTTTATGTTAAACAATGATTTATTGATTGTTACAGGTGCTTTAGTCGGTAGTAGTGGTGCTATTTTAAGCTACATTATGTGTCGCGCAATGAACCGCCATTTTCTTAGTGTCATTGCAGGAGGCTTTGGCACATCAAGTGGTGAAGCAGCTACAGTTGAAGGTGATGTTTCGCCTATTGAAATTGAAGAAACAGTTCAGCTGTTATCTGATGCAAAAAGCATCATGATTATTCCTGGTTATGGTATGGCAGTCGCACAAGCTCAACATACCGTTAATGAAATCACTAAATTACTCCAAACTAAAGACAAATTTGTACGCTTTGGCATTCACCCAGTTGCTGGTCGTATGCCTGGTCACATGAACGTATTATTAGCAGAAGCTAAAGTACCTTATGATATTGTTTTTGAAATGGATGAAATCAACGAAGAATTTCCTAATATTGACGTTACTATAGTGATTGGAGCCAATGATATTGTTAATCCTTCAGCATTGGATGACCCTAACAGCCCCATAGCTGGCATGCCGGTTTTGGAATGCTGGAAAAGTTCAACCACCATAGTACTTAAACGTAGCATGGCTGCAGGTTATGCTGGAGTTGGAAATCCCCTGTTTGTGCATAAAAACACCCGCATGTTATTTGGTGATGCAAATGAAAGTATGCAGGCTGTGTTGAAAGCTTTGAACAACTAGCTGTATATAAATGACTGCATTTCCATGGTCTGCATGGGAATGCAATAACCATTTTCGTCGCATTAATATTGGAGAAGACTAACTGATGTAATAGCAATCCATAGTTTGTAAAATCGAGCTATTTTATACTATAGTATTCATGCTTCATACTCTATAATTTACAGGATAGTAAATTCTGTTTTTGAGTATAAATTCAGATTACCTGTTCTCACAACAAATAAAATAATGTAGATTGGGCTTTGGGTCTCAGCATAAACCTATATAATCATAATCACATCTTTTTATGACAAAAAACCAAGATTTAGTTCCCCACGCGGAGATCAGTTATTTAAAATTTAACTTATAAATATTTCCACAATTATTATCATTAAATATGGATAGCAATAAAACAATTTTAGTTACCGGTGGAGCCGGTTACATTGGCAGTCATGCTTGTGTTGAATTATTACAGGCTGGATACAATGTTATCGTAGTTGATAATTTATCGAATAGTAAAGCAGAGTCTCTTAACCGTGTAAAAAAAATCACAGGACAATCAATAGTCTTTTACCCGTTAGATATTTGTGATAAAAAAGCCTTAACCAAAATATTTGTAACCCATAACATTTCTGCCGTTATGCATTTTGCCGGCTTAAAAGCCGTTGGCGAATCTTGTGAACAACCCTTGAAATATTATCAAAACAATGTTTATGCTTCATTAATTCTTACTGAAGTAATGGCAGATGCGGATGTTAAAAAATTAATTTTCAGCTCTTCTGCAACCGTTTATGGAGAACCTGACACTGTGCAATACTCTGAAGACCTACCCGTCTATGGTGCAACGAATCCTTATGGTAAATCCAAAGCGATGGTTGAAGATATTTTAAAGGACTTATCATCTGCAGATAAAATCACCAAACCCTCTACACCCTGGAAGATTGCATTATTACGCTATTTTAATCCTATAGGTGCCCATGAAAGCGGCATGATAGGCGAAGACCCCAATGGTATTCCTAATAATTTAATGCCATACGTTTCTCAGGTTGCTGTTGGCAAATTAGAACAGCTCTCTGTTTTTGGTAATGACTACCCAACTAAAGATGGAACAGGAGAAAGAGACTACATCCATGTTGTAGATTTAGTAAAAGGCCATGTAAAGGCACTACAGGCTATTGACTCTGATGCATTTATTAATGGTGGATGTAAAGCCTATAATCTAGGGGGTGGCCGAGGGTATAGTGTACTGGAAATCATTCAGGCTTTTGAAAACATTACTAATAAAAAAATTAATTATAAATTTGCACCTCGCCGTACAGGAGACCTTGCAGAATATTACGCCAACCCAGCACTTGCATTAAAAGAACTAGGCTGGCAGACTGAAAAAAACTTAGATGATATGGTTGCCGATACCTGGCATTGGCAAACAAAAAATCCAAACGGTTATAGCAATTAAACTTTACTATAGAATGCAGATTAACCAGAATTATTTTTGTTATTACCATCATTAAAAATTGATTGTGAATCTGTTTTAGTGTCACAAACATTTTTTGATTTAAGGTCTAAACTGAAGTTTATATTGTAATGTTTGAACTTAATTCATTAACATAATGAATTAAGTTTGTAACTATCTTTCTAATCACTATTAACAATACAGTTGCACAGCAACTCTTTCAAAAACAGAACACATTAACCGCCAAGTTTTACTGGTTTGATTCAGTTTATTTTAATTTCAGCATTTTTTTTCAGACTCATTTCATATTGGAGAAGACTTGATCTGGCAAAAATATCAATTTCGTTTTAAAATGAGCCGTTTAGTATTAAATGCTAGTGTGTAACTACGTCAACGGACAACCTTTTAATGATAGATTATAAATTAACCCACCTGAAACAACTTGAAGCTGAAAGTATACATATCATTCGTGAAGTTGCGGCAGAATTTGAAAAACCGGTAATGCTGTACTCTGTTGGTAAAGATTCTGCTGTGATGTTGCATTTAACCATGAAAGCTTTTTACCCGGGAAAGCCACCTTTCCCGATGATGCACGTTGATACCACCTGGAAATTCAAGGAAATGATTGAATTCAGGGATAAAATGATCAATGACTTGAAACTGGATATCATCGTCCATACCAATCAAGATGGAGTTGATCAAGGCATAGGGCCTTTTACACATGGCAGTAAAAAGCATACTGATGTCATGAAAACTGATGGGTTAAAACAGGCGTTGAATAAACATCAGTTCGATGCTGCTTTTGGTGGGGCCCGTAGAGATGAGGAAAAATCCCGCGCCAAAGAGCGTGTTTACTCTTTTCGCGATAAGAACCACCGCTGGGATCCTAAAAATCAACGACCTGAATTATGGAATATATATAACGGCAAACTGGATAAAGGTGAAAGCATCCGTGTATTCCCTCTATCAAACTGGACTGAACTGGATATCTGGCAGTACATTCATTTAGAAAATATCCCGATTGTACCCCTTTACTTTGCTAAAGAACGTCCCGTGGTCAATAAAGATGGCATGTTAATTATGGTCGATGATGACCGTATGCCAATTGGTCCTGATGATAAAGTTGAAATGAAAATGGTTCGTTTTAGAACCCTAGGTTGCTATCCATTAACAGGCGCAGTTGAATCTACCGCAACTACCCTACCTGAAATTATTCAGGAAATGCTGTTAACCACCACCTCTGAACGCCAGGGACGCTTGATTGACCATGATCAATCCGGGTCTATGGAGCAGAAAAAGCGTGAAGGATACTTCTAAATCCTTAGATATAACACGAGTATCCCATTAAAGAATTCAGAGAGAAAAAATGTCACACCAATCAGATTTAATCAGTACAGATATTGATGCATATTTAGCACAGCATGAGCAAAAAGAACTTATGCGTTTTTTAACTTGCGGTAATGTTGATGATGGTAAAAGTACTTTAATTGGCCGATTACTGCATGACTCAAAAATGATCTATGAAGATCAATTAGCAGCTGTTCAAGCTGACAGTGTAAAATCAGGCACTACAGGTGCAGGTAAGATTGATTTGGCTTTATTGGTTGATGGTTTGCAAGCCGAACGCGAACAAGGCATTACTATTGATGTAGCGTATCGTTATTTTTCCACATCAACACGAAAGTTTATTATTGCTGATACCCCTGGACATGAGCAATATACCCGTAATATGGCTACAGGAGCATCGACTTGTGACTTAGCAGTTATTCTGATTGACGCACGCTATGGTGTTCAAACTCAAACCAAACGTCACAGTTTTATTGCATCTCTACTGGGCATTAAACATATTATTGTAGCTGTTAATAAAATGGATTTAATGGAATACAGCGAACAAACTTATAATAAAATCAAGCAAGACTATCTTGATTTCACTTCGAGCCTTGATTTAGGAAATATTATCTTTATTCCTATGTCTGCTTTAGATGGCGACAATGTCGTAAATCCAAGCGAAAACATGCCTTGGTTTACGGGCAAACCCATGATGGAAACATTAAATACAGTTGAAATTTCAACAGATCGTAATTTTGTTGATGCCCGTTTCCCTGTGCAATATGTTAACCGACCAAACCTTGATTTTCGTGGTTTTTGTGGCACGATTGCTTCTGGTGTCTTTCATAAAGGAGATGAAATAACAGTTTTACCTTCTGGTAAACGCAGCAAAATAAAATCTATCGTCACTTATGATGGAGATTTAGACGAAGCCTTTGCCCTTATGGCAGTCACTTTAACTATGGAAGATGAAATTGACATCAGCCGTGGTGACATGATTATTGGTAATAGCCCTGCTGCTGCCATGGTTGCAGATAAATTTAATGCCACTATAGTCTGGATGGATGAAAAAGCCATGACACCCGGGCGTCAATATATCATCAAACTGGCAACTCGCAGTGTCTCAGGATCAATTTCGTCTATTAATTATAGAATTGATGTCAATACACTGGATCATCATGATGCGTCTGCATTGCAATTAAATGAAATTGCATCTTGTACTGTTTCTGTTAATGCACCTGTAGTGTTTGACCCATACAAGCAGAACAAAGGGACGGGTGCTTTTATTATTATTGATCGTTTAAGTAATGTTACTGTTGGCGCAGGCATGATCACTGGTGAGAGTGATAATGAAGACTTAAGCCATGTATCTGCAGATGAACGGGCTGCCAGATTTAGCCAAAAAGCCATTGCTATTGCTTTGACTGGTTCAAATAGTCAGGATATTGCTTATCAACTGGAAAGAAAACTGTTTGATACAGGCCATGCAACAACTGTATTGGAAGAACAAACTGCTAATAATGAATTACTGATAGCAAGCATTAAAAAAGCAGGTTTAATTTGTTTATCTGTAAACAATCAATCTGATTCGGCCGACATATCAATTGATTGCGATAAGCAATCAATTGATGAAATTTATACTGCTCTTAAAGAACAGCAGATTATTTATTAAACTTCAGGTATAAAATCTCAAATTTCGTAGGGATGGAGCTGGACCTCAACCCCATCCTTAGGAGCGAGGATTTGATGACTTCCTTTTTTTGACTTATCTTTTACTCCACAGAAGCACTAATAAAACAGTTACTTAGCCTGCTATGGTCGTACCCAGCGTCCTGCTTCCAGCGACACTTGCACATCCTTGTGCTTCGCGCCTATTTTATTAGTACTCCTGTGAAGCCAAATTCCTGCGCCAAACTTCCAGAACTTATTATATCCTCACTCCTTACGGGACTTGCCAACAGTTAATTCTCAACTGCTAACCCACTTTTTCCTTAATTTATCTCTATTAATATACAACCACTGTATAGCAATAATTGGAATCCCTGATTCAATTTCTCCAGACTCTACCATTCGATATACTTCGTCAAACTTTACCACTGAAACTAGAATATCTTCATGCTCATGATCTAAGCCATGTACACCACCCACATTGCTGGTATCAACCTTACCCAGAAATAGACTAATTCTCTCTGATGATCCACCAGGCGTTGTATAAAACTCATTAATTAAGGTCAGCTCTTCAATCTCACACCCCGCTTCCTCCACAGATTCCCTGTAAGCAACTTCTTCAGCGGATTCCCCTTCTTCTATGGCGCCAGCTACAATTTCTATCAACCAGGCTCTATCGGGGTTTAACACGGCACCTGCACGAAACTGTTCAATCAATACCACTTCATCCCTGTTGGGATCATAAAGTATTACTGCAACACAATTACCACGCATAAAAAGTTCACGGGTAATTTCCTCACTCCAGCCTCCCTGAAACAAGGTGTGTTGTAACTGATATTTTTCTAACCTGAAAAACCCTTTATAAGCGACTTCATGATCAATGATTTTAAATTCTTTCGTCATTTTTTTATATTCTCAGTTTTGATAAACCCACGTTGCTCTTTCACTTTTTACCTGCGTCATAAACCACTCGATAGATAACACCTAACGTATCATCTGCTATAAGTAAACTGCCATCAGGCATTTGCAGAATATCTGTTGGTCTACCCAAAACCTTTTCATTTTTAGTCAACCAGCCGCTGATAAAAACTTGCTCAGAAACAGGTTTGCCCTTTTCAAATTTAACCAAAGCAATACGATATCCATGTGGCTCAGTCCGATTCCAAGATCCATGCAGAGCAACAAACAGCTGATTTTTATATTCTTTGGGGAATTGCTGTCCCGTATAGAATCGTAGTCCCAATGGTGCCATGTGTGCTTTAAACTTCCATTCAGGTGCAATAAATTTATGACACGGCTTGTCCCCTGATAATTCTGGATCAGGAATATCCCCGGCATGACAAAATGGATATCCAAAATGTTGACCTTTTTCTGTCCACTTGTTTAATTCATCAGGCGGTATATTATCACCCATATGATCACGACCATTATCAGTAAAAAACAGCTGCTTTGTAACAGGATGCCAATCGAAACCGACCGAATTGCGAATCCCTCTCGCTATAATGTTAAATCCGCTACCATCTAAATTTAATCTAACTAATGAAGAGTAAATATCTTTTTCAGGCAAACAAATATTACAAGGTGCACCTACAGCAGTATATAATCTGTTATCTTTTCCAATACGTAAATACTTCCAGCCATGATGTTGATCAGAAGGCAATTTATCGAAAATCACTACAGGACTTGGAGGGATATCCAAGTGATGTTCTATATGAGTAAACCGAAGTATTTTATTGGTTTCGGCTACATAAAGATTTCCGTCTTTAAAAGCCACTCCATTAGGCATATAAAGATTTGTGGCAATAACATAGCGTTTATCCGCAATACCATCTCCATTAGTATCTTTAACCGCATATACAGAGCCCTGTTTTCGCGTACCAATATAAACTACCCCACTATCACTTATTGCTAGAGTACGTGCATTAGGTAAATTATCTGCATATATCGATATTGAAAAACCTTCCGGTAATTGTAACTGGCTTAACACATGATTATATTTGCCTTGAACTGCATAACATGTATTTACAGTCAGCAAAAAAAGACTAAGAATTTTGATCAATTTCATTTAAATCACCTTGTTGATTAAACTTTCGAACATCTTAACAGTCCAGCCTATTGAATTTAACAATTTATTACCCCATATTTGATTTAAATATATAAACAACTAAAAGGTCCTTTTAATATGATGCGTATTATGCTTTTTTTAGCCACTAACGTGGCAATAATGATTGTTATCAGTATAGTCTTTAGTGTACTGGGAATAGGCAGTACTCTACAAGCGAATGGCGTTGACCTGAATCTAAATGCACTGTTAATACTGTCTGCAATTATTGGTATGACCGGCTCAGTTATTTCTTTAGCAATTTCTAAATGGTCTGCAAAAAGAGCAATGGGAGTTCATGTCATTGAAACCCCACAAAATCAGACTGAACAATGGTTAGTTTCATTAGTCGCCAGACAAGCCAAAGCAGCTGGTATAGGTATGCCAGAAGTTGGAATTTTTCAGACACCTGAGCCCAATGCGTTTGCTACCGGAATGAGTAGAAACAATGCTTTGGTAGCAGTAAGTACAGGCCTGTTGCAAGCAATGAATCAAGACGAAGTTGAAGCAGTTGTCGGCCATGAAATCAGCCATGTTGCCAACGGCGATATGATAACAATGGCTCTGATGCAAGGGGTGGTTAACACTTTTGTATATTTTTTCGCTTCAATCATCGGCCATTTTGTAGACCGGGTTATTTTGAAAAATGAACGAGGTCATGGTATCGGCTATTTCATTACTCAGATAGTTGCTCAAATAGTATTATCATTCCTCGCTTCAATATTAGTCATGTGGTTTTCTCGTTACCGGGAATTTCATGCTGATAAAGGGGGCGCTCGCTTAGCTGGAAAAGAAAAAATGATCAGTGCTTTACGCGCATTACAACGTGCTCATAGTCCAGAAGATTTGCCAGGACAACTTGCCGCCTTTGGTATAAACGGTGGTGGTGCCAAAAAATTATTCATGAGCCACCCCCCTCTGGAAGAACGTATTGCTGCATTGCAAAATCAACGTTAATATTGTCTCGTGTAATTTGTAAAAGTATTGCCCTCTATCCTTTCACACTGCTATTATTTAAGCAACATGGGCTGGAGGGTAGCCCCTAATATCTTTTTAATTCCCCAGACCCATGAGTCAACATCAACTCATTCGTTTTACGCTACAACTGTCGTACGACCAATTTCTTAAGGTTTATCAAGGTGCAGCAAAAAATATATCTGTCATTGCTGACGACGGCCGTCGAATCGTTTTTCCTGCCAGAAATATTCAATCATTTCTGACTAAAGATGGAATTAAGGGTTATTTTGAAATGGAATTAACAGTTGAAAATAAATTTATCGGCATTAAAAGGTTAGACGCATCTTTTCATAGCAAATAATTGTTTAAAATAAAAAAAAATGAGTTTTTAGATCCATAGAACAGAGTATCAATGTCATTTTTATTACAAAAAATACTAAATTTCTTTTCAACGCTAATTAATTATTCCTTGCACCTATATATGCAGAAGAATGTGATTTTACAATTAAGAAAATAAACAAATGAGAACTGCATCACGTTTTTTTATCCACAGTGGATTTTTGTAAAATTTAAGCTTCGGATTGAAACAAAATGCTTACATTAAAAAAAATACATTCAACTACTGACAACATAAACCATTGATTATTAAATATATTGTTTTATTGTATAAAATACATACAATCTGACAAAAGAGCAGTAAATACATGACTTAAGTGCCCGTCATCAATATTAATCCACAGAGTTATCCACAGCTAATGTGAATAACTTCACATTTTTTAGCTTTTATAAACACTTAGCTACAGTAACTCACACTTAACCTGATAACTAGAGATCTTACACAACTTAACCTACTAAAAAATTCAAAATCCTTCATTACAATTTACTTTATTTAACCAGAAAACTCTTGTAAAAATAATTTCAACCTCCATATTAATAATGAATAACGGTTTATTTTGTCCGTTAGTTTTTCTCATAATCTTTAGGAGAATAAAATGAACATTATAAGATATGAACCCTGGAGCTTATTAAATCAATTACAAAAACAACTAGAAAGTTCCTATGATGACTCTGGTAATGAAGGCTCAATGTCTACTGCCGAATGGGCACCTGCTGTGGATATTAAAGAAGAAGACAACCGTTTTGTTTTACTTGCTGATATTCCCGGTGTCAATCCAGAAGATATAGAAGTGCATATGGATGCAGGTGTTTTGACTGTAAAAGGCGAAAAAGAATCTGTGACTAAGACTGAAAAAGAGGGCTACAAACGTATTGAGCGTAGCAGTGGGTCATTTTACCGACGTTTTAATTTACCTGATACTGCTGATGACGATGCTATTAGTGCAAATAGTAAAGATGGCGTTCTGGAAATTATTATTCCAAAACGAGAAGCTGTTAAACCAAAAAAAATAAATGTCATGGCTCAAGAATAAACTTACCCCCTATAACATTATTAAATGGAAAAACGAACAGGGATGTTTGAGTCGTAAATTTTAAACATCTAGCTATATCATCGCCAATAAACTGAATACGGTAGTGTTTTCTTATGCCAAATTATGTCACATGTTGGCTTTTTTGAGAACATTTATAGAAAAATATTAAACCGTCAACCTGGCGTACTTTCTATACACCAATACAATGAACATGCGGGTGTCATTTAATATTCAGGGGGGGCAACTTTTATTTGTTAATCGGACACTATTCACAACAGACGTAAGATTCGATGACAGTCCAGAGTAATCACATATAAGAAACTGTTAATTTTCCTGACTGCCATAAACTTTAGAGTATTTTTGTTTATCCTAATGCAGAGGCTAAACTTGAAAAATTTAAACAAAATGGTTAAACAAGTTGCACCCGTTAAACCTAAGAATGAGTCAATAGACGATTATTTGTTATCACTAGACAGTGTGTCAGACTGTACTTTAACCCTTTTTAAAATACGTCTCTTATTGTTAATACCATGTTTCATAATAAATACAGCAATAAGCATACTCAGAGAGACAAATGCAGTCATTATTATTAATATACTTTTAATCATAATATTCACCTTAAATTTCATTATTTAATCCAGAAAAAAATTAAAAAACCTTTTACAAAATTTCAAGTATCCGCTTTTTTTATTAATTTTCCTGGCTTTAAAATAATTACAAGCAAATTTTATTCCATAAATATATACCATTGATAACACAGGGTTTTAAAAAAACTCGAATTTATCTATCATTAATGTTTGTAAAGAAACATGACATGGCAACGAACTTAAATGTGAAATAAGAGAGTCCGCGGTGTTTTCAAGGGATTGAATTAATTTAAAAAAAACTATTAAAAAAACAAGAAAATAATCTGTCTAACTTATAAAAATAATGCGACAAAAACCATTAATAACAAACATTTATCATTCACAATAATAAACATGCCGGAACAAGTATGTTTATATATTATAGATCTATAAAGTTTTATTATCCCCTCAACTTACCTCTTGCTGCTCCCCGGAGTCCAAGTTATTTGTTTAAGATTTACAACTCAAAATTAGTTATAATCTTTCTCAAACTTGGGTATAAAATTAATTTATATCTCTCATTCCTGACTTTTCATTATAAAGTCTCTTTTTCGCTAAGAATACGAATAATGCTAACCACCAAACGGTACGAATATTTACCTATAGAACAAATTGAATTCCACCACACACTGACTAATCATCGAAACCTGGACCTGGCCAAGGTTTTACATCTTGAGAAAGACATCGTCACCAACGGCCTGTTCGAACCGCTGATCGTGTGGGAACGCAATAGTCAAGAATATTACCTGGTGGGCGGATTTCATCGTATGGAAGCTATTCAAGGTATCCGCCGTTCAAACCCAGGATATTTTGATCGCGTAGACGTAAGGATTGTTACCGGAGATACTGATGAGATCAAGGCACTGAATCTGAAGCTGAATTCTGATCGTGTTGACACAAAAATAACGGATTATTTCCAGACGGTCATATATCTCAACAATGCCAATTGGACTAAAGAGCGCATAGCTGAATTCTTCGATAAAAGTATCAGCTGGATTGACGATATAATCCGCTATGCGCCACTAACACCCGTTTTAATGCGTGATAAATTGGCGAGTGGAGACCTTTCCTGGTCCCGAGCCAAGGAAATACTTCGCAAGACCTTAAAGGCACCTGCCGGCAACGAAAAGGAAATTATTGAAAATGAACTTTCACATCCTGTACGGCCAGCAGCAAAACCTTTACCTTTACCAAAGACCATCAAACACCTTTCAAAATCACTCAACTCAAACCCCAAGCGTACGTTCAAGGTCAATACTCAAGATCTCTATGCGTTGCTCGTAACATTGCGGGGGAAAGATGTAGATCAGCAGGATATTGACCGTGCGCGCACTGCTTTCCCTGTCTTGTGGGACGAGAATTAGCGCGCGGCTAAAATATAACAGCCATTTTTTTAGTATAGGGCTCGTACCTTTGCGTGCCCTAGGAGGCTGTCCGAGAATAGAAACCGTAGCGAGGGGAACCCATTTTGAGTCAGTTTTTTTGATCATTTGAGTTAAATGGTTTATGCGTGTAACGAAAATGATCGGAAAAACTGGCCAAAATGGGCTTTTCCGCAGTAGGTTTTCTATTCTCGGACAGCCTCCTAGATTACATAGACTGATTCCAGTCAACATTAAACTGAATATTTTCAGCGCCATTTAACACCATAAAGTGCTTACCTTTAGCTCTTGAAACCAAGGTAACTCCAGACTGTTTTGCCATATCCAGACCCATTTGTGTTGCTCCGGAACGGGATAATAAAACGGGAATGCCCATCTGAGCGACTTTGATAACCATTTCTGATGTTAATCGGCCTGTAGTATAGAAAATATTTTTTTCACCACTCAGACCATTCAGCCACATATAACCTGCTATTGCATCTACTGCATTATGCCTACCAACATCTTCTACAAAAAAATCAATCCGGCTCCCGGTACATAATGCACAGCCATGGACAGCTCCCGCTTTCTTATAAACTTCATTATGTAACTTAAGCGAATCTAATAAAGCATATATGGTTGTTTGCTTAATTGATAATTTAGGGACTGCAATATTGTTTAATTTATCCATCAGCCTGCCGAATACCGTACCTTGCCCACATCCTGTGGTCACTGTTCTTTGTTGCATTTGTTTTGAAAAGTCTGATTGCTGGTCATTTGTAACCACTGCTACAGCCTCAGTTTCCCAATCGACTTGCACCACTGTAATTTCATCAATTTTCTCAAAAAACCCCTGGTTTTTTAAATATCCCAGCGTTAATAATTCAGGATGTGTTCCCATGGTCATTAAAGTGACAATCTCCTGTTTATCAACATAAAGGGTTAAAGCTCTCTCTCCTACCAGTTCAATTTGCCGGCTATTTCCCAATTCATCAACTGCTATAGCAGATTTAGAAAAGCCCAGGCCTGCATCAGTCATCTCAGGCTTATATAGTTTATGCATCTTTACTTTTCTCTAATGTTTCCAGTTCTGACAGGGTATTAATATTTAAAAAAACCTCGGCATCCTGACTAAAATCAACTTTAATTAGTTTATGTTGTTGCAGCCATAAATCAATTTTACGGTTACCCTGCTGTAAATATTGTTTTAGACTGTTTTGTAATGATGTTTTCAGAGCAAGAAAAACGGGATGCATACGCTGACCATCAAAGGCAACTGCAATTTCCATATTATTTTTTTGCAATGACAATAATAACTTTTTCAGGTGTTCGGCCTTAATCAAAGGTGAATCACACGGCATAACGATTAAATTTTCTGTATTAGCATTACTCATTGCCGACAAAACACCCGCCAGTGGCCCATCAAAAGTATCCGTCTGGTCTGCTATGACTCTACAACCAAACTGCATATATGCTTGTTGATTTCGATTCGCATTGATTAATACAGGATCTGCAACCTGAGACATCGCTTCTACCGCATAACTCACCATAGGTCTGTTATTATAATTAATCAGACCTTTATCTTGCTTATTCATCCGTCTAGCCAAACCACCGGCTAAAACGACACCTGTTACTTTGTTTTGCTCTTCCATAATGCTAAGCTTTAAAGTATGTTTAAAAAAATGTTAATTAGAACGCTCATTTTCGCAACTCTGATATTTATTGCAAGTTGTGCATTTCAACAGCCCAATGGTGAAATGATTTTCCATTATCAGCAAGAAACACAAAAACCTTACGATGATGTATTAGCTGAACTGGAAATTGCTATCGCTGATCACAATTTTCGCATTACCGGACATAGCAGAGTAGGTAAGGTGATACGTGATAGAGGCACGAAAAACTTTCCTGAATACGATACACTACAGTTTTGTAATTTAACCCATGCAAAAACATTATTACTTATGTCTCCGCATGCCGTCAGTTATATGCCCTGTAATATAGTAATGTATGAGTTTGACGGAAAAACTATAGTGAAAACACATTTATTGCCAGTCGACACAGACAATAATGATTTAAATGAATTTAGCAAAAAAATGAACAAAATTCTTAAACAAATTGTCGACTTTGCTGTTGAAGAATAAACACAGGCTAAATACAATAGTTTTTAAAATAATATATAACTAATAACCTATTGCAGGTTACTGTCAATTTTGACTTTAAACAGGATTAACTTTAAAAATAGTGTCATTTCGACCAGCGGGACGACTGCATGGAAGCGGAAGGTAGGGCAATGCATGGAGCTATTGCCGAGAAATCTATATTTTAAGCCACTACTGAGCAACAAGATTTCTCCCGCTGGTCGAAATGACAGTTCATTAAAATATTTGAAACTGTCAGGAGTGACTTGTTCTAAAGTTTAACCTGCGCTTTATTAACAGCCATTAATTCTACTTTGTCACATTTGAATGGATACTCTACAAAAGTATCTTCGTAGGGTGCGTTGCACGTACCATTTCGGCAATGGAAGGATAAAAAATAATTTTGGTGCGTGCAACGCACCCTACATTTATAATCTGACAAAGTAGAATTAAATAACATTGCTCAACTTTTTTGGGCTAACTTTTAAGTTTTATGGAAAAACATATAAAATGAATAAAAAAATAATTTTATCGGTTACTGTATTAGTACTAATATCTAGCTGTGCAACTGCACCGGAAAAAGAGCGAGAGAAAAAGGACCAAACTGCCTTTGTTAACGACTACCCTACTCGTGACCGGGTTGAATATGTCTTTAACTGTATTGCGAAACACGGTGGATTAACAGGCAGTAAAGCTTTTATTAACCAATATGCATGTGGTTGTAAAATAGATAAAATTGCAGAAAAGTTAACATTTATAGAATATGAAGATGCCAGGACTTTTTCTTATTTAAAGAAAATCCCCGGGGAAAAAGGGGGAGCTTTTCGTGACCCTGCACAGTCAAAAGATTTAAGAACTCGTCTTAAAGAAGCTGAGAAATATGCTGAATCTCAGTGTTTTGTGATGTAAGGCTACTCGCAATAAATAACCCACCCATCTTGCTTGTCTTTTTATCCGTTTTCTTCGTTGCAACTCCGGTCACAAAGCTTACTATGCTCCCTTCGTTGCGCCTTGAAGACAAATAAAAATCCAGCGCAATCCGGGTAGGTTATTTATTGCGCGTTACCTAAAGACATTGGGGTTCGAAATCATTCGAACCCCGTCAACAATCTAAATCGAAGGATTTACCGTATAACTGCTTGAATAATTTTTACCTTTAGTGCAAACCTTTCTACTAGTGGGTGATTCACAAGAGGTATCACTAAATTCCGCTTTTAATACACCCTTTTTATTCGGAACAAAGTAGAATCTAAAATTGGGATCAGCACTGATCGCAATATCGATTTTCGCAGTTAATACCGGTTTACCATCAAATGTCACTTTTAAATGATCCACAAAATGTGACTTTTTAACAAAACGAGTCACTTGATCCATTTGCATACCGGTAATATTGGGATGACTTATCAATAATTGCGCCAAAGTTGCATCATCTTTTTTTACCCCTTTATCCAATCTGAATTTCATTTTCCCCAGGCGTTTCATTGCCGCATCTAAATCTGCGCCAATTGGAGCTGAGCAACCACCACTGGCCTTGACAAACTTCTTAGTCATATAAAGCTGTCCATTATTCATTTCTGCAATGGCTCTGATATAACTATAAGAATTTACCCGAACCCGCATAGCCAGACTGGCCTTTCCACTCTCGGGAGTAAATTCAAATTCACCTACAAATGGAAAAGGGTTTTTATCAACAAAGACGGTGATTTTTTTAATATATTTATCTTTAGTCTGGGCAATATGACTGATAATTTGTACAGGAACTAATGCGGGGTCTTCAGCCCTATAAGGGGCTTCAATTTCAATAACATCATTTGATTGATGAATTGACTGCCCAGAAAAATACTGTTTTTTAAGTACTTTGTTCCAATTGCTCTCATCTTTGGCTGCTGATGCCAGCAGCGGTATTATCAATAAAACCAAAAACCACATGTATATAAATTTTTTTTTCATATTTACCCCTTTAAAAAATAGTTAGTCACAAAAAGGTATACTAAATACTAGTACTCCGTCAACGTTGGTTTGATGAACAGGCGCTCTGTTGCTTCTAGGCTTATAATCACGTAGGAGGGGCTTTAGCCGCGATTTGCTTCGGTCGCGGCTAAAGCCCCTCCTACCCCGATAACACAATAGTTATCAATCATAGGCTTACAAAATCAATAAGTTATAAATTTATTGCTCAAGAGGTTAAAGCCTGCACCCCATAAAGTACCATCCATCAAACCAAAGTTGCTAGACCACTCGCTCTTATTCGTCTTCCCATTCCAATTCAGCAAAAGCGGTAGTTACATTCTTTTTATGAAACTGATCAAATAACTTCCACTTTCCCTTTTCTGAATATCCCACCTTTTTAACTGCATCCTCAATAAAACGTCCTTTAACAATCATTTCACGAATTTCAGTCAATAATGTTTGTAGATATTTTTTTTCTGGCTGTAAACTTTTTGGCCAGTCGGTAACTGCCGGACCATGCCCTGGAATGACAACTTTATAATCGTGCTTTTCCATACGCTTAAGCTCTTTTAACCATCCTTTAAGGCTGCCATCAATAACAGGCAAGTGCCCTATAAATAACAAATCAGACATCCATAAAGTATCCGTATTTTGATCAAAAACGGTCAAATCATTATCTGTATGTGCTGTAGGGTGAGCTGTTAAGGTAATTTTCCTGCCACCCAAGTCTAAAGTCATGTGTCTTTTAACTGGCTTATCAGGAGGAATAATATGCCTGGCTGTCAATTTAACGGCCAATTGATCAGAGGCCTTAGCAATATAGTACTCTCCTCTTACTGCCATTGCTCTAGCCAGTTTTTTATGGCCAATGAACTTTACCCCTGACTGTTTAAAAGCAATATTACCTAGAATATGATCAGGATGGACATGGGTATTTATCACATAACAAACCGGCTTTATAGTGATCTGTTCTATGGTATTTTTCAAGGCATACCCCTGATCCGGATTACCGCCCGTATCAATCACTGCAACACAGGAACCCCCTATAATAAAACCAATATTGGCAATTTCACCATGATTGATTTTGTCAGGTAATTGATGTGGACCAAAATGCACATAGATACCAGGAGAAACCTCAGTAACAGCCAGTGTTGTAACTGCGCTCACATTTTGTATAACTAAAGTACAAAATAAAAAAAATATCGTTTTCAAAACAATTCCTGTTAGCTGGTTTTTTCGGAATAAACAGTCCGACTTCAACATTGATACAACGTCACAATTCCTTGACAACCAATCCATCTCTGTTATTACCTAAAAACATGAAAAAACTACACTCAAGCTGACTCATACAGATTTTTTAATTCCTACCCCCCCCCATTACTTCGATATGAATCTGTGCAAAATTCTGTAGTTTTGACCATACTTTTTAATCGAGCGAATAAGTGATTAGGATTAAAATAACTTCCGACTATCTTGCCAAGGTAATAGTATACTGATCTTCATACGAAAAACAGAACTCAGAATTTTACAATATCATTATAAATGATAGTGTTGATAAAAAATGATGACTTGATAATAATGTATTAACTACGGTAAAGTTCGGCTAATTTGTTATGGTCCTATGCTTTGATTACGAATAATATTCCAATGGGCATGGTCAACAAACTATAAATCCATATAATTGAGGAAAGACGTGTGGCAGTAATAACAATATCACCTGATCAGATAAAAAAGAAAAAACGACGTGGACCAAAGGGTCATGCAGTTGATCTTACGGCTTTGGAAGAGGTAAAGTCTCTTTTAGGTGATGAATCACGTCAACGGGATTTATTGATTGAACATTTGCACAAAATTCAGGATCATTATCAGCATATTTCATCAAAACACTTGGTAGCCCTGGCTCACGAGATGAACCTTTCGACTGCCGAAGTGTTCGAAGTTGCTTCTTTTTATCATCATTTTGATGTGGTTAAAGAAGGGCAAACAGCACCTCCCTCTCTCACTGTTCGAGTGTGTGAATCTATTTCCTGCGAAATGGCCGGCGCTCATGAACTGATAGCGGCATTAGAAAACGGTCTTAGCGATAAGGTCCGGGTTCAAAAAGTACCTTGCGTTGGACGTTGCCAGCATGCACCTGTTGCTGTTGTTGGCCAAAACCCTATCCACCAGGCAACGTCAGATTCAGTTACAATGGCAGTTGCAAACAATAACACGAATGATTCCATGACAGATTATATAAGCATGGAACACTACCTGGCAGATGGTGGTTATCAAACATTAAAAAAAGTGATTGAAGGAACAATGAGTACTGAATCCATCATGAAAAAAATGGAAGATTCAGGCTTACGTGGTTTAGGTGGCGCTGGTTTCCCGGCCGGTAGAAAATGGCGCATCGTCAATAGTTTTGCTGCTCCAAGAATGATGGCTGTTAATATTGATGAAGGCGAGCCAGGCACATTTAAAGATAGACATTATTTAGAACAAGACCCACATAGATTTCTTGAAGGCATGATGATTGCTGCATTAACCGTAGGTTGTGAAGCAGTTTATATCTATCTACGTGATGAATATGCGGGTTGCCGCGACATTCTGACTAAAGAAATTGCCAACCTGCAAAACAATCCGCCCTCCACTATTTATAAAATGCCACCTATATATTTACGACGAGGTGCAGGCGCTTATATTTGTGGCGAAGAATCAGCCATGGTTGAATCTATTGAAGGAAAACGGGGTATGCCACGATTAAGACCCCCCTTCCTGGCTGAAGTTGGTTTGTTTGGACGCCCTACCCTGGAACATAATATGGAATCCGTTTACTGGGTCAGAGATATCATTGAAAAAGGCCCTGACTGGTTTTCTTCTCATGGTCGACACGAACGTAAAGGTTTACGCTCTTTCTCAATCTCTGGCCGTGTAAACAAACCGGGGGTGCATTTAGCACCAGCAGGTATTACCATGCGTGAATTAATTGATGAATATTGCGAAGGTATGCAAGAAGGTCATGAGTTTTATGGTTACTTTCCTGGTGGCGCTTCAGGTGGTATGTTGCCGGAATCCATGGCAGATATCCCCATGGACTTCGACACCTTAAATCAATATGGCTGTTTTATTGGTTCTGCAGCCGTTATCGTTTTTTCTAATCAGGATAGTGCAAAAAAGCTGGCCCTCAATGCCATGAAGTTTTTTGAAGAAGAATCCTGTGGTCAATGCACACCTTGCCGGGTTGGAACGGCTAAAGCTGCGACATTAATGGAGCAGAAAGACTGGGATACCGATTTACTGGAAGAACTTTCAGCTGTTATGGTTGATGCATCCATTTGTGGTTTAGGGCAAGCAGCCCCGAATCCTATGCGTTGCGTTATCAAATATTTTCCAGATGAATTGTGAAACCCGTTAAGTAGAAGAGATTAAATCATGGCTGCAAATCCACAATATATGAATAAAGCATCAGTCAACTTCACGCTCAATGGTGAAGAAGTGTCTGCATTTGAAGGCGAAACCCTGATTCAGACAGCAAAACGTTTAGGCACTGAAATCCCCCACTTGTGTTACAAAGAAGGCATGCGTGCAGATGGCAATTGCCGTGCCTGTGTTGTTGAAATTGAAGGTGAAAGAACCTTGGCACCTTCATGTTGTCGCTCGGCAACGGCAGGAATGAAAGTTGAAACAGCCAGTGAACGTGCTCTCAAATCACAAAAAATGGTATTGGAACTCCTTAAGTCCGATATGCCAAAACAAGCTGAATCACCCTATACATTAAATTCTGAACTGGATTTATGGGTTAAAAAACTTAATGTAGGTGAACCTCGATTTGAACAACGGCAACAACCGGCAGCTGATATCTCACATCCTGCCATTGCCGTCAACATGGATGCCTGTATTCAATGTACTCGTTGCCTAAGAGCATGTCGTGAAGAACAGATGAACGATGTCATTGGTTATGCTAACCGTGGCTCGCATTCTGAAATCGTCTTTGATATTGCAGACCCTATGGCTGCAAGCAGCTGTGTAGCCTGTGGCGAATGTGTGCAAGCCTGTCCTACCGGAGCCTTAATGCCTGCTAACAATGTAGGCCTGGAAGTTGCTGACAAAACTGTTGATTCCACCTGCCCTTATTGTGGCGTAGGTTGTTTAATCAAATACCATGTTAAAGATAACAAGATTTTATATACTGAAGGTCGAGACGGTGACACCAACCACTTCCGCCTCTGTGTAAAAGGCCGCTATGGTTTCAACTATATTCACAACCCGTTACGTTTAACTAAGCCATTAATCAGACGTGAGGGGGTTGCCAAAACAACAGAGCTACTAGACCCCAATGATCTGGATAGCGTTTTCCGTGAAGCCAGCTGGGAAGAAGCTTTAGATTTTGCCGCTGGAGGATTGAAAAAGATCCGTGATTCCCGGGGTAAAAAAGCCCTGGCCGGATTAGGTTCTGCTAAAGGCAGTAATGAAGAAGCTTATTTATTTCAAAAACTGGTGCGTATCGGTTTTGGTTCCAACAATGTCGATCACTGTACTCGTCTGTGTCATGCATCCTCTGTTGTTGCATTACTTGAATGTCTTGGTTCCGGGGCGGTATCCAACCCTGTCTCCGATGTAAGTAAAGCAGAAGTTATTATCATTATTGGGTCAAACCCAACGGTAAACCATCCCGTCGGTGCCACATTCATGAAGAATGCAGCAAAAAATGGCACTAAAATTATTTTAATAGACCCAAACCGTACTGATATTGCTAAATACGCAACACATGTATTACAGTTCCGTCCAGATACTGACGTGGCCTTGCTGAATGGAATTATGCATGTGATCCTTGATGAAGGACTGCAGGATGATAACTATATCAAGAAATACACTGAAGATTTTGCCCAAATGCGTATGCATTTAAAAAATTACAGCCCAGAAAAAGTTGCACCTATCTGCGGAATTGATGCCGATACCTTGAGAGAAGTTGCAAGACTTTATGCAAACTCTAAAGCGTCCATGATTTTATGGGGAATGGGTATTTCTCAACATATACATGGTACCGATAATTCACGTTGCCTTATTGCCCTGGCGTTAATGACCGGTCAAATTGGTAAGCCGGGCTCTGGTTTACATCCATTACGTGGGCAAAATAATGTACAAGGTGCATCGG
>Ga0256847_1000458_pt1 | contig 25911 bp, 19 predicted proteins | sample TeddybearmetaG_FD_189099 | JGI IMG/M metagenome (GOLD analysis project Ga0256847, IMG submission 189099) | Hydrothermal vent microbial communities from East Pacific Rise, Pacific Ocean - Teddybear | ecosystem: Environmental > Aquatic > Marine > Hydrothermal vents | place: Pacific Ocean: East... | reverse complement strand
GCTCAGACAGCCAGGAGGTTGGCTTAGAAGCAGCCATCCTTTAAAGAAAGCGTAATAGCTCACTGGTCGAGTCGGCCTGCGCGGAAGATTTAACGGGGCTAAAGTCCTATACCGAAGCTGCGGATATTGAAAGATATGGTAGGGGAGCGTTCTGTAGGCTGATGAAGGTGAATTGAGAAGTTTGCTGGAGGTATCAGAAGTGCGAATGCTGACATGAGTAACGATAATGCGGGTGAAAAGCCTGCACGCCGAAAGTTCAAGGTTTCCTGCGCAACGTTAATCGGCGCAGGGTGAGTCGGGTCCTAAGGCGAGGCTGAAAAGCGTAGTCGATGGGAAACAGGTTAATATTCCTGTACTTCACAAAACTGTGATGGGGTGACGGAGAAGGTTAGGCCATCCGACTGTTGGAATAGTCGGTTTAAGCGAATAGGGAGTAACCTTAGGCAAATCCGGGGTTATAATTCTGAGACGTGATGACGAGTTCTGAAGAGGACGAAGTGGTTGATACCCGGCTTCCAGGAAAAGCCTCTAAGCTTAGGTTTTGTGGATTCGTACTGTAAACCGACACAGGTGAACAAGGTGAGTATCCTAAGGCGCTTGAGAAAACTCTGGTGAAGGAACTAGGCAAAATAGTACCGTAACTTCGGGAGAAGGTACGCCCTTGTTAGGTGAAGGTCTTTACGGCTGGAGCTGAAGAGGGTTGCAGTGACTAGGTGGCTGCGACTGTTTACTAAAAACATAGCACTCTGCGAACTCGAAAGAGGAAGTATAGGGTGTGACGCCTGCCCGGTGCCGGAAGGTTAATTGATGGGGTTAGCGTAAGCGAAGCTCTTGATCGAAGCCCCGGTAAACGGCGGCCGTAACTATAACGGTCCTAAGGTAGCGAAATTCCTTGTCGGGTAAGTTCCGACCTGCACGAATGGCGTAACGATGGCCACACTGTCTCCACCCGAGACTCAGCGAAATTGAATTTGCTGTTAAGATGCAGTATACCTGCGGCTAGACGGAAAGACCCCGTGAACCTTTACTATAGCTTTACACTGGACTTTGAATTTGCCTGTGTAGGATAGGTGGGAGGCTTTGAAGCAAGAACGCTAGTTTTTGTGGAGCCACCCTTGAAATACCACCCTGGCACGTTTGAGGTTCTAACTTAGACCCGTTATCCGGGTTGAGGACAGTGTATGGTGGGTAGTTTGACTGGGGCGGTCTCCTCCTAAAAAGTAACGGAGGAGTGCGAAGGTACCCTCAGCACGGTCGGAAATCGTGCATTGAGTGCAAAGGCATAAGGGTGCTTAACTGCGAGACAGACACGTCGAGCAGGTACGAAAGTAGGTCTTAGTGATCCGGTGGTTCTGTATGGAAGGGCCATCGCTCAACGGATAAAAGGTACTCCGGGGATAACAGGCTGATTCCTCCCAAGAGTTCATATCGACGGGGGAGTTTGGCACCTCGATGTCGGCTCATCACATCCTGGGGCTGTAGTCGGTCCCAAGGGTATGGCTGTTCGCCATTTAAAGTGGTACGCGAGCTGGGTTTAGAACGTCGTGAGACAGTTCGGTCCCTATCTGCCGTGGGCGCATGAGATTTGAGAGGAGCTGCTCCTAGTACGAGAGGACCGGAGTGGACGTACCACTGGTGTTCCGGTTGTGATGCCAATTGCATTGCCGGGTAGCTATGTACGGACGGGATAACCGCTGAAAGCATCTAAGCGGGAAGCCTCCCTCAAGATTAGATCTCACTAGAGCGCAAGCTCTCTGAAGGTCCGTTGGAGACTACGACGTTGATAGGCTGGGTGTGGAAGTTTAGTAATAGATGAAGCTAACCAGTACTAATTGACCGTGAGGCTTGACCATATAACACCTAAGTATCTTATTCATATTTCCGAACAACGTGTGCGAGTCACACAGACCGAATTGCTCGGTGGCCATAGCGTCCAGGACCCACCCGATTCCATTCCGAACTCGGAAGTGAAACTGGTCAGCGCCGATGATAGTGTGGGGTCTCCCCATGTGAAAGTAGGACACTGCCGGGCTTATACATACAAACCCCATCTATAATTTAGATGGGGTTTTTTTTTGAGTATGAAAATCAATATGGGTATTATGCATAATACACGGGCTATAATACTTAATGGGATGATCAATCCAGAATAGGAAAGTGCATGGTTATCGATATACCGGGCTATAAAATCATAAGGCAAATCGGTGCGGGTGGTATGGCCGTCGTTTATTTGGCTGTGCAAGAAGCTTTGGATCGAGAAGTGGCGCTAAAAGTAATGTCACTGCAAGTGACTGGACAAGATACTTCTTTCCAAGAACGGTTTTTACGAGAAGGTAAGAGCATCGCGAATTTATCTCATTATCGTATTGTTGGTGTGTATGATATGGGGGCGGTGAATGGCAATTTTTATATTGCCATGGAATATTTAAATGGCGGAAGTCTTAAAGATAAAATTCAGGCAGGTCTGACGCCAGAACAAGCACTTGATATTATTAAAGCGATTGCTGAGAGTTTGGGGTTTGCACATAAAAAAGGTTACGTCCATCGAGATGTAAAACCGATGAATATCCTATTTCGGGGGGATGGCTCCCCTGTTTTGACAGACTTTGGGATTGCGAAAATTGTATTAGATGCGGGGGCAGAGTTAACCAGTACCGGCTTGATCATGGGGACGCCTAGCTATATGAGCCCTGAGCAGGCAAAGGGTGAAGTTGCTGATGGGCGTTCTGATTTATATAGCTTAGGCATTGTGTTTTATGAAATGCTTATTGGTATTGTGCCGTTCACGGCAGATACAGCCATTGCTGTATTAATGAAACATGTTAATGATGATCGGCCTGCTTTGCCCGAACATTTACGGCGTTATCAATATTTATTGGATCGCTTGTTGGCAAAAAATCCAAATGATCGCTTTTCAAATGCTGATGAGTTTATTTATGCAGCAGCGCATGAAGATGAAGAGTTGGTTGCAACGACCATTCATCCGAATGTGCAACCGCCAGTTACGAAAAAACCCAAGAAAAAATCGTTAAAGACAGCGGTGATTAGCAGTGTTTTGCTTATCGCTTTTGGTGGTATGAGCTTTTTGGGTTATCAGTATATGAGTCGAGAGGTTGCACCCATCGAGCATGTCGATAATAAAAATTCTTTGCTTGAAAATTCAAACAAAGTTGTTGCTGAACGCCCCGCGATAGAAAAAAGTAGTGAAAAATCGGCTACTTTGGATAAAGTGCAAGAGAAAAAAAATGAAGAAGCAAAAATTTTAAAGAACAGCCTTGAGTCAAAAATGCTGGCTAAGCAAAACGCAGAAAAAAAAGTGGAAAAATTACTTGTTTTGGCAGAACAAAAATGGTCTTCAGGTGAGTTAGAAGAAACTGAGCGGTTGATTCAAGACGGTTTAAACATGGATTCGGAGCATCAAAAACTAAAAATACTTCAAATAAAAGTACAGGATGCGATACAACTAAGAGATGAAGGCGAAGCAAAAAAAATAAAAATACAGGCATTATATGAGCAGATAAAAACATTAAAATCAGATGATTCTGAAGTTAAAAAGACGATACAAGCCTATCAGGCAATCATACGGCTCGATGCAAATAATGAAAAAGCCAAGCAAGGGCTTGATGATACGATGCATCTGTTATATGAAAATGCATTAAAAATGGATAAACCAGGGCATGAAACGGCGGCTTTATCTCTCCTTGATTATGGCTTGTCTGTGCAGGATAATGTAAAATTAAAAATTTTGAAAAATAAAATATCAGTAAAAATTAGAGAGAATAAAGAAATACAACACAAAAAAAATAAAATAAATAATCTGTTGGTTGAAGCCAATGAATATGCAGATCAGCTAGAACTGTTAGGCCCAGGTGATAAGAATGCCTATGGTATTTATCAGAAAATTCTAAAGATTGACCCAAATAATGCGAAAGCAAAAATGGGCATCAAGCATGTCGTTAATGAATTAGCGGAGTTGGCGAAAGTTAGAGTGAGTGTTAATGATAAGCAAAATGGACTGGCTTTGGTTGAAAAAGGGTTAAGTATTGATCCGAAACATCCGGGTTTATTGGCGCTTAAACAAAAAATACAAACCAAGGAAGCGGCCAAAAATTCCATTTTTGCACCATTTTCTCAACAGAGTGAAAATATGACGCCAGACCAGAGTAAATCCGATATTATTTTCACGCTTGATCAATAATTGTCAGGTAAACTGGAGTATAAGGTATGTCATCGCTTTGGCCTATCCATTCCGCCTCACGAACGGATGTTGGTTGTGATCGAGATCGTAACGAAGATTATTTAATTGAGTGGCGGTTAAAATCAAGATCAATGGAGGCACCATATGATGGTGCAATACTTGCTGTAGCGGATGGTATCGGTGGACATAGCCATGGTGATGTTGCGAGCCGCATGGTATGCGAGCTTTTGGCGGATCATATTCGAGCATTAAGTGGTAAGCCACAAACAACACAGACTTTTTGCACCAGTATGCAGGAAATTTTTCAGAATATTAATGATGAAATTATTGATCAAGGTAAAAAAAATCCAGCGTATAAAGGCATGGGGACGACGTTAACCTCATTGGTTTTATTTGCAAAATACGCCTTGGTTTCTCATGTGGGTGACTCCCGCTTGTATCGCTTGCGTTGCGATCAACTTTCATTGATGAGTCAAGACCATACGATGGTTGAATCCATGCTGAGCAAAGGAATTTTAGATGCAGCACAAGCTGAAACGCACCCGTATCGACATATTTTAACCTCGGCTATGGGTCGAGATGCCGTTTTGTCTAAAGTTTATACGCATATCGAAGAAAGCCTGCCTGGAGATCGTTATTTACTTTGCACGGATGGTTTATACAATGCTTTGCCAGACGGCCATATAAAGGAAATTTTGGGCTATTCAACGAGTGCAGCCGTTGCGTGTGATCGTCTTGTTAGTGAGTCGTTAGCTAAGGGAGTCGATGATAATATCTCTGTTGTCTCGGCGTTTATTGATAATTAAATTACATTATATTCATAGTATAGAAGATAATTGCAGCTATAATCAATAGTCCCAATAATCCGCCAATAATCAGTTTTGTGTTGAACCCTTGGTTAACCAATTTTACCGGTTTAGCATGTGTTAGCGTGATGTCTTCATGCTTTTTTTTGGGCTGTCGCGGTAGCAAGGCATCCAGTATTTCAGCACGCTCTTTTCTGTATGTTTCAAAATCTAAATGCCCTGCCACGTGATCTTTGCAGAGTCCCTTAATCGAGTTGATATCCGGCATAACGTCTTCCTGAATGTATCCAACTACAAGTTTATAGTTGATCTATGTACGTACGTCTAGTCTACTTTAAGGTAATTGAGTGCATTGCCAGTCATTCAATATGACTGGCAATGCATACGTCTACTTGGCGTTTTGGGCCATGTGCTCAATGGCTGCCTTGATATCGGCTTCACTTAAACTGGGATTCCCCCCTTTCGGAGGCATGGCATTGAACCCTTCCATTGCGTGTTTCAGTAAAACGTCCATACCTTGTTTCAGCCGTGGTTGCCACGCAGCAGTATCACCAAATTTGGGTGCCCCAGCTGCACCGGTGCCATGACAGGCAAAACAAGCAGTGGAATAAATGCGTTCGCCGAGGGACGGTTCTTTTGCGGCGGCTACGGGTGTTTTGCTCGCATTACCGCTGGCTTTAATATTGACGGTACCGATGGGGGCGATGCGAGCAGCTTCTTCTGCCGATAACGCGTGGGAGACCCCTGTTTGGAAAAAAATAACGGCAATAGCAGCCAAGGAAAGGTAAGTGTTTTTCGAAAAAATTTGGTTTTGGTTCTTATTCACGAGAATCCCTCATTATAATTGCTGAAATTACAGGGTTTTGGCAAATGATTGCTCAAAGGCCCTTGGTTATTTTTCTATCTTAAAACGACCTTCAATGACTTTTTCTGCACGCATGAGTTTACCTGCTTTTAGCGAGGTTGTTTTGTCAACTAAGCCGCTTTTTGAAAGGGTGAGCTCATCCATCAGTCTTTGTATTTTTTCCCGTTCTAATACTTTCAATCCAGGGACTTTTGATAAGTCCGTGATGACCATTGCGGTGATGCCTTTAGAGATAATGTTGTATTCTTTGTCGCCCTCATTGGCGAAAGGTAAAACGGCAATGGTGCCAGGCTCGGCAGGTTCAGTGGAGTATAACGATTCATTGGCGATGATTTTCTTGATGCGCTTTTCATCTTCTTTGCGTTTCACCAACGTGAGGTTTCTTTGAATGTCTCTTTTTTCGGCTTTGACGGGATCTAACTTGAGAAAGCGTTCCCACTGTTTGATGGTTTCTTTATGGTTACCTGCTTTTAGTGCAATGGTGCCGAGGTAATAAGCCGATTCAGAATTGTTAGGGTAAGCGCTTTGTAATTGCTGAAATTGTTGTTTTGCTTTGGTGAATTGGTTGTGGTTAAAGAGTTTCAGTGTCTTTGATAAATAAGGTAGTTCAGGGCTTACGCGATTGCGGATGGTTTGTTTGAGTGGGTCGTTAAGTGGGGTGATGGAAATGCTTTGGTTTCTACTTTTAAGGATGGATTGTTTTGGCAGTGCGGTGGTTTTTTTTGCTTGCCATTGGGCATTGTGATTGTAAGTGACAACGTCGGCTTCCTGCTGATGGCGCGATTTAAGTGCGTAGGTACCTTGTGTTAAAAGCGCGGTGCCTTGTGCCATATTGATTTGCCATTGACCTTTTTTCTTAACCGTCAGGATTAAACTGCCGTGCCAAAAATGTACGATAAAGCGTTGTTTGTTTTTCACGAGTTGAATCAGGGTATTGTTGCCTAACGTTAGACGGTCACCGCTTTTGAGTTGAATGAGGCATCGGCTATTGGTTCCACTTTCTATATATTGCTGGTGATTAATGGCCAATTTTGATGTGGCAGGACGTTTTTTTTTGCCTATTTTTGTATAAATGATGGTGTCATCTAAGCAAATGACAACATGACCTATTTTACTACCAGGTAATGATTTGCTGGTTTGATAACCACCGAGTTTGGGGGGGCTGGATAAACTGGCATTTGCAATGCTTGCGAAACTGACGAGTAAAAATATGTGTAAAATGACCTGACTCATTGAAACACCTATAGTATGAATTATTATGGGTATAAGGCTCAGTTTAGAATAGTTTTGACGGAAAGGGTATATATACTCTTGAACAATTGCGGTTCCATTATGTCGAAAATCGACTATCTTTTAAATGACGGTAAGCGCACCGGGTGTGCTGTCAACAAACAATAAGAAAATGGCATGAGTCTGAAGCAAAATTTCAAAACACTTTCGATTACCGCACTGTTAACAGTTGGCGTTCTGCCCCTGGCGGCTGCAGTGAATCCCCCGACGCCTGGGGCGATTCAAGATTCTTTGAAGCAACAAAAAAAACGGCGTGTTAAGCAAGCGCCAGTGGTAAAAAAAAATACTCAGACGCGCAATAAACCAGTCAAAAGCGGCGGCAGAAAAATTAAGGTGAAGCAATTCACAATTACCGGTAATCAGCAATTCAGTGAAGCTGAGCTGCATCAATTGATTGCGGATAAAGAGAACCAGGCGCTGACCTTAAAAGAAGTTTATGACGTTGCCAATATTTTAACGACGTTTTACCGAAATAAGGGATATTCGCTGGCTTCTGTTACGGTGCCGGCGCAAAAAGTTGCGGGTGGACATATCCGTTTGCAAGTGACTGAGGGTATCGTCGATACGATTACATTTACCGGTAATGAAACTTATAGTGATGCATTTTTAGCGGCCCAATTGGATCAGATTAAACCGGGTTTGCCACTGCGCTTGAAAGCCATGGAGCGTGAGGTTTTATTGTTGGATGATTTGCCGGGTTTAACTGCACGTTCATTAATCAAACCAGGAGAAGCTCAGGGAACGGCGAGTGTTGCGTTTAATACAGAAGAAAAACCCTATGATGGGCTCGTGTTAATTGATAATGCGGGGTCAGATGCCATTGGTGTTTGGCGCATTACCGGCAATGTTACGTTCAATAATCCCTTGGGTCTTGGCGATGCTTTAACGCTTGGGCACACACATTCAGAACACAATCTCCTTCGGAATTATCAATTAGCTTATCAGGTGCCGATTTTTCAGGATGGAACACGGGTTGGTGTGGATTTTTCATTGGCGAATTTTGATATTGGCGCAGACTTTAAAGCGCTGGATATTGAAGGCGAGTCGACGAATTTAAAAGTCTTCGTCAATCACCCTTTTATTCGAAGTCGGAAAATTAATTTGTTGGGTGCGGTTACTTTGATCAATCAGACGTCTGAAACACGCATCAGTGATGAAAAAACGGCGGGTACGTTTGATCCGAATTTGTTTTTTTTAGAGGTATCGGCCACTGGGGCATATGTTCACGATGATCAATCGTTTTCCAGTGCCGCTCTTAAATTTAGTACAAATTTTCAAAGAAATACCGAACGAGATCGAGATGGTGTCGACAATAATACACTGGCCGGTAGGCTGGATTTGGACGTTAGCCATGAGCGTGCACTTGCTCCTAATTGGAGTGTCTTTGGGCGCTTTGTGGGGGCTTTGAGTATTGACCCACAAATGGATTTGACGCAATTCGGTATTGGCGGGCCTCTCAGTGTGAGAGGGTTTCCAACATCTGAAGCACGCGGTGATTATGGGTATTTTTGGCAGTTAGAAGCGAGGCGTTTTGTCCAAATTGATGAAGATTTTTCAGGTGGTTTTAAACTGTTTGTTGATCACGGCCAGGTGTTTAGAAAAGTCATTCCTGCGGGGTTTAAGGATGAGGAAACGTTAACCAGTTATGGTGTCGGTGCGAATGTGAGTTATCTGAAAAAATATAACGTAGACCTTCAGTTGGTCATGCCATATCGACATAACGGGCGTGGTGCAGCAACGCCACTAGTGAGTGACAAGAAGAAAGATGGCAGATTTTGGTTAACTTTTTCAGCGGCAATTTAACGTGTGATGAGACCTGCTCATGTATTTGAAATTGATAGAATCATCTGGGTGAATATTATGCGAAGCTGCAATATTTTACTGCTTACCTCACTAATGTGGCTTTTGCCTTTGAGTGTTGAGGCTGAAATATCGATTAAAATTCAAGGTAATATTTACGATACGGCTTTAAAGCAAAATATCGGGAGTTATGTGCAGTCCGGTGATTTAAAAAGTATGTTTAAGGTTCAAAAACAAGTTGTGAGAGATGTGTTTGATAAAATTGGGGTGGATATCAACAGTCTTTCTCCCGATACGATAAAAGCGATTAATGAAATTCCGACGAATAGTTTTGAGGCTTTTAAAGAATTTTCAGTGGGGCTAAATCATTTAGATGAAGGCGATTTTGAAAAAGCATCCGCGTCATTTGCGAATGCGACAAAAATTGATCCTAATTTTGGTTTAGCAAAAACGTTGTCGAAGACGACCCCGAAGAGTAATCAATCCATTGGCCAGTTAATCGGCAAGGCGTTAGGGCAAGCGAAGGCGGCAGCGAATAAAGACATTAACTCAGCAGACTCGGCGAGTAATGGCAACCAAGTCAATGTGGACAGTCAATCGGAAGAGAAAAACGCGGCTCAGCCTGAGGTCGACAGTGAAGGTGAACCTGAAGACAAAGGCCAATCTGGCGTAGCCGTAGGCGAAGAGGGTGAGCCCGAAGAAAAGGGTCAAGGTCTAGAGCGTCAGTCAGGTGCTGGTGATGAAGAGAGTGAGACCGAGGCTCAAGGGACAGACAACAATCGGGGTGCGAATGTTGAAGGTGATGTTGAGGGGGGCGATGCCGGTGCTCCGGGAGATGCCGCCGAGGTTGATGCTGAGGCGATTGAAGATTTAGAACTGCCTGAGCAGCCAAAATCTTCTGTTCAGTCTGTCTGCCCTTAATATTGGTCTATACTGGATTTAAATGGGCGCAGAATAAAGGTTGCAAGTTTTTGACTACTGGTTTAGGTTTACGCTAAATCAATAAGAAGGCGCTATTTAGCCTTCAGTGTCTAAATAGAATAATAATAGAGTTATCGTATTTTGGTAGTTAATCAAATCGTGTTTAACGTTCCAGACGTTAGAAAGGGTTAGTATGGCTGAAGTTGCTGTGTTAGAGCGTCCTAAACGCTGGGATGTTCCCTTCGATCCGGATATGACGGAATCGGATATTAATATGGTTATGGGGCGGCCGGAAGTTACGGCCATTGACCATGATCGTTTTCCTGCTCATATGCCACTTGAAGGCATTATCAAAAATGATATGCGCGTGGTTCGCTTTCCTGCGCGCTCGATTATTGTGCGTCAAGGTGACTATGGCAATTCGGCATTTTTATTGTTAGAAGGTGTTATTCGATCCGATATGAGTGATGCCATCGCCTCTCGTTTTATTGGTCGCTCAACGCAAAAGAAAAAAGGGCCGATCAAGCTACTCAAAGAATTATTTTCTTCGAATCAGTTGATTGAGTATCGGGATGTACGCCGCTATGGTGCGTTGAAAGAGGGCCAGGTGGTGGGGCAAAAAGGTGAAAATTTCACCTTAATTAACGCCAAAGAATTCGAACGGTTAAAGCAAGAAACAGGCAATGATGGTAAAGATAAGTTAGAGCGTTCTGCGCAAGGGACGTTGTTCGGAGAAGCGGCTGCAATTGGCCGAGTGCCGCATAATATTACCCATATTGCAGAAACCGATGTGGTTTTGCTTGAGATCAAATGGCAAGGCTTGCGGGATATTTGTAAGTATGATGAAGGCTGGCGCATCAGTACGGAAGAAAGCTATCACCGTAAGGCTTTATTGACGCACTTAAGAGAATGTGACTTGTTTTCTAAAGTGGACGATGTGGCGCTACAGTTGGTGGCAGATAATACGGTCTTCGAAACCATTGGTAGTTATGATTGGCATATATCGTATAAACAGAAAAAAGCCAAAGGGACTAAAGATCCTGAGTTGGTGCTCAGAAATATTGGTGATCACCCGGATGGTTTGGTCTTAATTATTTCGGGTATGGCCAGAGTATCCGCTGCCATGGGCAATGGTTTGCGAACCATTACTTATTTAAGAGCGGGTGAGCATCACGGCTTGAGTGAGCTGTATGAAGGCTGGCAAGACAACAAAATTGTGCCCCTAAAAACAGCATTGACGGTACTTGGGTATGTGCATATCTTGAGAATACCCTCCCATATTATCGAGCATGTGTTATTCCCTGATATCACCAGAGGGGTTGCAGGTTTTGATGTTCGACATGAAGGCGCTTTTACAGAAGATGCGCTTTTGGAATGGGCGTTAGAGCAGCGTTATATCAATGGCACGAAAACCATGCTCATCAATCTTGATCGATGTGTTCGATGCGATGATTGTGTTAGAGCGTGTGCAGCTTCCCATGATGGTAATCCGCGTTTTGTTCGACATGGCCGAATTCATGATCATTGGATGGTCGCAAATTCCTGCCAGCATTGTTCTGACCCGGTTTGTATGATTGGTTGTCCAACTGGGGCCATTCATCGAAATCAACAGGCGGGTGTGGTCGTTATTAATGACGATACGTGTATCGGTTGTGGTGCCTGTGTTGCTGCATGTCCTTACGAAAACATTCGAAAAGTTGAGATTAGTGACCGTAAAGGTAACCGTGTATTGGATCCGGTGAATGCGCAACCAATCGAAAAATCAACAAAATGCGATTTCTGTTATCAGCATCCAGGTGGGCCAAACTGTGTCAAGGCTTGCCCTCATGGTGCTTTGTCTCGTGTCGATTTTCAATCGCGTTTTGGCCATGTTGGGACAAAAACACCCCCAAAAACATTACATTCTAAGAATACGCCGCTACAAAACTTCAGTCTCTGGTTTTTGGCTGTTTTCTCGTTTGTGTACCTGACCTACTGGGTTTGGCACGCTAGAGTGAATTTGGATGCGTTGTATGCCAATGAATTGACGGGTTATGTGTTGCTGGGGTGTATGGGCTTTCTGGCCTTCTTGAAATTACGTAAACGCATGGCGGTGGTGGCGATTATTCGCGTGGCGTGGTGGAAATATGCACACGTTGTGGTGGGTCTGTTTGTGATCGGTGTGTTCTTTTTGCATACGGGGACGGTGTGGCCGGTTGGGCTTTACGAGCAAATTTTGGCGGGCCTATTTTATGGGGTTGTGCTGACGGGGCTTTGGGGCGTATTGATTCAAAAACTGTATCCGCCGCAATTGAATCTTTCTGAAACAGAAGTGATTTTTGAACGTATACCCGATGAATTATCAGATATCCGCGCACAAGCTGAATCAGTGATTAAAGACTGTATCACCGATACGGGCTCTGAAACGGTTGCTAAATTTTATCTCGAAACGTTTGATTGGTTTTTTCGGCGACCCCGTTTCATGCTAAGCCATCTTTGGGGCAGAGGAAAAAGCGCGCACTGGATCGAGCATCGTTGTAAAAATGTGCGGCGTTATTTAAATGATACCGAAATTGATTACTTAGAAAAGCTCAGAGTTTTAGCAGAGCAAAAAGCAAAAATTGATTTCCACTATTATGCTCAAGGCTTACTTAAATTTTGGTTGTTGTTGCATGTGCCGATTGCAGCAGGGGCGATTTTAGTGGGTATTTGGCACTTAATTATTGTGAATGTAATTATCTTATGATTGATGATCCAAATCGTTTTAATGCAGATAAAAGCCCTTATGAAAGGCCTGCATGCAAGTTCCGTTGTGGCCGTTCTGCGGGGTGGGGGACAGCGTGCTCTAAAGGCCCGAGTTTAAAGGGAAAATGTGGTGGTGAATACGAGTGTAGCCCGATAAAAAAAGGCGACCGTTACGAGTGTACTCGGCCTATGCGAGCTGGGGGGCCTTGTGAACATGGTGCGCGACCGGATGGTGCGTGTCCAAACCATCGACCACCCTGCGTACCGAAAAAGAGTTTGCGGGAAATGCGAGGGCGGATTGTGTTGATGTTCTTGGTGTTTTTATTGGCACTGATTGCATTGACGTCAACGTTTGTTGAAGCGCCGGGTGCGTTTAAAAATATGATGGTGAATGCCGGAGGTTTATCCGAGCTGCATGAAGGGTTTACGCATTTGGGGGACTCTGCGTATGCAGTGACGCCTGAAGCTTTCGAGCAATTTGAACAGATTTTACCCGCAACGGTCTTGGCAAAATTACAGCCTATTCAAGGCAACCAATACCAAACACGAGATGCTTTTGTTGTCGCTTTACAGCAAATGATGGGTGAAGGTGAGAGTGGCCGTTATGAACAGAAGATTCTGAAAATAGCAGAAAAATCTAATGGTAAGGGGTGTGAATTTTGTCATGATACGTATGGCGATAGAATGCACGGCTGGCTTAAAGCGGCTTTTACATCTCATGATGTGAGTAAAAATTGTTTACAATGCCATGCTTTTGGTGAGCATGATCAAACCACTCATAATATGGTTTGGCCGAATGAAACCTATCCGAATAGCCCAGATCTTGGTGCGTTGGCGTGTACTAAGTGCCATACCGAGCATAAGGGAAAAGACCATGATATGCGGGCATTGACGAATGCACAGTGCGCTAGCTGTCATCAAAAGAAATTTACCATTTTTCCCGATGAGCATCCAGAGTATGCGGATAATTTTCCTTATCAAATACCCAATACCATTCGATTTAACCACAATCGACACTTAGAGAAGCATTTTAGTGATGCGAAATTCAAAGATAAAGCCCCGTCATGCACCAATTGCCATGAAGTCTCAAGTGCAACACGGGAAGTGAAGCCGAAGCCATATGAGGAAGTTTGTTCACAGTGTCATGCAAAACAAATTGTGGATTCTGAGTTGGTGCTGTTTGAATTACCGGTGTTGGCGAAAACCCATGTGACGTTTGCGGCGGCAGAGGGTGACGAAGCTGCTGAGTCTGATGAGGAAGCTGAAGAGACAGACGACGGCGAAGAAGCCGATGATGACAATGCTAAAATTGATTTGGCCGCGTTATGTGGTATGACCGCTGAGCAACAGACCAATGCTTTAGAAGGGATTCAAGCAATGGCCGAAGACGGCGTGGATGGATCGGTTGCGAATAGCGAAGAAGTCACACCGTTGATGGCGTATTTGTTGAATGTGACGAGTGATGATATCGAGGAATATGCTGAGCCGATGCAAACATTACTCGGGCAGATGGCGACGTTAGGTGTGGCGGCATTCATTGAGAAACTCAAAGAATCTGAAGGCTTTAATCCGTTGTTGTTATCTGGTCTTGCGCCAGAACAAGTGCAGCAAGCGGCGTGTGCTTGGATTGCGAATGTTGAATATGGATTACCCGATGATGTTTCCGAAGCCATGGAAGATGTTGATTTGTCTGGCTGGCGTGCCGATGGGTTAGCCCTAAAATATCGTCCCGCAGGTCATGCTGACCCAGTGGTGCGTGCTTGGATCGAATATTTGGTGAAACGTCGAACAGAAACGGATGACGAGGATATTAAAGAAAAATTGGATGCGACGTTTGAAGCTTTTGTTGATCGAAAAGAAGGGGCTGGAAAATGTGCAAAATGTCATGCACTGGCCACACCTGAAAAATGGAGTAAGGACTACGCAAAATCCATGTGGACGTATGAAGCTCAAACAGAGCGGCCTCATACGCATTTCAAGCATGGCCCACACATTAATTTGTTAGCCAAAGACAGTTGTAAAACTTGTCATAAATTGGATAAAACAGTCAAGTACGATGCGTACTTTAAAGGGATTGACTTGGATCCAAAAAAATATATCAGTAATTTTAAGCCGATTTCGAAAAATACATGCGGACAATGCCATCAGGAAGGCATTGTGAGTATTGATTGCCAAGTCTGCCATAGTTACCACGAAGCACCAAGGATGAGGGCTAACATTAAAGAGCTCGTGCAGAAAATGAAATGAACCGTATTATGAATGATTTATCACCCTTGATTTAGGTCTTACGTATGAAATTTTCACTCTCACAAACGGGTCTCGAAAGTGCCGGACATCACGGCATACTTGAGGGTTTTGCCGACATGTTCGATTTGGTGATTGAGCTAGGCGCGCTTGCGGTGTTGGGCACGATAGGGCTTTATGTCATGCTCGTTGCCTTAAGGCAGTTGATTGCCTTGTTGCAAATGACGCGTCGCCAAGATGCTTATCAAGAGCGTTTGCGTGCTCAGGTTGAATTAATTCACATTGAAAAGGGGAAATCCCAATCAGTCGTTGATAATTCTTGGCAAGGTTTCCGAAAGTTTATCCTGAAAGGGAAAGTCTTAGAGGCCGATAGTCAGTGCTCTATGTATCTGGAGCCGCATGATGGCAAGCCGCTGCCATCGTTTCATCCGGGCCAATATTTGACCTTTTCTTTCCCTGTGCCGGGTAAGAAAAAGCCGATTACGCGGTGTTATTCACTGTCCGATAGCCCAAACCCTGATTATTATCGCGTGACGGTGAAGCGTTTGCCGCCACCTCGGGATATGGATGTGCCACCTGGGTTAGGCTCTAGTTATTTTCACCATAATGTGAAAGTGGGTGACATTATTGATGTGAAAGCACCCGGTGGTCATTTTTGGATGGATACAACGCAGGACTTTCCCGTGGTTTTAATCGGGGGGGGAATTGGCCTGACGCCGGTATTAAGCATGTTAAACCAAATTATTGAGAGTGGCAGTAAGCGAGAAACGTGGTTTTTTTATGGCTTAAGGGCAGGCAGTGAACATTGCATGAAAGAATACCTTAAGCGCATCGATGAGGAAAATGACCATGTTCACATGCATATTTGTTATTCCAGACCGGCCCCAGAAGATGTGAAAGATGTCGATTATACGGATGAAGAACGTGTGAGTGTGGCGTTGTTTAAGCGTTTACTGCCATCGTCCAATTATGATTATTATATGTGTGGCCCTGGGCCCATGATGAATTCGATTGTGCAAGATTTAGAAGGTTGGGGTGTCCCCAAAAAGCAAATTCATTTTGAGGCATTTGGCCCCGCTTCAGTCAAACCTGCGGCGAGCACAGATAAGAAAACGGAGAAATCAGCGAGTTTTGATATTGAATTTGCGCGTTCTGGCAAGACTTTGCCTTGGGATCCTGAGGCCACGTCGTTGTTGGATTTTGCCGAAGAAAATGACATTGACTTAGAGTCTGGGTGCCGTGCGGGTAATTGCGGGACGTGTAAGCAGGCCGTAAAAACGGGTGATGTTGAGTATTTACAAGATCCCGGTGCGCCAGTTGATGATGGCTATTGTCTGATGTGTATCTCAGTGCCGAAAACGAATATGGTCATTGATGCGTAATTTTATTTATTTTCTGAATTAGGTTTAAGAATAATGACAAGTGGAACGTTTCGAACAAACTCAATGCCGCGTCTGATCGTAGCGATTCGGGGTATGGTAGGATTGCAGGATGATAAAGGGGATTGGCATACCCGGCAACAAATTGAACATTACTTTGATGTCGTGACGGAAGTCTCTCATGAATGTGGCGGCATTGTGAGTTCATACGAACATGATTCTGCGTTCATTTCCTTCTCTAATTCGAAAAAAGCGTTAAAAGCTTCGCTGAGTATTTTAGATAAGCTCATGGCGGAAGAAGCCGGCAAAACGGATGTGGATAGTGAGATGCTGGATGCCACGAATAAACTTGTGCCTTTATCCGTTCGTTTGGGGGTGCATTATGGCCCTCTGGATGTTCAAGTGGGCGAGTTCTCTGGGCCTGTTTTGGATATGACCAAAAAAATGGTCACGCGTGCAAAACCCAGTCAAATTATTGCTTCCCAACAGTTTATGGATCAAGTCTCGGGAGAAGAGGTTGAGATAAAACAACTGGGTAGTGTGAATGATCCGAGTGGAAAAATTGATATTGTTGAAATCATCACCCCACATAGTCGCAAAGGTGTTGAGTTAGAAGCGCAAGCGGCTGCGATGCAAGAAGGTGGGCCGACAGCAAGCACCGCAACGCAGACGGTGTTAATGTTTCAAGGGGCGCAAATTATTGTGGGAGACAGTCAGCCGATTGTGGTGATGGGGCGTGATGTTAACAATGATTTCATTGTTAATGTGGAAACTGCGTCGCGGCAGCATGCGCGTGTTGAATATGAAAACGGGCGTTTTGTGATTAGCGATCATAGTACAAATGGAACCTATGTTCAGCCAACCGGTGGCCAACCTGTTTTTTTGAGTCAGCAACAAATACCGCTGCAAAATTCAGGGGTGATTAGTTTAGGGCAGCCAATTACAGAGCAGGCATTATTAATTCAATATATGTGTCAATAAACGTTATTTTGAACTTTCCAGTCAGTGATCAACTACACTGGAGAGGTGGCCAGAAATATGGCAAGTGCGTATCTTGATTACGATACTGCATATCGCTAAACTTGAAGGCTTAGCAATAGATACTTTTTAAGTCTGGGTGGATATCATGTTTGGTCGTATTTTTGGAAAAAAGGGAAAGGATGAAAAGGCTGTAGAAGAGGCCTCCAAACCAGTCGATAATGATGACCGGACGATGCTGGGTATGCAGGCACCGCTGCAGCCGCCAGGACAAGCGCCAACACCACAACCGATGCCGACCGCCGCACCCACCGTTGCCCCGAACGCGGAAGGTAACGATGATCGAACCATGCTAGGCATGCAAGCACCGTTTCAACCCCCCGGACAAGCGCCAATACCACAACCGATTCCGACCGCTGCCCCCACCGTGTCGCCGAACATGCAAGGTAACGATGATCGAACCATGTTAGGCATGCAAGCACCGCTTCAGCCACCCGGACAAATGCCAACGCCGCAACCGATTCCGACCGCTGCACCAACTGTGGCTCCGAACGACATGCAAGGTAACGATGATCGAACCATGTTAGGCATGCAAGCACCGCTTCAGCCACCCGGACAAATGCCAGCGCCGCAACCGATTCCGACCGCTGCGCCCACCATGGCCCCGAACAACATGCAAGGTAACGATGATCGCACCATGTTAGGCATGCAAGCACCGCTTCAGCCGCCCGGACAAATGCCAACGCCGCAACCGATTCCAACGGCCGCGCCCACAGCGATTCCGAACAACATGCAAGGTAACGATGATCGCACCATGTTAGGCATGCAAGCACCGCTTCAGCCGCCCGGACAAATGCCAGCGCCACAACCGATTCCAACGGCCGCGCCCACAGCGGCTCCGAGCATGCAAGGTAACGATGATCGCACCATGTTAGGCATGCAAGCGCCGCTTCAGCCACCCGGACAAATACCAACACCGCAACCCATTCCGACCGCCGCACCTGCGCCGATACCGGAAGGGGCTGGTGATAGGACAATGCTGGGGGCTGCGCCTGATTTTTCTAAAACCATGAAAATACCAGCGGCACTCGCACCGAGTGGCCAACCCATCGTGTGTGAAACGAATGTGGCTCAGGGGCAGCAGCAGGTGGATAGTCGAGCGACGTTAACGTTAGAAGGGCGAGAGGTCACGATTTCGCAACAGTCGCCACTGGCGATGATGGGGCGAGACCTTAAAAGTGAATTGACGGTGATTGAAACCACGGCATCTCGCCAACATGCTCGGGTTGAATTGGTTGGAAATGAATTTGTTATTACCGATCATAGTACGAATGGTACTTATATCAAGCCCACCGGTGGGCCTGAAGTCTATATTCAAAAGCAAAAATATACGTTAAAAGGCAGTGGCTTGATTTGTTTGGGTTTATCCGTGACGGATCCTGACGCCAAGCAACTGATTAGTTACGCTTGTCCATAAAGACAACCGCGTTATTCTGATAACATAGCCTTGAGATTGGCAAGGTGTGCCTTGCCACGTGCTTTTCGTTCTTCGTCAGAAATCTGAGACGACTGTCCTTTTTTAATCCAGTCTAAATCTTGCTCGGGTAACTCCTCTAGGAATCGGCTGGGGATAGACTCCCGAATTTCGCCTGCAACTCGCCGCCGTGATGTGAGTAAAAAGGTGAGTGATTTCTGGGCTCGGGTGATGCCAACATACGCTAAGCGGCGTTCTTCATCTAAGCTATCTTCTTCGATGCTGGTGCGGTGCGGTAAAATCTCTTCTTCCATACCAATGATAAAAACGTGTGGGAACTCTAAACCTTTGGCGGCGTGTAAGGTCATTAAATGCACGCGGTCGTTGGTTTCCTCGGTGTTATCTTGTTGTTCCAGAATGTCTAATAAGGCCAGGTGGCTGACGCAGGCCTCCAGCGATTCTTTCTCTTGCTGTACACGCGCTAGCCAGTCGAGTAACTCGGTGACATTCTCCATCCGAGTTTCGGCTTTTTTGGGGGTTTCTGAGGTTTCATGTAACCACGATGCGTAGTCTATGTCTCTAACCAGTTGGCGTACATTGGCCATGGTATCGCCACGTTTGGCCTGATCACTGAGATGATTGAGCCAATCGGCAAACCGCCGTAGTGTGGTAATGGCTTTGGGTTTTAATGATTGGGCCAGGCCCAATTCATAAATGGCCGAAAATAGGCTAATGTTGCGCTGAGTGGCATATTGGGACAATTTCTGAATGGTGCTGGTGCCGATTTCGCGCCGAGGTGTATTGATGATGCGTAAAAACGCGCTGTCATCATCTGGATTCACCATGAGGCGAAGATACGCCATCATATCTTTGACTTCCGTCAGAGCGAAAAAAGAGGTGCCCCCGCTGAGGACATAAGGTAAGTCATGCTCGCGCAAGTATTTTTCTAAAATGCGGGCTTGATGATTGCCGCGATATAAAATGGCATAATCACCATTTTCCGTGCGATGCATAAATTTGTGATGTAACAACATAGAAACGCATTGTTTGGCTTCGTTGTGATCGTCTTGGCAAGTGACCACTTGAATGGGGTCACCCTCACCCAGCTCACTCCAAAGGGCTTTTTCGATAATATGGGCGTTATTCGCAATTAAGCGATTGGCGCTGCGCAAAATGCGTTGTGTTGAACGATAATTTTGTTCTAATTTGATGATTTTTAAGTGAGGGAAATCCTGCTTTAGGCGCATTAGGTTTTCTGGCCGGGCACCACGCCAAGAGTATATCGACTGGTCATCATCTCCGACCACGGTGAGTTGGCCGCGCACACCAGTTAATAATTTGACTAATTCATATTGTGATATGTTGGTATCTTGATATTCATCGACCAAGAGATAACGAATTTTATTTTGCCATTTTTCCAGAATATCCGCATGTTGTTGTAATAAAAAAACAGGCTTTAAAATCAAGTCATCAAAATCAACGGCATTATAAGCTTGTAAGTGTTCTTGGTACTGGAGGTAGATTTTCGCGATGAAATAATCTAATTCCAAGCTAGCGTTGCTCAGTGCCTGTTCTGGTGAAAGCATATCGTTCTTGAACGCGGAAATTTTCCATTGAATTTTTTTGGCTTCTTGGTCGCCACTGAGTGGATAATCTTTGATTAAGGTTTTGATTAAATCGGTGCTGTCTTGGTTATCAAAAATCGAAAAGCCGGATTTCATGCCCAATATGCTATGTTCGCGGCGGATCATATTGAGGCCTAAGTGATGAAAGGTTGACACGCTTAAGCCTCTGGCCATTTTACCCTTGAGTAAGCGATTGACCCGTGTTTTCATTTCTCGTGCCGATTTATTCGTGAACGTCAGCGCTGCGATAGTGTTGGCTTTGTAACCACAGGTTTGGATTAGGTGCGTGATTTTTTGTGTGATCACGCGTGTTTTACCACTACCGGCACCAGCGATCACCAATAACGGCCCATCAATGTGCAACACAGCTTGGTTTTGGGGAGCGTTCAGTTCCATTTGTCAGATATCCTGTCGGTTTTCATGTAGCTGCCAAGTGACCGATAGCCAGGCCCCAATGTATCCCAGGCTGGTGCTGATGAGCAATAGGCCAACGATGTCACGGCCAGGGAAAAAGGGCCGCTGTATGGTGGTTTCATAATGCGCTAACAATTGTTCAATGTTGGGTTGTAATAGATAAGCGGTGCTCAAGGTCAACAGCAATGCACACACCCCCCCGAATAAACCCAGAGTTGCACCATAATATAAAAAGGGGCGTTTGATAAAGGTGTCGGTCGCACCCAATAGGGCCATAATCTGCGTTTCCTGGCGTTTGTTTTCGATGTCGAGCCGAATCGTGTTGCCGAGAACGAGCAACACAACGCTGACCAAAAAAGCGGTCATGATCAATGTGAGGCGCTGGGCAATGGTTAACAGATTTTGTAAAGTATCAATCCATTGTTGATCCCACAGTACGGATTCGGTGAAGGCATGTTGCTCCAATTCTGCGATCAGGCCCTCGATTTTGACTTCGGGGTGCGTCACCAGTGTAATGAGGTGGGGTAAGGGGTTTTCCCCTAGGGCTTCGGTGACATCCTGAAATAGGGTTTCGTGCTGAAAGGTGCGCAATGCTTGGTCTTTGTGGAGAAAACTGACTTGAGCAAACTGCGGTTTGTCTCTTAATACCTTGATCCACGTTTGGGCTTGTTGTTCGGTGATCTCGGTTTTTAGAAAAAGGCTCAGTGATGGCACATGACGCCATTGTTGGCTGAGGGTTTGTGCTTGCTGCACGCTGAGTAATAAAAAGCTGGGTAACGCCAATGTTGCGCCGAGTACCAGGGTAGTGAGCAGTGTCGAAAAGGGGCGTTGGCTGAGCGTGCCTAACGTGGAAATTAAGGCTTGTGCGTGCCGATTAAAGACAAAGGTTAACCACTTCATGTGATGAGTTGCCCTTTGTGTAAAGTCATTTTCGGTTTGTCCCAAGCTGTGATTAGGGCGTCATCATGTGTTGCGATCAAGACGGTAGCACCCACTTGGTTGAATTGCTCAAATAAGCGCATGATGTCTTGTGCCAAGGCGTGGTCTAAATTACCGGTTGGTTCATCCGCCAATAAAATTTGGGGTTTTCCCACAATCGCTCGGGCAATGCTGATGCGTTGGCATTCACCGCCAGATAACGCCACCGGATAGATTTTTTCTTTGCCCAATAGCTGTACTTTATCCAACGCTGCGCGAACCCGACGCCCGATTTCTCGGTAACTAAAATGGCCAGAAATGATTAAGGGTAAGGCGACATTGTCAAAGACGCTGCGTGTGTGGAGTAAATGCGGGTCTTGAAAGACAATGCCCATGGTTCGGCGGTAATAGGGGATGTGGCGTTGTTTGAAACGACGGATGTTTTGACCGGCAATCACAATGTGCCCTTGGCTCGGGACTTCAAGCCGAGCGATGAGCTTGAGTAATGTGCTTTTACCGGCACCCGAGTGACCTTGGAGAAAGGTCATGCTGCCAGGGGTTAAGTGAAACGAGATTCGGTGCAGTGCTTTATGTCCCGGATAGTGTTTTGAGACGTGTTGAAACTGGATCATGTGGCGCTGGGTTCAAGGTCAAACAGTGCATTGACGAAATCGGTCGCGTTAAAGTCGCGCAAGTCATCGATGGATTCTCCAATACCGATAAAACGAATGGGAATGCCCATATTTTGAGACAGGGCAAATAAGATCCCGCCTTTTGCGGTGCCATCGAGTTTGGTGATGGTTAACCCGGTGATGGCCATTGCGGCGTGAAATTGTTTGGCTTGTGATAGGGCGTTTTGACCGGTGCCCGAATCCAGAACCAGCATCACTTCATGGGGAGCCGTTGGGTCGATTTTTTGAATCACGCGTTTGATTTTTTTCAGTTCTTCCATGAGGTTGTCTTGTGTATGCAGGCGCCCAGCCGTGTCTGCGATCAACACATCAACGTGTTTGGCTTTGGCTGACGCGATGGCATCATAAATCACCGATGCGGCATCAGACCCCGTTTGTTGGGCAACCACCGGTATTTTATTCCGCTCACCCCAAGCTTGAAGTTGCTCGACAGCAGCGGCACGAAAAGTATCACCGGCAGCCAGCATGACGGATAAGCCTTGTTGTTGAAAACGGTGGGCCAGTTTGCCAATGGTCGTGGTTTTGCCCACGCCATTCACGCCGATCACCAGCAACACGTAGGGCCGAATGTCCTCAGGTACGCATAACGGTTGATCGACTGGCGCTAAAATACTCATCATATCTTCTTTTAAGGCGGCCAGGATGGCTTGATCGTCACCGAGTGTTTTGCGGGTCATCCGTTCGGTTAAATTGTGGATGATTTTGGTCGTTGCTTCGATACCGACATCGGCCATTACCAGTTGTGTTTCTATGGCTTCTAACAAATCTTCATCGATGCTTTTGCGACCGAGAATGAGTTCAGATAAGCCTTTGGTGAGCCCAGATCGTGTGCGAGACAATTGTTTTTTAAGGCGGGAAAATAAGCCGGTTTTGCTGCGGTCTTGCTCTGGGGCGGTCGATTTTTTGTTAAATCCAAACATGATAAAAGCCTAGCTGAGTATTCGCTGAACGGGCGTTTGTAAACACCCGTACCCTTTTTTGGTCGGGGAAATCGTATCATTAACGACTGCTGAAATCCTTACTTTAGTGCATATTTTGCCTGAGGCTGAGCGGCGTCAAGGACATAACGCGGATCGTCTCTGCGTTGATTCCCCCTTATGTTCCTGCTAGGGTGCGTTTTTTCGCTGAATGGAAAGGTAACGTTTATGTCACTTGAAACGACAGATTCTGGATTGCAATATGAAGATTTGACCCTGGGTGATGGGGATGAAGCGGCGACTGGCCAAAATGTGACCGTGCACTACACGGGCTGGTTAGACAATGGCGATAAATTCGACTCCAGTAAGGATCGTGATAGCCCCTTTTCTTTTGACCTTGGTGCGAGCCAAGTGATTCCTGGTTGGGATGAGGGGGTTCAAGGCATGCGCATTGGTGGCAGCCGGAAATTGACCATTCCGCCTGAATTGGGATATGGCGCTGCGGGTGCTGGCGGGGTGATTCCACCCAATGCAACGTTGGTGTTTGAAGTTGAGTTGTTAGGGATCGGTTAATGTTCGAGCCAGTTGCAGAGGATGTTATTGATGCGGATGTCCAGCGGGCATTAGAAGAAGACCTCGGTGCGGGGGATTTAACCGCCGCATTGATCCCTGAATCTGCTACGGCGGTTGCACAGGTCATTTGCCGAGAACCCGCAGTATTATGCGGGCAAGCTTGGTTTGTGCGGGTTTTTCAGTGTTTATCTACCGATGTTGTGGTGGATTTTTATCTTGAAGATGGTCAGGTTTTGTCGGACAACGCCATGGTGTGCCGACTGTTCGGGCCTGCGCGAGCCATTTTATCCGGTGAGCGAGCGGCGTTAAATTTCATACAAACCCTTTCGGGTACCGCGACTTTGGCGCATGCATACACACAGCAACTACAAGCCGACACAAAAATACTGGATACGCGTAAAACCATTCCAGGGTTACGTTTGGCCCAAAAATATGCAGTGCGTTGTGGGGGATGCCACAACCACCGTATGGGTTTGTATGATGCCGTGTTGATTAAAGAAAATCATATTCAAGCAGCCGGTTCCATTGGGCAAGCAGTGTCTCAGGCCAAAGCGCTGTATCCTCAGGTGTCGATTGAAGTTGAGGTTGAAAGTTTGGCTGAATATGCCCAAGCGGTGCAATCGGGTGCGGACATTGTTTTGCTGGATAATTTTGAGACAGAACAAATTCGGCAAGCCGTTGCAATGCGGCCACCAACGGTCAAACTGGAAGTCTCTGGTGGGGTGACATTGGCGACGGTTGCGGCATTATCTGCGCTGGGGGTGGACTATATTTCTAGTGGCGCGCTGACCAAAGATGTGCGTGCAATTGATTTTTCCATGCGTTTTATTGCGCCGGGCTAAAATCAACCTGTAAGACCAATTTGCTACGATAATCGGCGTGTTTAAACGCATTCGATTCAAAAAAATAATGAATTTCTTGCCATGGCTGTCCTTTTTGTGTGCCTGGAATCGTGCCAATTTTTTGGTGTTTCGGTTTTAAGCTAAAAGGGATATTTTGATACTGTGTGTGAATCCGGACTTTAGGGATGACATTTTTCCAGTGGCTGACTTTAAGAATCAGAGATAACGTGGTGGGTTTTTGAAACGGACTGTTGCGGATTTTTTTGAGTTGGCTGGGGTGTTCCTGTTGAAACTCAGCCATTTGTTTGGAGAGCCGTTGTTGCTGCACGGCGAGCGTTGCGGCTTCTAACTTTTCAGATAACCAAGCTTGATGAATGTCCCAGTACAATGCAGCGGTTGCTGTGAGCAAAGATAATTGAATATCCTTATGGATACCGGAAAAATGGCTGGGTAGGATTCGAGGGATGGGGCCGGGGATTTTTGTGCGGCATTGTGCCAGCACGTCTGCCCAAGTGTGCGGTTGCTGCATGAGTTTATCCCATTGGGCGTATTGTGTTTGCCGGTGCGCCAAACGTTGTTTTAAGTGTTTTAGGGGCGTTTTGGGGGCAGATTTTTGCAGCTTGAGCAGTGCTTTTTGGTTTAGCGTGGTTTGTTTTTTGTATTGATTCTGTGCTTTCTGGCGGATTTTTCGGGCTTTCCGCCCTTTTTTCTGTTTGGCGAGGGACGAGGTTAAGCGCTGTTTGTTGGCTTGTTGTTGGCGCTCTCCAATCTGCGCGATGCTTTTTAGGCGGGGGCGGGTGGCTGCCGTTATGTGCTCAATGTCACCGTTGAGGGCGGCTAGATAGTCTTGTGTTCCACGCTTGTGTCGTGCTTCCGTGTGCTCAGAAAACGACTGATTAAATGCAGTTAAAGCAAATAACCACTGGTTGTTATGGCTATTCGCATATTCCTCAAGGGGGGCTTTAGTCTGATCAGTACGGGCAAAACACGCCAGACTATAAGCGGTCGCGACACGCTGTTTGAATGGGGTTGAAAGGGCCGTTGGGGTGTCATCCGGGTGCGCTTTTAAGTGGCGAATATATTGTTGGGCAGCGGTTGCATCAATAGACCGAATATGATCACGACTGGATTGTAAGAGTTGTTGGGCTTGCTGGCGGAGTTGCCACAGTGCAGACAAGCGTTGCTGATTCAGGGTTTTGGTGCTCTCAAATAACGTGGTACTGCGTTGAACATCTTGGGGGACGGTATGGG
>Ga0256847_1000457_pt1 | contig 25924 bp, 23 predicted proteins | sample TeddybearmetaG_FD_189099 | JGI IMG/M metagenome (GOLD analysis project Ga0256847, IMG submission 189099) | Hydrothermal vent microbial communities from East Pacific Rise, Pacific Ocean - Teddybear | ecosystem: Environmental > Aquatic > Marine > Hydrothermal vents | place: Pacific Ocean: East... | reverse complement strand
CTTCGAAAGAAGCAATCATACCTTGTCCGTAAAATGGTACAATGGCGTGAGCAGCATCTCCCATAATAAGTGTCTTTCCGTAGGTACTCCATGGATAACACTTAACAGTTCCTAATGTGCCAGTTGTGTTTTCAAAAAATTCTTCTGTTAGATTTGGCATTAAGGCTTTTGCGTCAGAAAATTCACTTTCAAAAAACTCAGTAACTTTCTCATGGCTGTCTAACTTTTTAAAGTTTACGTTTCCAGTTTCGTGTGCCAAAAATAGTGTTACCGTAAAACTTCCATCTAGATTTGGTAGGGCAATTAACATGTTTTTTCCTCTTGGCCAGATATGCAAGGCATTATTATCGGTTTGATATTTACCATTTTCTAAGGCAGGAATTGTGAGTTCTTTATAGCTGTGACTTAACCAATCGATCGAAAAACTTAAACGAAGTTCTTTGTCGATAAACATATTATTTCTAAGTACACTTCCTGCGCCATCGGTTCCAAAAATAACATCGGCACTATGTGTTAGCTCTTCTTTTGTATGATAATTGGTAAAAGTAGCTACTGTGTTTTTCATGTCAACCGACTCGCAACTCTGATTAAAAATAAGGGTAACATTCGGTAATTTATCGGCCTCATCTAACAAAACCATATTTAAACCAGGTCGAGAAATAGAGTTTATATATTTTTCTTTTCGCCCGCTATACGGACTCATAAACTTGTTTCCTTCTTTATCATGAATCATTCGCCCAAGCATTGGAAGACACAATTCTTTAATTTCATTTTCTAAGTCAACCATGCGCATAGCTTTCATACCTCGATCGGAAAAAGCTAAATTGATTGAGCGTCCAGCATCTTGTTCAACTTTTCGAAGGTCTGGCCGTTTTTCAACTAGTTTTACAGAATAACCTCTTTGTCCGAGTCGCAATGCGAGCAAGCTTCCGCAGAGCCCTGCTCCAATTATGAGTATATTTTCTTTTTTGTTCATTTTTTGAAACTTGAAATTGACTGGTCGAGCGCAGTCGAGACCTTTATTAACCTCTCGACTGCGCTCGAGGAGACAACTTAATTAAACCAATACGCTCTTCAATCGTTCAACAAATTTATATACATCTTCAAAACTGTTATAGAGTGGTGCTGGTGCTACTCGAATTACATCGGGTTCGCGCCAATCACTTATTACCCCAGCTTTGGTTAATTGTGTATGCAAATTTTTATCGGCTTTCTTAACTTGAATCGATAATTGACACCCTCGCTCTTCAGGGTTTTTTGGTGTGATGATATTAATTCGATCTTCATTTAATGTTTCAATTAAAAATTCTAAATAAGCAGTTAGCTTAACAGATTTTTTTCTAATATTTTCGAATCCAGCTTCTTCAAATACGTCTAAAGATGCCCTAATTGCAGCCATAGAAAGGATAGATGGGTTACTAAGTTGCCACCCTTCGGCTCCTGGTAAGACATCAAAATCGTGACGCATATTAAAACGCGTTTGTTTGTTATGTCCCCACCATCCTGTAAAACGATTTAAGTTAGGATTGTTTTCATGACGATCGTGAACAAAACAACCACCAAGACTTCCTGGGCCGCTATTTAGATATTTATAGGTACACCAAACAGCAAAATCGGGACCAGATTCGTGTAAATTTGGTTGAATGTTTCCAACTCCATGTGCCAAATCAAAACCTACCATACAGTCATGTTTATGGCCAAGCTGTGTAATTTTTTTAATAGGAAATGATTGGCCTGTATAATAATTAGTAGTTCCAATCATAATCAATGCTATTTCATCGCCTTGTTCTTTCATTATTGTTTCTAAATCTTCGAAACGGCACAAATCTTCTCCATCTCGAGGTTTCCAAAGAATGAGCCCTACTTTAGGGTCGAAACCGTGAAATTGTAACTGACTTTCAACTGCATACTTGTCGGAAGGAAAAGCATCGCTTTCGATTACAATTTTATATTTTGTTTTTGAAGGCTTATAAAAGGACACCATCATAAAATGAAGGTTGGCAGTAAGGCTGTTCATAATAATAACTTCAGAGGGTTTTGCCCCTACTATTTTAGCCATCTTATTGGTTAAGAACTCGTGGTATGGTAACCAAGGATGCTTTGCTTCAGTATGACCTTCAACCCCAAAATTTGCCCAATCTTCAAGCTCTTCTTGTAAATAATCTTTGGTGTTTTTTGGTTGTAACCCGAGAGAGTTTCCGCATAAATAAACAAGACTTTCACCTACTTTATTTTTAGGAATAAGAAATTTATTTCTATACTGTTTTAAAGGGTCTTGTTGGTCTTGTTCGATTGCGAATTCTAGGCTATTTTTCATATTACTTTTTTACAGAAATATTGGTGAAATATAATTTAAAATTGCCGGTACTATCTTTGTGAGTTTTTGCGATATTTAGCTCGTTAAAAACTTGATAATCTTCCCATGTTGTAATTAAGGAGGGCAGACTGTCATTCCCTTTTCTGTATGTCCATTCTCTAATAATAAAATCGTTTCCGTAGTAAAAATCGTATGCATCCCCAGGAGTATAACCACCTTCGTTATTGTAAACAATAGTTAATTTATTTAAAGTGTCTTTTGAAATTGGTGCGATAATATTTTCTTTTTCAGAATAGTTGAATCCCGTATCCCATACAAGGTTAAATGGTGCTAAAAGCCAATACTTATCGTTTATAAAAGCAGCGTCTGTGCTTAATAATAGGCTATCTAGATTGTTTCGATTGTAATGAATCGTGTCGGTTTTACTAGTTGCTATAACTTGATTTGATTTAGGGTTCCAAGTCCAAGATCGTTCGAAATGACTTTCTCCTCGATCAACATTAAAGGTAAAATTTATTTCAGAAACAGCTGCCCAACTTTCGAGTCCATTTTTATTTGCGATAACTTCTGGCGTGGTTAGAATATTTAATGAATCTTTAGATGATAGATTGGTTTCTTCTTCAATAATATTCGTGCTATCATTTGTTTTTTTACACGCTAGTAGCGTTATAGAAACAATAAATAAAAGTATAGTTTTTTTCATCGAAAATAGATTTCCTGTAAAAATAAGGAAACTATCGGTGATGCCATATTATTTTTACTTCAGTTTTAGAGAAACAGAAAATTTTTATTATTAATGACCTGTTTTTAATAGCTGCGGAAACTTTTTCTGAAATCGTTTTAGGCGAGGAATAGAAATGTTTTGGATGTATGGGTTTTCTGGATGTAGTCTTTCGTAATCTTGATGGTAGTCTTCTCCAAGCCAAAATTTTTGAAACGGAAGCACCTCTGCAGCAACTTTTTTAGTTCCTAATTCAACATTAAGTTGTTTGATTTTTTTAGCTATAATATTCTTTTCTTCCTCATTTTGATAAAAAATAATTGAACGATAATGCGGACCCCTATCTGGACCTTGACCATTTATTTGAGTAATGTTTTGTGAGCCAAAATAAACATCGATTAAGGTTTTAAATGAAATGATAGCAGGGTCGTATAAAATTTCGACAGCTTCGGCATGATTTCCTTGTTTGGTGTAAGTAGGGTTTTTAATTTCACCACCACTATAACCAGAAACGGATTCTTTCACACCTTTTACGCTTTCATAAATAGCTTCTACACACCAAAAACATCCACTTGCAAAATATGCTTTTTTTAACCCGTTTTGTGTTTCTATCTGTATTGGATGTTGTTCTTTTTGTGCAACAATTTCTACATCTTTATTTTTTTGATTTGTTGGTTGGCATGCAATATAAATTGTTAGTGTTGTAATTGCTATAAATAAAGATAAGGTCTTATTCATTTTGTTTGTTTTTTTATATGTCGTTTTTTTTAAACTTCACTTTCAAAATGTACAAAAAAAAAGCCTTCATTTTTAATGAAGGCAAGATTTTTATATTGTTATAATCGAATTTACTAAAGTTTAGAAAACATTTTTTCCATTTTTGTTTTTTCTTCTTCAGCCAATTGTGAGTCAATTAAAATACGACCACTATGCTCATCAGTAATAATTTTTTTACGAGAAGCAATTTCCATTTGAACCTGTGGCGGAATTGTAAAGTATGAACCTCCAGATGCACCCCTTTCAATTGGTACAACAGCTAACCCGTTCTTTACATTTTTACGAATGCGTTTGTATGCATTAATAAGTCTATCTTCTATCTTTTTTTCGAAACTCTCAGATTTCTTAAGCAATGCTTTTTCTTCTTTTTCAGTTTCAGAAAGAATTTCATCAAGCTCACTTTTTTTGTGTTTTAGATGATCTTCTCTTTCTTTTACTCTTCCTTTTGTTTCATCAATCACTTCATTTTTTTGTTCAATTTGAACTTTAAATTCTTTGATATGTTTTTCAGCAAGTTGAATTTCTAATTCTTGAAACTCAATTTCTTTGCTTAAAGAGTTATATTCGCGATTGTTACGAACATTGTCTTGTTGTTTTGTGTATTTTTTGATAAGGGCTTTAGCTTCTTCAATAAGATTTTTCTTATTCTTGATATTCTCGTCGGTAGCTTCTAAATCTGTAATAAGTTTTTCGAGTCTTGTATTCAATCCAGAAACTTCATCTTCTAGGTCTTCAACTTCTAAAGGGAGCTCGCCTCGAACATTTCTAATTTCATCTACTCGAGAGTCAATTAGTTGCAGATCGTATAATGCTCTTAATTTCTCTTCAACTGTAATTTCTTTCTTTGCCATTTTTAAAAATAGGTAATAGGATTGGTGTTTGTTTGCGATAAAATGACTGCAAAATTAGTGAATTTTTTACTAAGATAAGAATCTAAAAGATTTTTTGTGAACTGTTCGCTCTCATAATGACCAATATCTGCTAATAATATATTGTTTTCAGCTTTAAAAAAATCATGGTATTTAAGATCGGCAGTAACATACGCATCTGCTTTTTGCCCTTTAGCTGCTTCAATTGCAAAGCTTCCACTTCCTCCTAAAACCGCAACTTTTTTAATTGGTTTGCCTAACATTTTTGAATGCCTTATGCATTGTGTTTGCATTGAATTTTTTAGGTGCTTTAAAAAATCTTTCTCCGATAATGGATTTTTAAACTCGGCTATCATTCCCATACCCAGCTGTTGATTTTTATTTTCGAGCGTTATAATTTCGTAAGCAACTTCTTCGTACGAATGGACTTCGAAAAGTGTTTTTATTATAATTGATTCCAAATGTTTTGGAAAGGTAACACCTATTTGTATTTCAGATTCGAAATGAATTTTTCCTTTTTCACCAATAGTAGGATTCGCATTTGGGTTTGCCATAAAACTTCCTGTACCTTCCGTATTAAAGCTACAACTATCATAATTACCAATACTTCCAGCACCGACATTAAATAAGGCATTTCGTACTTCATCAGCTTCATCAGCAGGTGCATAAGTAATCAATTTTTTAATAGTCCCTTTTTGAGGAATTAAAATCTTTGGGTTAATTAGCCCAAGTTGCTCGCAAATTATTGCGTTTACGCCATTCCATGCATTATCTAGTGCGGTGTGAATTGCAAATATTGCGATGTCGTTTTTGATTGCTTTTATAACCGTTCGTTCGACATAATTTTTTCCAGTTAGCTTTTTTAAACCTGAAAAAATGATTGGGTGAAAGCTTACAATAAGATTGCATTTCTTCTCAATAGCTTCATCAACAACAGATTCTAGTGTGTCTAGCGTAACTAAAATACCTGTTACTTTTTGATTTGTATTGCCTACAAGAAGTCCTGTATTGTCAAAATCTTCGGCGTATGCTTGTGGGGCTAGTTTTTCGAGCGAATTAATTACGTCCTTAATTATCATGTGCTGTATTTTACCGTAAAGATAAAAAAGTATACTTTCGCTATATGATGCTTTTGCGAAAAATATTATTTCCTTTTTCTATTGCCTACGGAATTGTAACACAGATAAGAAACTATTTGTTTGATAAGGGCATTTTTAAAAGTAAGAAATATGACCTTCCAATTATTTGCGTCGGAAACTTATCGGTAGGCGGAACAGGAAAATCGCCCATGATTGAATATTTAATTTCATTATTGAAAGATGATTTTAAAGTAGCCGTTTTAAGTAGAGGGTATAAGCGACAAACAAAGGGTTTTGTTGAAGTTTTACAAGATAGTCTTGTTGAAGATGTTGGCGATGAACCGCTTCAGTTTAAAAAGAAATTTTCTGATATTAGGGTTGCAGTTTGTGCCGATAGAAAAGAAGGAATCGAACTATTATCTAAAAAAGCAGAGGTTATTTTATTAGATGATGCCTTTCAGCATAGAAAAGTGAAAGCAGGTTTAAATATATTATTAACGACTTTTAAAAATCCTTATATACACGATTATATTGTTCCTACTGGTAGCTTGCGAGAAGGTCGATATGGCTCGAGTAGGGCCGATGTTATTGTAGTAACAAAAACGCCAAATCGTATTGCTCATGCTAAAATTCAGAAATTACAATACGATCTTGCTATAAATGAAGATCAAGAAATTTATTTTACACAAATCGAGTATGCCAATACTATAGTTAGTGATACAGAAGATGTTTCGCTTCAATATCTTACCGATAAAAAATTTACCCTAGTTACAGGAATTGCTAATTCGAAGCCTTTGGTTTCGTTTTTGGAAGATGAGAAATTAGATTTTACGCATTTAGAGTTTGGAGATCATCACCATTTTTCAGAAAAAGAAATACAAACTTTAAAAAAATGTGATGTTATTCTTACAACTGAAAAAGATTATATGCGACTTCACAAAAGATTAGGTAAAATGGCTTTGTATTATTTGCCAATTAAAACACAGTTTATAGAACGAGAAGTTTATTTTGAAGAAACTATTTTAGACTTTGTTCACACCTATTGGAATAAAATTGTTTAGACGTTTGTTTTATTTACGAATAAAGTGTGATGTATTTTTTCGAAAAAATCTTCAGTTTTAAAAGGTTTCGGAATAATTTCATTAAACCCAGCACGGTAAAAATCGTCTAAATTTTCGTCGATAGTTACAGCAGTAAGCGCAATAATAGGAATGTCTTTATTAAACTCTCTAATTTGTTGAGTTGCCTCGATACCACTAATACCAGGCATATGTATATCCATTAAAATTAGATTGTATTTATTTTCTTTAACCAAAGCAACTGCAATTTCTCCGTTATCGGCTACATCACAGACCATTTTGTTTTTTTCAAGAATTTTTTTAGTAATCATTTGGTTAATTTTGTTATCCTCAACTACTAATACCTTTAAATTTTCGAGTGCTGAATAATCAACATCATAAACAATATTATGAGAGTTTGTATCTTCCTTAAATTGATTTGATACATCAAATTTAATATCGAACATAAATTTCGACCCTTTTCCTAAGGTACTTTCAAGATGAATTTTACTATGCATTAACTGTAGTAAGTTCTTTACAATTGAAAGCCCCAAACCTGTACCTCCAAACTTTCTGTTAATTTGTAATGACCCTTGGGAGAAAGTTTCGAAAATACTTTTCTGTTTTTTAGCTGAAATACCTACTCCATTATCTTCAATTTCGAAATGAAGCAAAATCGTTTCGCCTTTTTCACTAATCTTTTGTACTCGAAGTGTTACATAACCATTTTCTGTAAATTTAACCGAGTTTCCAATTAAGTTAATTAAGATTTGAGATATTTTTAGTGGATCTCCTAAAAGCTTATTAGGAATGCTGTCATCAAACTCTAAAATAAGCTTATTATTTTTATCACTTGCCGATTTCTTTAATGCTATTAATACATCATTAATACGTTTTTTAAGATGAAATGTTGTTTTTTCAACTTCAACCTTATTTGCTTCTAATTTGTTTAAATCGAGAATGTTATTAATTAATGAAAGTAAATAGTCTCCCGAAAATTTTAAAGAATTTAAATGCTCTTTTTGATGTTCTAAGGGGTTTTCTTCTAAAAGCAAATGTGTTAAACCTGTAACGGCATATAAAGGCGTACGAAGTTCGTGTGTAATTGTAGATAAAAATTGCGCTTTTGCTAGAGAAGCTTTTTCAGCTTTTTCTTTTGCTAATTGTAACTCGCTATTTTTATCTTGTAACAAATTATTAGCTTTTGCTCGAAGGTTGTTATTTTTATATAATGAAAGTGTTAATAATGAAAGTATCGTAATTAACGCAATGCTTAAGGTAGTTGTAAAGCGGTTCATGTTTAATGAACTTTCTTTTTCTTCTAATTTTTTATTTAGTTCTTCAATTGTTTTTTCATAATCGCCATTACCCATTTTTTGAGCAGTATCTTGGGCAAATACCTCACGACCAATATGTTCTAACGATATTTTTTGTGTGTTATATTGTTTTAATAAAGTATAGGCTTTGTCGAACTCTTTCCTTCTTGAAGAAATTAAACTTTCAACATAAATGCTTTCAGTTTTAATGTTTAAAAACGAATTTTCGTTGGCTAATAAAAAAGCTTTCTGAAAACTTTCTTCGGCTAATAAAATGTTTTTAGTTATTTCTTCCTCCTCAACAGATTCTAGTTTTAAGAAAGCCTTCGATTTATTAATAAGTGTAAGAGCAGCATAATATGGCAACTCTAATTTTTCAAAAGTTGGTAGAGCAGCATCAAAATAATTTATTGCACTAGTTTCATTATTTTGCATTAATGCTAAATTGCCCTTATATAATTTTAACTTAGCTAAGGAGCTTTCATCATTTAAACTATTAAAAATAGTATGTGCTTTATCGAAGTAAAGATTGGCTTTATTATATTCATTTGTCATTGTAAATATTTTGCCATATTGAATATAAGCTGAAGCTAACTTTGGAGATTTATCGCTTTCTTTTAAAATATCAATAGCTTTATTTACTTCAAAAGCTGCTTTATTATAATATTTTAACGTGTAAAATAATTTTCCAAAATCTGTATATATGGCAGCTGTGTATTCATTATTTTTAATTTTTTCTGAATAGGTTTGTGCTAAAATGAGATCTCCAATAGCAGTTTTGTAATCTTGACTAATTAAAGCAGTATTAGCCAGATTTTGAAGTTTTAATATTTCTGAAATTGTGTCGAACTGAACTTGGTTCGTTTCAGAGTTAGTGTCGGCGTCTTGTGCTGCTATTTTTAGTGTAAAAAATAGCAATATAAAAAGTAGTTTATATTTTAAAATTAAGACTCTCATGGGACGAATAAGTCCATAAATATACTTATTTCTTAGTAATATGAAGAATTAAATCGATTATCCTACTCGAATAGCCAATTTCATTATCGTACCAGCCAATTATTTTTACCATTTTTTTAATTACTGAAGTCATTCCAGAATCAAAAACACAAGAATGTGTGTTTCCTATAATATCAACAGATACAATAGGGTCTTCGGTATATTGAAGGATATCCTTTAGGTACGTTTGAGATGCTATTTTAAAGGCATTATTAACATCTTCTATTGAAACTTCTTCTTTAACATTAAAAGTAATATCGGTTAGCGATCCATTTGGCACAGGAACTCGAATACCACAACCACCAATAACTGAAGATAAATTGGGAAATATTTTTGTTAACGCTTTAGCAGCGCCAGTTGTAGTAGGAATTATTGATTGACTAGCGGCTCTTGCTCGCCTTAAATCACGATGTGGTTGATCGTGTAAACTCTGATCGGTAGTATAAGAATGTATTGTTGTTATATACGCTTGTTCGATTCCACAAAGTTTATCTATTACTTGTAGCATTGGCGCAGCATTATTGGTCGTGCACGAAGCGTTTGATAGTATTGTTTCAGTACCGTTTAAAATGGTTTCATTAACACCCATTACAATCATTGGTATATCTTCATCGACAGGTGGTACCGAAAGAATTACTTTTTTTGCGCCAGCAGCTACGTGTTTTTCTAGCTCATTACGGGTTTTAAATTTACCTGAAGCTTCTATTACTATATCAACGTTATGCCAACTAAGGTCTTCTAGCTTTTTTTTATACTGAAGGGCAATCGGAATATCATTTATTAGAATTTCATTTTCTGAATACGTAATAGTTTCATTAAAAATACCATGAATGCTATCATACTTTAGAAGATGACTTAATGTTCTTGCGTCACTAATATCATTTATTGCAACAACCTCAATCTGTGGGTGATTCCATAGTATTCTAAAGAGGCTTCTTCCAATACGCCCAAAACCATTTATTGCTATTCGTATCTTTTGGTCCATGCCTTTAAATTAAGTAAGGTGTTTTTGGGCTTTATATGAAGAACGAACTAATGGACCACTTTCAACGTGTCGGAAACCCATTTTTAAACCTATTTCTTCATACTTTTTAAACTGCTCGGGAGTGATAAATTCTTTAACAGCTAAGTGTTTTTTTGAAGGCTGTAAATATTGACCAATTGTAATAATGTCTAACTTTATGTTGCTTAAATCTTCCATTGTTTCTAAAACTTCAGATTCAGTTTCACCTAAACCTAGCATAATACCACTTTTGGTACGTTTTACACCTTCTTGTTTTAAATAACGCAAAACTTCTAAACTACGTTCGTATTTGGCTTGAATTCGCACTTCGCGAGTTAAGCGTTTTACGGTTTCCATATTATGTGAAACAACTTCGGGAGCTACATCAATAATTCGATCGATGTTTCTAGTTACACCTTGAAAATCGGGGATTAGTGTTTCAAGAGTCGTTTCAGGATTCATTCTTCTAATTGCCTTTACAGTTTCGGCCCAAATAATAGAGCCCATATCTTTAAGGTCGTCTCTGTCAACCGATGTAATTACTGCGTGTTTAATTTTCATAAGGCTAATTGAACGCGCAACTTTTTCGGGTTCTGCCCAATCGATTTTTTCGGGTCTTCCAGTATTAACACCACAAAAACCGCATGATCGTGTGCAAATATTTCCTAGAATCATAAAAGTAGCGGTTCCTTCTGTCCAACATTCGCCCATATTTGGGCAGCTTCCAGATGTGCAAATTGTATTCAACTTGTAGTTGTCCACTAAACTTCGAAGCTCTGTATATTTCTTACCTGTGGGTAATTTTACACGTAACCATTTTGGTTTAGGAGTACGTTTAGGGCTTTCGGCAGTTTCAGTTTTCATTGAAAATAAATAAGAAGCAAATGTACGAAGTTTCAGTATAAAAATACATTAAAGTGATGTTAAGTACCAAACGCTAAATCCTATTAGTAAAGCGATTCCAGAAATACTTATAATGTGCATCAATTTACCTGGACGTTCTTCTTTTGGCATGTGCTTGCTCGTAACTAATTTGTAATTAATTATTGCGTAAAAAGGTGCAGTAAGAAATGATAAAATTGTTGCAATTTTTATAAGTAAAGCCATTTCAGAAATAAAAAAGAAAAAGATACTTAGTGTACCAAAAACTAAAACGAGCATCCAAATTAAATATCCTCTTTTAAAACGTTTACCTGTTAATATTTCACTCGCCCTACTCATAACTCTTGGTGAAGCATCGAGTGTTGTTAGAGTTGTGCTAAACATGGTTGTAAGTGCGGCGATACTGATAATAATTTTGGCGCCATCGCCAAGACTTGCAGTATACATATTTATTAATTGGTTAGCAAAACTGCCTCCACTAGACGAAAAGGATTCACTGCTTCTAAAAAGTACTAAGGCTCCTAGACTTACAAAACAAATTGCTAAAAAAGTAGTGGTGATATAGCCTACATTAAAATCGAATCGAGATTGTTTTATGGTAATTTCAGTATTAATTTTTTTCTTTTCAAGCGCCCACATCGAGTGCCAGATAGAAATGTCTAAGGGAGCTGGCATCCAACCCATAAATGCTATTAAAAAAGCGATTCCAGCAGTTTCGGTAGGAATTATTTGCTGAAATGAAACTTCTGGGGCACCTTTAAATGCAAATAAAACAGCTAATAAGGTGCTAATTGTTAGGCAAATTACTACAATTTTCATGAGTGAATCTAACATTTTATAGCGTCCGATTATTAAAATTGTAAAGCAAATAGTTGTAATAATACTACTCCAAATAATAATGTCGAAAGTGTTTCCGAAAATTGAAGTTGCAATGGCAGCAGTTACTATAGTAACTGCTGTTTGAATTGTAAACATGGTCGCTAAAGTAATTATGGAATAAGCGACTAATATCCCTTTTCCTAATTTTCGATAGCCATCTAAAAGGCTTTCTCCTGTTGCAATTGCATAGCGCGGACCGTATTCAAAAAAAGGATATTTAATAAAATTTATTAAAAGCAAAGCCCAAAGTAATCCAAAACCAAAGTCGGCTCCTGCTCGTGTCGATTGTACTAAATGTGAAACACCAATTGCTGCGCCAGCAAAAAGAAAACCTGGACCAAGTTTACTAAATAGGCGTTTAATCATAAGAACTTTCGTTTTTTTGAATAATTTCGGCAAGTAGTTTTTTTGCTCTAAGAAGTTTAACTTTTACATTATTAAGTGACTCTTCATTTTCTTCAGAAATTTCTTTATAGCTCATTTCCTGAAAATATCGAAGATTAATAATTTGTTGGTATTGAGGTTTTAATTTCTTAATAAACCGTAAAAGTTGAGCAAGATTTTGTTCAGTTATGAGTTTATCTTCGGGGCTAGGAGAATCATCGGGTATTTTATGAAGATGCACATTTTCATTGTCGGAATGATGCGTTTCTATAGAAACTTTCTTCTTTCTAATTTTATCAATATGAATATTCTTCGAGATGGTTATGAGCCATGTTGTGAATTTATATTTTTCATTATATGTATTAATTTTATCAAAAGCTTTCGAAAAGGTTTCGATGGTGATGTCTTCTGCTTCAATTTCATTTTTCACTCTTTTAAGTTGAAACGAATATACATCATTCCAAAAAGAGTTTAGTAAAAAATTAAAAGCCGTCTGACGGCCTTTTTTGGCTTCTTCTATATGTTTTAAAATTTTTATTTCCAACGAGACGGTTTTGATATTTTATTCGAAATAAAGATACTAATTTGAAAACATATTAAAAATAATTCGAAAAATGGTGTCCATATAATTAAATCTTTTTCATCTAACTTCTTGTTTATAGCAAAAAAAACTACGTATTGAAATGCAATTCGAAATCCGCCAACTACTAATGCAATTTTAAAATTGTATAGTAGACTAACAGTAAATACAGTCCAAAATAATAGCGTGAAAAGTGCATATAAACCTAATAAAAATTTATGTAAAGGCTTGTAATATTTTGCGGTTGTTATGTGTCTTCTTTTTTGAAAAATCCATTTACTCATTTTTTTCTTCGGAAGGGAATAAGTAAAAGAATCTTTTGATAAAGAAAGGGCTGTATTACTTTTTGTTGCAACTTCATTTATAAAAAGATCGTCATCACCTGAAGCAATTTTCATATGCGAAGAAAACCCGTTATACTCGTAAAACAAATTTGAGGTATAGCCTAGATTTCTTCCAACACCCATATACGGAATTCCTACTTTTGCATACGAAAAATATTGAAGTGCTGTTATTACTGTTTCAAATCGGATTAATTTATTTAATAAACCTGATTTTTTTTGATAAGCTCCATAGCCTAAAACAACTTGTTTTTCTTTTGTAAAATGTGCCGAAAGTGTACGAAGCCATTTTTTTGAAGCTGGTTTGCAATCGGCATCTGTAAAAATTAAACAGGTATATGAAGCCTTTTTAATTCCAAGGGTTAATGCATATTTTTTATTAGCCCAAAAGTTTTCGTTATTTTTTACATCGACAATTTTTATACGCGAATCCTTTTTAGCATAATAGTTTATTACTTCGAGTGTGTTGTCGGTCGATGCATCATTTATTAAAATTAATTCAAATTTAGGATGATCTTGTTCTAACCAAAATGGAATGAATTTCTTTAGATTTTCGGCTTCATTTTTAGCACAAACAATTAGCGATACAGAAAATGGCTTTGATGATTTTGGTTGTACTTGTTTTGAAAAAGAAAAAAAACTGAATAAAATATAAAAACAACTATTAATAAAAACGACAAAAATTAAGACGTAAATTACTATCAATAGTGAAGTATTAAATTAGCAATTAATGATTTTCTTCACTGCATGAAGAATATTCATCTGGGACACGACCACAAAACCCACATGATTCTCCTTCTTTATTAAGATGCGGATTTTGGCTAGCACAGGTGCCAGCAAATTTTCCATCCTTTTTTGCCCATATTTTTATAGCAATACCAGCAAAGGCAAGCGCCATTAATCCAATAGTTAAAAGAAATAGTTTCATCGAGCTTTTTTCATTTAAAAATACTTATGCAAAAATACAATCTTTCTGTATCTTTATGTCTATAATGAGACTAAAAAATTACATACAAAGAGTTGGTATTGCATTTATATTGGTGCTATTTTTAGGGTGTAATTCTTCTTCAAAGGAAAAAGAACTTACAAAAAAATCTGTTTCAAGTAAAATTGTCGCAACAGTTGTAGATACTATACCTGTGCAAAAGCCTATAATTGAAAATAATATTTATTTTCGTTTAAAGAATAAAGAAGAACTTTCATTTTTTTTTAATCGAATTAAAAATACTGAAATTCAAAATATTTTTCAACGTGAAAAAGGGCCTTACACAATTTTAATTCCAACAAATAAGGCGTTAAATGAATATGCTATAAGCAATGGTATAGTAATAGATTCGCTCACATTTAACTCGGGTTTTTTTAGAAATTATATATTAAAAGGAAATTTAACTTCACCTAAAATTGTACAAGGAATGAATGCCTTACAGGATCAATTTTCATTAAAAACTGCCCGAGGCGAATTACTCACATTCTATTTTAATAATGATTCGTTATTAGTTAAAAATAGCAATGGAAATTTGGCTCTCTTAATCAAGACTGATGTTTTAGCAGCAAATGGCGTAATACATATAATCGATCGAGTATTAGCGACTTATTAAATTGACAAAAACTAAAAAATGTTTACTTCGGTTTCAATAACAATATTAAACATATCCTTAACTGCAGCTTTTATTTTTAAGGCTAAATTCCAAATTTCTTTACCAGTTGCATTTCCATAATTTACCAATACTAAGGCTTGATTTTTATGAACACCTGCATCACCAAAACGCTTTCCTTTATATCCAGTTTTTTCAATTAGCCAGCCTGCAGGTATTTTTATTTCATCTTCTGAAAGGATATAATGAGGTATATCGGGATATTTATTTTTTAATGTTGAAAATGACATTTTATTTAAAATTGGATTTTTAAAAAAACTACCACTATTTCCTATTTCATTTGGGTCTGGAAGCTTCGATTTTCGGATGGCTATAATGGCGTCAGAAATATTTTTAATACTTGGTTTTAGAATATTATTTATTGATAATTTTTCTTTTATAGCTCCGTAAGAAATGTTTTGAGCGTGATTTTTTTTAGTAAGTTTAAATCGCACACTTGTTATTATATAGCTTTCTTTTGCTTCATTTTTAAAAATCGAATCTCGATAACCAAATTTACAATCTTCAGTTAATAAAGTATCTATTTCAAGGGTTTCTTTACTAATAACATTACAACTAACAAAAATATCTTTTAATTCTACACCATAAGCGCCAATATTTTGTATGGGTGCAGTACCTACATTTCCTGGAATTAATGATAGGTTCTCAATTCCGCCATAATTATTATCGACACAAAACAATACAAAATCATGCCAATTTTCTCCTGCTTTCGCTTCTATAATTACATGCGATTCGGTTTCAGAAATAATAGTAATTCCCTTTAAATTAATATGAAGCACAATGGCATCAATATTATTTATAAGTAACATATTACTGCCTCCTCCAAGAATAAATAGACTCTCTTTTTTTTCTTCTAAAAGTATTGTTTTAAGCTGATCTATTGCTATAATTTCAAGAAAAGATCGTGCTCGAACATCGATGCCGAAGGTGTTGTAATTTTTGAGAGATTTGTTGTATTCAAACTGCATTATGCATTGTATTGAGTAAGCGCTTCTTTTAAAATTTCGACCGATCTAATTAAACTTTCTTTATTTAAAACATAAGCAATTCGAACTTGGTTTAAGCCAACTCCTGGACTCGAATAAAATCCACCAGCTGGTGCTACCATTATTGTTTCACCCTTACTATCAAATTCTTCTAAAAGCCATTGTGCAAATTTATCGGTATTATCTACAGGAAGTTCTACAATACAGTAAAAAGCTCCCTTAGGTTTGCCAGCAATAACTCCTGGAATTTTTTGGAGGTGACTTATTAGCGTATTTCGGCGTTCTTCATATTCGGAAATCACCTCATCAAAATAACGTTGTGGTGTTTTTAGAGCAGCTTCACTAGCAATTTGAGCAAAGGTTGGAGGACTAAGTCTTGCTTGTGCAAACTTAAGCGCCGTAGCTATTATTTCTTTATTTCTCGAAACGAGGCATCCAATACGTGCGCCACACATGCTGTATCGTTTCGAAACCGAATCGATCATTATAGCATTCGATTCTAAACCTTCTTCTTGTAAAACAGAATAATGAGTTTCGCCATCGTATGTAAATTCACGATATACTTCATCTGTAACCAAAAATAAATCATGTTTTTTTACAATAGAAGCCAATTTTTTAATTTCTTCTTTTGAATATAAATAACCTGTTGGATTTCCAGGATTACAAATTAAGATGGCTTTTGTTTTCGGACTTATTAATTTCTCAAATTCTTCAATAGGAGGTAAGGCAAAATTATCTTCAATTTTTGATATTACAGGCACTATTGTAACACCCGATGCTGTTGCAAATCCGTTGTAATTTGCATAAAAAGGTTCGGGAATAATAATTTCATCACCTTGATCGGCTATACAACCCATGGCAAAAAGTAATGCTTCACTTCCACCAGTGGTGACAATAATGTCATCTGCGGTTATATTGATATCATTTTTTAAATAATATGCAGCAATTTTATTTCGATATTCTTCAGAACCTTCAGAACGAGAGTAAGCGATAATTTCGAGTGATTGATTTTTAACTGCGTCTAAAGCAACTTTTGGAGTTTTAATGTCTGGCTGACCAATATTAAGATGATAGACTTTTTTACCATCTTTTATTGCTTTTTCAGCATATGGAACTAATTTTCGTATTGGTGATTCGGGCATTAAAGTCCCTTTTATTGAAATTGAAGGCATATTAAAATAAAGTTAAATCTTGTTTGTTGAAACAAATATAACGTAACAAACAGCTATATTTTGTATCTTAAAAAGAAAAACATTGAATTTTTTTTCAAAACCACTATTATTTTTACTGTTGCTTTTATCTTCTTTAGGATGGACGCAAGGAAAATTTAAATTGCCTTTAGGTGAAACTAAAGATAAAATTCGTTTCGATTTAATAAATAATTTGGTGATTATTCCTGTTGAAATAAATGGTGTTGAGCTTAATTTTTTACTTGATACGGGGGTAAATGCAACCATTTTGTTTAGCCTAGAGAATAGAGATTCTATTCAACTAAATAACACAAAAGTAATTAGCCTAAAAGGACTTGGAGATGGTTTACCCATTGAAGCTTTAAAATCTTCTAATAATACACTTAAGATTGGAAATGCTATAAATAGAAAGCAAGTGCTTTATATTATTTTTGATGAGTCTTTAAATTTTTCTCCTAGATTAGGTGAAACAATTCATGGTATTATTGGTTATGATTTTTTTAAAGATTTTGTAGTAAAAACAAACTATGTAAATGAGTTTATTGAAATTGAATATCCCGAAACGTATGTGTATAAAAACTGTCGACGCTGTTTCGAAACACAACTATTTTTTTATAGAAACAAACCCTACATAAATGTCGATATTTCTACGGATAATGGTTTTAAAGAAGTCACCTTATTATTAGATTCTGGGTCGGGAGATGCCTTGTGGTTGTTTAATGACAGGGAAGATTATATTAAAATTCCAGAAAAGTATTTTGACGATTTTTTAGGTTTGGGTTTAAATGGTAATATCTTCGGAAAACGATCAAAAATTGAAGGTGTGGGATTTGGTAATTTTAAACTTTCTAAAGTAAACGTTGCATATCCTAATGAAGAAATGCTGTCTAGTTTTAAGCTTTTTTTAGAAAGAGATGGAAGTTTAGGAGGAGAAATTTTAAGGCGCTTTACAACTATAATAGATTACAGGAATAATAAATTTGTTTTAAAAAAGAATCGATATTTTAACGATCCTTTTTATTATAATATGAGCGGACTAACAATTCAACACAATGGTTTCGAATATGTAAAGGAAAAAGTGTCGAATTTAAATAAATCAAGATCTAGTAATGAAGGAAATACTATAAACGAAGTTTCGATGTATCAAACGCAACGATTGTTTGAGATTAGACTTGCCCCAAAATATGAAATATCAGAAGTTAGAAAGAACTCTCCAGCCGAAGAAATTGGTTTGCAAAAAGGCGATATGGTTTTGTCTATTAATGGAAAGCCTGCACATAGATATACGCTTGAAGAAATTAATAGCTTATTTTATACTAATGAAGGTAGGCTTATTAGGTTCGTAGTCGATAGGTATGGTGTTCCACTCTCATATTCGTTTAAACTTCGAAAAGTTATAGAATAAAAAAAGCCCTTCATATTGAAGGGCTTTTTATTTATTTTAAAAATAAAATTATTTCGTCTTTTCTAAAACACTTTTTGTGCTTTTAGGATCTAAAACAGTTCCTTTAATTTTAATTGCTTTTACTGGTTCGTCGGCATTAGAATACACAGTAATTGTTTTTCTAATTGGACCAACTCGGTTTGTATCATATTTTACCTTAATGATTCCAGTTTCTCCAGCGGCAATAGGTCCATCTGGTTTTTCAGGAACAGTACAGCCACAACTTGATTTTACATCATTAATAATTAAAGGCGAATCTCCAGTATTGGTAAATTCAAAGATTCGAACACCATCACTACCTTTTTCAATCTGTCCATAATCGACAGTTTCATTTTTAAAAGTAATTTTTTGCGCATGTGTAGCAAATGAAAAAATTCCAACTACTACTAATAATACCAGCTTTTTCATAAGATTTTGGTTTTAAGTTGCAATGTAGGCACTTTTTAAACATCGTGCAAAATAAGTTATTCACTTTTATAATCTTACAGATATGCCTACTTTTGCACTTTGTTTTTCAAAAATCAGACCAAAATGGCTCTAGCAGCAAAATATAATGCCCAAAGTATCGAAAGTAAATGGTACGAATACTGGATGAATCAAGGATATTTTCATTCTGAAGTGAATGAAAAAACCCCTTATACTATTGTTATCCCACCTCCTAACGTAACAGGAGTACTGCATATGGGACATATGCTTAACAATACAATTCAAGATGTTTTAATCCGTCGCGCACGTCTAAATGGCTTTAATGCATGTTGGGTGCCTGGCACAGACCATGCATCTATTGCCACCGAAGCCAAGGTTGTTGCGAAACTAAAAGAACAAGGAATTAATAAAAATGACTTGACAAGAGATGCCTTTTTAAAGCATGCTTGGGATTGGACACATGAGTATGGAGGTGTTATTCTAGAGCAACTTAAAAAATTGGGCTGTTCGTGCGATTGGGAACGAACAAAATTTACGCTCGATGATGATATGAGTGAAGCAGTAATTAAAACCTTTGTTGATCTTTATAGCAAAGGTCTTATTTATAGAGGTTTTAGAATGGTTAATTGGGATCCTGAAGCCAAAACCACTTTATCTGATGAAGAAGTAGAATTCGTTGAGCAAAACGGAAAATTATATTATATTAATTATAAGATTGAAGGACTTGATAAAACGTTAACAATTGCTACCACACGACCCGAAACAATTTTGGGAGATACTGCAATTTGTATTAACCCTAACGATGAGCGATTTACACATTTAAAAGGTAAAAAAGCCATTGTACCAATTTGTAATCGTATCATTCCTATTATTGAAGACGATTATGTAGATATAGAATTTGGTACAGGTTGTTTGAAAGTAACTCCTGCCCATGATATAAATGATAAGGCTTTAGGAGATAAGCACAAGCTTGAAGTAATCGATATTTTTAATGACGACGCCACGCTTAATAGCTTCGGAATGCATTACGAAGGCAAGGATCGTTTTGTTGTTAGAAAAGAAATTTCTGAAGAGTTAGAAAAATTAGGGGCTTTATCTAAAGTTGAAGACTATCTAAATAAAGTAGGAACTTCTGAACGAACCAAAGCAATAATAGAACCTAGATTATCTGATCAATGGTTTTTAAAAATGGACGAATTAGTGAAGCCAGCTTTAAAAGCGGTTTTAGTAGATGAAGATATTAAATTATATCCTAAAAAAATTAAAAATACCTATCGTCACTGGTTAGAAAATATTCGGGATTGGAATGTGTCGCGACAATTATGGTGGGGACAACAAATACCAGCCTATTATTATGGCGATGGTAAAGAAGATTTTGTAGTTGCCGAAACAAAAGAAGCAGCATTAAAGTTAGCACAAGAAAAACTCAACGTCATTTCGACAGAGCGAGGAACGAGCGACGAGAAATCTAATCTAACAATCGAAGATCTTCGTCAAGATGAAGATGTATTAGATACATGGTTTTCTTCCTGGTTATGGCCAATTTCTGTTTTTGATGGAATTAAAAATCCAGATAATAAAGAAATCAACTATTACTATCCTACTAATGATTTGGTAACGGGACCCGATATTATTTTCTTTTGGGTAGCACGTATGATTTTTGCAGGCTACGAATTTAGAGGCGAAAAACCTTTTAGTAATGTATACTTTACAGGAATTGTTCGTGATAATTTAGGTCGTAAAATGTCTAAACAACTTGGTAATTCGCCAGATGCATTAAAATTAATAGAAGAATATAGTGCCGATGCTGTACGAGCTGGAATGATGTTACTTAGCTCTGGTGCAGGAAATGATTTGTTGTTTGACGAATCTAAAATGCAACAAGGAAAAGCTTTTAGCAATAAAATATTTAATGCTTATAGATTAGTTAGTGGTTGGGAAGTAAATGATAGCATACAACAACCAGAATCTAGTAAAATTGCTGTAGAATGGTTTGATTCAAAATTTCAAAATGCTTTGGCCGAAATGGAAGATCATTTTTCGAAATACCGACTTTCGGATGCATTAATGACCGTTTATAAGTTAATTTGGGATGATTTCTGTTCATGGTTGTTAGAAATGGTAAAACCAGGATACCAACAACCTATCGATAAAACAACTTTTGATGCTGTAATCGATGCTTTTGAGAATATTCTACTTCTACTGCATCCGTTTATGCCATTTATTACTGAAGAAATTTGGCATCAAATTGCCGACAGAAGTAAAGATGAAGCTTTAATTGTATCTAGATACCCTTCAGTAAAACCAATAAATAAAGATGTTTTAAAAGATTTTGATATCGCTTCCGAAGTAATTTCAGGAATAAGAACAATTCGTAAAGAAAAAAATATTTCATTTAAGGAAACTATTAGCTTATCTGTATTAAATAATATTGAAGCAACAACTTCTTTCGATTCTGTGATTAAAAAATTGGGTAATATCGAAACCCTCGATTATGTTTCAGAAAAAATTGATGGCGCCTTAACTTTTAGAGTAAAATCGAATGAATATTTTATACCGATTTCTGGTGCTATTGATATTGAAGAAGAAATTTTGAAGTTAACAGAAGAACTTTCTTATACTGAAGGTTTCTTGAAAAGTGTACAGGGAAAGCTTAAAAACGAACGTTTTGTAAATAATGCACCAGCAAAAGTTGTTGAGATAGAGAAATTGAAAGAATCAGATGCTTTGGCAAAAATTGAGACTTTAAAGACTAGTTTGCAAAATTTGAAATAGGAACTTTTAAAGACTATGGCTTTTTAAAATAATCGTCGACAGCTTGCACATATAACTCTTTTGCTTCGTCTTGGGTTAAATCTTTTGTTTGAAATAAAGCATTAGTTTTAAAAGCACTAATTAATGGTTTTCCACTACTAGGCGAGAGCATGTCTTTATGAGCTTTTTTGTAATATGCGTATAATCTTAATAAAGTGTCGGCTGGGAAAGAATCTTTGTGTTCATTGATTCTTGTTACAGCTTCGTTAAAGGCAATATCTAATTCTTCGGAAGTCATTTTTGAGCGAGTATTGTTATTCCTCCTTTAACTTTTTGATTCAATTTCACTTTAATTTTTGTGTCTAAAGGTAGAAAAATATCGACACGAGAACCAAATTTTATAAAACCACTATCTGAAGCTTGTTCTACTTCTTGATCTTGAACAGCATAATTTACAATTCGTTTTGCAACTGCACCAGCAATTTGCCTGTGTAGTACATTTCCAAATTTATTAGATTTTACAACAACGGTCGTTCTTTCATTTTCTTCGGAAGACTTTGGATGCCATGCAACAAGAAATTTTCCTGGGTGATATTTACTGAAAACTACATTTCCACCAACAGGATATCTAGTTATATGAACATTTAAAGGCGACATAAACACAGAAATTTGCAATCTTTTTTCTTTAAAAAATTCTTTTTCAAAAACTTCTTCTATAACAACTACCTTTCCATCTACAGGAGAAAGTATATGTTCGTCGTTAAGCGAAAAAGAACGTTTTGGGTTTCTGAAAAATTGTAAGATTAAAAAAAGAAGTATTACATAAAGAATCAAAATTCCTTTTTTAACCATGCCATCATCAAGGTACAAATCTGTGAGTAACACGAGAATTGCACAAGCAGAAAAAGCAATAATAATAATTTTAAAACCTTCTTTATGAAACATACTCTAAAAGTATTAAAAATGTATAAACAAACGGACTAGCAAATATAATACTATCTAATCGATCTAACATTCCTCCATGTCCAGGCATTAATGTTCCACTATCTTTTACGTTTGCTTGTCGTTTAAATTTTGATTGAATTAAATCACCAATAGTCCCAGATAAAACAGTAATTAATCCAATGATAGCCCATATAATAGGGGTGAATAATTCGATGTAAGTATAAACTAAATAACTTGCCAATGAGGCTGCAATTAAACCACCAAAGAAACCTTCAATTGTTTTGTTTGGTGAAATACGCTCTAGGAGTTTATGCTTTCCAAAGTTTTTACCAATTAAATATGCAAAAGTGTCATTTACCCAAATTAAAATAAATACGCCAATCATTATTTTTGGTGTAAATGTACTAGTTTGAGAAAATGGTAATAATGTTAAGAAAACAAATCCGCCAATAAGATAAAAAATGGCTATTATATATTTTTTACTAAAAGAAAGAACAGTTTTATTAGTGACAAGTAATTCCCGAATTAAAAATAAGTTTACAATAAATGTAGCCATTAAAGAAGCATGAATTACACTATTATTAATTTGTTTGTAGTTTAGAAAATATAAAGCTGTAATAAGAATGACATAAAGGATATACCCTTTTAGCTGAAAAAGTCTTAATAGTTCATTTAGTGATAAAATAGCTAGGATTCCAAAAAGAATAAGGAAGATTTCTTGTGAAGCAAAAAGAGAGAGAATTAATATCGAAACATATAATAAGCCCGATATTCCTCTAATTATAAGTTCCTTCATATTATAAGTCTTCCTGAAGCAACAAATATAAGTTTTTTGATGTACTTCCATAACTCATAAAATCTTTTTCTTTTTTTGTTTCAAAATCTTTTATGGTAGTTATGTTTGAAGGAATACGGCCTTTGTGTTTGTTTTTAATAGTTCTTAGTCCTTCGCTAATAGTTTCAACTAATTGACTCGTTGTACAATAAATAATAATGTTAAAAGGAAGCTCAGCTAATCTTTTTTCTTTGATTTGATTTGAAGAAATTAGAATCGATCCGTTACTAGATATTAAAGATTCGCAAGTTGAGATAAAAAAGGCAGCGTTTGTGTTATTAGTATAATTTAAATTAAAACCTTCGAATCGAGAGGATAAATTTTCGTTTATGCAAAAAACATCTTTTTCGTACCAATCATTTTCTAATAGAATACTATCGAATGCTTCTAAGGTTTCTTCAAAATTTTCGCAATACAAAAACTTACCTCCGTTTTTTTTAAAATTATAAGTAAATCGTTCGTCAATAGGCAAACTTTTTTCTGGGTAGTATTTACTTTGTGAAGAATCACTAGGTCTTTTGCTACCAGATTTTGATTTTAAAAGTCTTTTAAAGAGACTCATGCCTTAATTATTGAAGCGTTAAAATTAACTATAACTTCAAAGATAGCAAAAAGTTACACCAACATTGTTCAAGAATACGTTAATATGTACAAAAAACGAGATAAAGGTTATAAAATTACTTTTCAACAGGTACAGTTTCTGGTTTTTCGAACGGTCTTTTTCCAAATATTTTTTGAAGATTATCATTAAATATAACTTCTTTTTCTAATAAAACATTTGCTAGTTCAGTAAGTTTATCTTTATGTTGTTCTAGAAGAGCAATAGCTCTTTTATATTGTTTTTCGATAATGTTAGAAATTTCTTTATCGATTAACTCGGCGGTTTTTTCACTATAAGGTTTTGAGAAATTATATTCGTTTTGCCCAGAAGAATCGTAATACGTTAAATTTCCAATTTTATCATTTAAGCCATAGACTGTAACCATTGCTCTAGCTTGTTTGGTTACCTTTTCTAAATCGTTTAAAGCGCCTGTAGAAATTTCGTTAAAAATAACTTGCTCTGCAGCTCTACCTCCAAGAGTTGCACATATTTCATCTAGCATTTGGTCTGAACGAACAATTAACCGTTCTTCAGGTAAATACCAAGCAGCACCTAATGATTGTCCTCGTGGCACAATAGTTACCTTTACTAAAGGAGCTGCATGTTCAAGCATCCAGCTTACAGTAGCGTGACCAGCTTCGTGAAAAGCGATGGTTTTTTTCTCGCCTGGGGTAATAATTTTATTTTTCTTTTCAAGTCCACCTATAATTCTATCTACAGCATCAAGGAAGTCTTGTTTATCTACACTTTTTTTACCTTTTCTTGCGGCGATTAGCGCTGACTCGTTACAAACATTTGCAATATCTGCACCTGAGAAACCTGGGGTTTGTTTTGCGAAAAATTCAGAATCAATATCATCTGCTTTTTTAATTGGACGAAGATGAACTTCAAATATTTCTTTACGTTCTCTAATATCGGGAAGATCAACAAAAATTTGCCTGTCAAATCTTCCTGCTCGCATGAGTGCTTTATCAAGAACATCGGCACGGTTAGTTGCAGCAAGTACAATTACATTGGTATTAGTGCCAAAACCATCCATCTCGGTTAATAATTGATTTAAAGTATTTTCACGTTCATCGTTTGATCCCGACATATTACCTTTTCCTCTTGCACGTCCGATGGCATCAATTTCATCAATAAAGATAATTGCTGGCGATTTTTCTTTTGCTTGTTTAAATAAATCACGAACACGTGAAGCACCTACACCAACAAACATTTCGACAAAATCAGATCCAGAAAGAGAAAAGAAAGGCACTTTGGCTTCTCCAGCAACTGCTTTAGCTAATAATGTTTTACCCGTCCCTGGTGCTCCAATTAATAAGGCACCTTTCGGTATTTTACCACCTAATGATGTGTATTTATCTGGGTTTTTTAAAAAATCTACAATTTCTTGAACTTCTTCTTTTGCTCCTTCTAATCCTGCAACATCTTTAAATGAAGTTTTTACATCTGTATTTTGATCGAATAATTTTGCTTTCGATTTTCCAATATTGAAAATCTGACCAGCTCCACCACCTCCACCACCAGAAGACATTCGTCGCATAATAAAAATCCAAATTCCGATTATAATGATAAATGGCAGGAATGAAATAATAACTTCTCCTAAAACATTAGAGTCGGTATCCCAAGTAATATTGGTGTTTAGGTTATTATCATTAATTAAAGTATTTATTTTATTCTCGAAATTTTGAAGGTCTCCAAATTCAAACTGATAGCTTGCATCAGTAGCAGATGAAAACGAAAAAGAATCATCTTTCTTTCTTTTGTGTATATCTTTAGCTTTTGCCTCTTCAGTTAAATAAACCTTAGCAATACTTCTATTTATTATTTGGATTTTGTCAACATCACCGCTTTTTAAATAGGAGATGAATTCAGATTGTGTAGTC
>Ga0256847_1000456_pt1 | contig 25951 bp, 23 predicted proteins | sample TeddybearmetaG_FD_189099 | JGI IMG/M metagenome (GOLD analysis project Ga0256847, IMG submission 189099) | Hydrothermal vent microbial communities from East Pacific Rise, Pacific Ocean - Teddybear | ecosystem: Environmental > Aquatic > Marine > Hydrothermal vents | place: Pacific Ocean: East... | reverse complement strand
CCTCGTCACCAACTATCATGTGATCAAAGAGGCCAGCGTCATCCACGCAACGCTCAGCAATGGGACAAAATTACTCGCCCGCTTGGTTGGGTATGATGCAGCAACCGACATTGCGTTGCTCCAAATCAACGCCCCCAAACTCACCGCCTTACCGTTGGCCAATTCAAACAAACATCGTGTCGGCGATTTTGTAGTTGCCATTGGCAACCCCTTTGGATTAGGTCAAACCGTGACGTCAGGCATCATCAGCGCACTGGGGCGCAACAATATTGGCATTGAAGGATACGAAAATTTTATTCAAACCGATGCCGCGATCAACCCCGGTAACTCTGGCGGTGCACTGGTCAATCTACGGGGTGAGTTAGTCGGCATTAATACTGCCATTTTGGCCCCCAATGGCAGTAATGTCGGCATTGGCTTTGCGATCCCAAGCAATATGGTGAACACGGTCGTTGTACAACTCGCGCGCCATGGTAAAGTCCGACGCGGCAAATTAGGCGTTAAACTGCAAGACCTCACCCCCAAACTGGCCGACGCGTTAAACCTCAAACGCACACACGGCGCACTCATCACCCATGTGGTTTCAAACTCTCCCGCTGAACGCTCTGGCATCCAACCGGGAGATTTGGTCATCAACATCAATCAAACCCGCATTAAAACCGCCCGCGATATGCACAACACCCTAGGTTTGTTAAGCATTGATCAAGCCGTCAACATCACCCTCATCCGGGATGGCCGCAGCCAAACCATTCGCACCACAACCGCCGCACCAGAAACCTTGTTTATTCAAGGCCAGCGCGTCAACCCGATGTTCGCAGGCGCAAGCCTCAGTAACACGGGCGGCGTCCTCGTTGAAACCGTCCAACGCCACTCACCTGCGGAACGGATTGGCCTGCGGCAAGGGGATCTGATCTTGTCGGCCAACCGACAACAGATCAAACATGTCGCCGATTTACAGCAAGCCTTACGCCATCAACAACACTTACGCTTGTACATTCAGCGCGGAAACAGCACGTTACTGTTAGTCGTTAAATAATCAAACGGGTAAAAAGAGATAACTTGGAGCATAGAAATGATTTTAGAGATTTTTACTTTTGGCTGGTTAGATAAACTCCTCAAACATTTTTTTCGCATTAACGCAGCAGAAGAGGCCAATTTTCATAGCCGCCGCGCGACAATTAGAGATGACATAAGGCTAAGTATTTTACATGATATGGAAATCATTGACTCGAAAAGTAGCGCTCTGTTGACACACATATCTATCCTTCTAGTGGTATTGCTATTTTTATTCGATGAGAAAAATCACATAATTTTAAATATTTTTGTATTTTTTGAATTAACGATATATATTTTAATGGCGGCATTATTACTGAGGTGTGTAGAAATTATGGGGCCTCCATTCAGACAATTTTCCAACGAAAAAAAATTAAACGAATCAATGTACTACGAAGAAATTGCTTTCAGAAGAGCAATTTATGTACGGGTAGTAAGAATAGTTTTCATACTCACCCTATTTTTATTACCTACTGCGTTTTTTAAATTTGCACTTCCATTTTTTGGGGGGTCATCATAACCATTAAAACATTTCCATTATTATCCATCAGTAACAAACAGGGATTTGTACAACGGGGCCACTGATAAAAAAGCAATTTTTTGGCCATACAGAAAAATTAACAGGTATCATGGTTGTGTTTTATTGTTATACACTTCAACAGCCTGTTGCAACCTGAGATTACTTTTTGCAGGGCTATCCAGAGCGTTCACTAACATGATGACATCTCTTTGGCTGAGCTTTAATGATTGTTCACGCGCTGTTATTTTTTTTGCTTTTTCAACAGCTGCATTGAGTACAAATAAATTTATACTCGAAATGCCAGATATTGCGGCAGCTTGGGCTAATAATTTTTGAGTTTCAATATCAATTCTTACAGTGATTCGAGGTAGAATAGTCGCCATCATTAATCTCTTTTACGTCTGATTTTAGCACCAAGTAAAAGCCTACCGTTCCGCTCCAGACAACCTGTAAATCACACATAGGAATCGCATATCCGACATAACAACCCGGCTAATGCCACCCTTATAAACATCATGCATCCGCTAGATTATGTGGTCAATTTACGGTAAATATCCGATACTTTGACGGGTAATTTATCCACAGAATCAATCACCACATATTTTGCTGCACCATACATATGCGGTAAATATTCATTCGCTTGTTCATCAATCGTCACACAAAAAGCATGAATGCCGTTGCGTCTAGCCTCGACCAAAGCCTGACGAGTATCTTCAATGCCGTATTCCCCGCGATAACGGTCGTAATCATCAGGTTTTCCATCTGATAAAGTCACCAATAACCGAATTTTCGCTTCTGCCGCCAGTAATACGCGTGTGAAATGGCGGATAGCGACCCCCATGCGCGTATAGTCTTGTGCTTTAATGCCACTAATTCTTGCTTTGATCTCATCATCATAAGGCTCATCAAAGGCTTTAATTTTATACACCTCACAGCGTTTTCGCGTGTTCCCTGAAAACCCATAAATGGCATAACGGTCTCCCAGTGTTTCTAACGCTTCACTCAACAATACCAACGATTCACGCTCAGCATCATTGATCCAACCTTGGGTCGAACCACTCATATCGACCATAAATAACACCGCGATATTGCGTTCAACTTTATGCCGTTTCATAAACACATTCTGCGACAATTCCCGGCCCATATGATGATCTGCGTATGCCTCAACCAACGCATCCACATCGATTGTATCCCCATCCGGTTGACGTTTGAGCATTTTATCCTCACCGCGTAAGGCTTCGAACGTACGCCGCAGTGAGACAATCAGACCATGGTGTTTTTTTAAAGTGCGAGAGACAAAATCATCGTAAACGGGCGTCACCGTGAGCTCGCGCAAAGCACACCAGGCTTTTTTGTAATGTTTACGTTTGTAATCCCATTCATTATAAAGGCTCGCCCCTTCCTCATGATACGTGCCCATCCACACTTGGCTCGAATCCTCTTCTTGCACCAATGTATGCGGATAAGCCCCTGGGCCTGCTGGCTCCAGATACGATTCAGGAATTTCGCCCAAATCTTGTACAATCGAATGGGAGGTACGCTGTAATGCGTCCGGCACCATCATCGGTTTACCATCCAGTGTAATCACATAATGGAAATCCTCTGGCATGTTATCATCTTTGATTTTTTGCGTGCCTAAACGCGCCGCCATACGCATCGGCTCGGCCTGCTCAGACACCTCATCCAAAACCTCAAACAGCGCAATACGAAAACGCTGTTTATCTTTTTCCAAACGGGCATCTCTGATGTCTTGGACTTTTTCGGGCAGTAACACCCCTTGGTAACAGCAAGGCGGCAAACACGTTTGTGTATAAATTTCCGCGACCAACTGCAAGCTGTCGTCCGCACTCGCGTGTAAATCGAGCAAACGTGCCTGCTGACGGTCTGATAAACCGCTTGAGGTGTGCCCAAAAAACACATTCAGGCGTTGCATGTGTCGATATAAACCAGGCAATTCTTGCGCGATATGCGCATCCAAACGAAAACGCTCTAAATGGTGAAAATGCGTCAGTGCTTTGTGGCTATCGGGGTACACCGATAACACCTCAAGCACATTAGGCCGCCACGTACCAAACCACAGTTGCGCCCATTGGTGAACAACCATCGCTTTGTATAAAATAAAATTATCATCTCGCTCAGGTAACACCGACAAAATCTCCGGCACAAACAACGTTTCCGTATCGGTATACACGTGTTCTGCGACAGACACCTTCAACCCCCGCCCGCTTAAGCCCTGAACAAACCGCTCCAGCACGGCGGCATGTTCTTCAAAAGGCAAACTGTATAAACGCGTTTCATACTGTGTAATAAATAGGTCGATATCCACCAAAACCCGGACTGACCCCATCAAGCCTTTACGGTCATACAAATCCATGGCTTGCACAATCCATTTTTCAATGGTTTCAAGCGGCATTTTGGCAAAAGCACGGGTGACGTTAGCGGCAAATTGATACGCCATTTCATCATTAATTTGGGCTAACACGTTGACCCAATGTAACGCATAATTTTGTTGCTGACGGTTTAACGTTGCCACCTGCTGAGCAGGGGGCTCCATGTCCTGATAAGAGATAAAAAACGCGTCAAACTGCGCTTCAATCTCTGCGGCACTGAACCGCGCCATCGTATCTACCATCAAAAAATCGAACCACTTAATTCATCCACGGCAGCCAACATATCCGGCTCATCCGTGAGTGCCTGTGAAATCGCCCCACGACAAGCGGACACCGGATCAATATTCGCATGCATCAATTTAGCCGCATGAACCAGCAACCGTGTACTGGCCCCTTCATCTAAACCATTGCCTTTTAAATTCCGCGTCATGTGCGCGAACTTGATTAAACGACGTGCCACTTCACTCGTAATACTCGCTTCCCTCTGCACAATTTTTTGTTCTGTATCCGCATCAGGATAATCAAATTCTAACGCCACAAAACGCTGCCGAGTGCTCTGTTTCAAATCTTTTAACACACTTTGATAACCGGGGTTATAAGAGATCGACAAACAAAAACTGTTATCTGCCTCTAACACATGCCCCAGTTTTTCAATCGGCAAAACCCGCCGATCATCGGCCAAGGGATGAATCACCACCATCGTGTCTTTTCGTGCTTCCACGATTTCATCCAAATAACAAATGCCCCCCACTTTCACCGCCATCGACAATGGCCCATCGACCCACTGCGTTTCCCCGCCAGTAATCAAAAAACGCCCGACCAAATCAGAGGCGGTCAAGTCGTCATGACAGGACACCGTAATCAGTGGTTTTTTCAGACGCCAAGCCATATATTCCATAAAACGCGTTTTACCACACCCGGTTGGCCCTTTCAGGAGAATAGGCAACTGGTTGTCATATGCCGCCAAAAAAATTTCAATCTCTTGGCCCACCGCTTCGTAATAAGGCTCTGCCTCAATTCTATACTCATCACTTCTAATTTCTTTTGCTTGCATGAATCGTCCTTTCTCATCGTTTAAGCACACCAAGGATGGCACGCACGCTACCCAAAACCTTCGAAAAACACAAACCCAGACAATGAATGGAATTATTCATACATGGTAAATATAGCGGACGCACACCTTGCGATAATACCGCCTGAACATCTTGTGAAACACGCATAGCAGCACACCCAAGTGTGCGCCGATTTCACTCAAAAAAGGGTAGATAAATGCATCGGTTAAGAGTACCCTTTCGCGCTACTGGTGAGCCACCTATTGATCAATGATCCTATAATAAAGATAGGCACAGCACGCCAAAACCAAGACAACTATTTCTCAAAATGAAACCCCGAGGAACGCGAATGACGGAAGTAATCGCAACCAACGAGACCATCCTCGTTGTCGGCGGAGGGATCAGCGGAATGACTGCTGCGCTTGAAGCTGCGGAAACGGGCAAACAGGTTATCCTAATTGAAAAAAGACCTTTTGTCGGTGGCCGAGTCACTCAACTGTATAAATATTTCCCCAAATTATGCCACCCAACGTGCGGCTTAGAAATCAATCAACGACGCGCGAAAATGAACCCAAATCTACGGATTTTAACCCTGGCCGAGGTGACCGACGTCACCGGTAAGGAAGGTGATTACCGCGTCAAGGTGAAACTCAGCCCACGTTATGTCACCGATAATTGCACCGCTTGCGGCGATTGCGGCAAAGCGGTTGAGGCTGAATTTACAGATGAATTCAATTATGGGATGAGCAAACACAAAGGGGCTTATATTCCGCATAAAAATGCCTACCCCTTCCGTTTTGTGATTGACCCGGCCATGATCGGCAGCGACGACGCACAAAAAGCCAAAGACGCCTGCCAATACGACGCCATTGATCTTGACATGCAAACAGAAAACATTGACCTCAACGTCGGTGCCATCATCTGGGCAACCGGCTGGAAACCTTACGATGCCGCGAAAATTCAACCTTACGGATACGACCGGTATGACAATGTCATCACCAGTGTTGAATTTGAGCGTTTGATGGATTCTACAGGCCCAACCGGCGGCAAATTAATTCGCCCATCGGATGGCAAAGAAGCGAAAAATGTCGCGTTTATCCAATGCGCCGGCTCGCGTGACCGCAACCACCTTAAGCACTGCTCTCGTATTTGCTGTATGGCGTCATTAAAACAAAGCACCTACGTAGAAGAACAATACGGAAAAGATTCGACGGTCTCCATTTATTATATTGATATCCGCGCCATTGATCGCTTTGAAGATTTTTACACCAAAATTCAAGCCAAAGACAATGTCACTTTCATCAAGTCCAAAGTGGCCAACATCACTTTGGATAAAGCCTCACAGAACCCCATTCTGAACGGCGTGGACACCGAAGGTTACCACCGTTATGCCAACCAACATGATTTAGTCGTGTTAGCCATTGGCATGGAACCTTCCGTACCCGAATTTCCTGTTTCAGTCGTCACCAACCAAAACGGTTTTATCGAACCTGACGAGAGTAATGGCGGCGTTTTTGGTGCCGGTTGTTCAACCGATGCACTCGATGTTAACCGATCAGTACAGAGTGCCACAGCAAGTGCATTACGCGCGATTCAAGTGGTCAATCGTGTAGCCAAGGCGGAGGGATAACCCATGGCAGATATCAAAATTGGCGCCTATTTATGTAAAGGCTGCGGCATTAGCGACCGACTCAACGTTGATCAACTCGAAAATATTGCAAAACGTGAAGGTCGGGCAACACTCACCAAACAACACGATTTTTTATGTAGCCAAGCCGGTGTCGCGCTGATTAAAGCAGACATTGATGCAGACGAAGTTAATCGCGTTGCCATTATCGGGTGTTCTCGCCGCTCTAAAGTTGAAGCGTTCAACTTTGGCACCACACCCGTCACCCGTGGCAATCTACGCGAAGGCGTTCTCTGGGTTCGCCCAGACACCGATGAAAGCAAAGAAACCACCCAAGAAATGGCTGCCGATTATGTTCGCATGGCCTGTGCAGAAGCCAAATATTTAGGTGAACCTAGCGCCAGCGAAGAACAATCACTGAACAAAAATATTTTGGTGGTTGGCGGCGGTATTTCAGGTATGACCTCGGCCATTGAAGCGGCCAAAACCGGTTACCAAGTCACCTTAGTTGAGAAATCAAGCGCATTAGGCGGCGCCACCGCTCGATTATGGAAGCGTGTACCGCAGCGATCACCTTACGCAGACCCAGAAGATAATGGCGTGGCGGCAATGGTTAAAGCCATAGAGGCGGATGCCAATATCAGCGTTCACCTTAACGCCACCCTGACCAAAACCTCAGGTGCGCCAGGGCGCTTCTCAGCCGATATCACCACAGAAAGTGGTGCTACCAGCACGGATAATTTTGGTGCCATCGTTCAGTGTAGCGGTTTCAAGCCTTTTGACAGCAGCGTATTAACCGAATTTGCGGTCGGTCAAACGCCTGACATTATGGATCAAATGGCCTTAGAAAAATTAGCCACTGAAGCCAATGGTGGCGCGATTAAGCGTCCCTCTGATGGCAAAATCGTTAATTCCGTCGCGTTTGTGCAATGTGCCGGCCAACGCAGCCAAAAAGAAGGTCACTTATCTTACTGTTCTGGCATTTGCTGTAGTACCAGCATCAAACAAGCCATGTATTTTAAAGACCAAAATCCTGACGTGAATACAGTCGTCATCTATACCGACCTCAGAACACCGGGTGCGGGTGGTGAAGATTTTTACCGTAGCGGTCAACACAAAGGGGTGATTTTCACCAAGGGCGTGGTCAATCAAGTTGTCCCTGGCAGTGATAGCCATACCGTCAAGATGACGGATCTGATTCTAGACGAAGAAGCCGAGCTTGAAGTGGATTTGGTCGTTTTAGCCACCGGTCAAGTCGCCAATGCCGGGGTCGACATTGACGCCCCAGTAGCGGCCGAAGACGAAGAAGTGTCGGTCTCCGTTGAATCCATCCTCAACTTAGATTATCGACAAGGCAAAGACCTGCCACAATTGACCAAAGGTTTTGCCGATTCTCACTTCATTTGTTTCCCTTATGAAACCCGGCGCACAGGCATTTATGCGGCTGGCCCCGTCCGACGCCCAATGGATATCGGCCAAGCGACAGACGATGCCACCGGCGCAACGATGAAAGCCATTCAAGCCGTCGAAAACGCAGGCAAAGGTCAAGCGGCGCACCCTCGGTCTGGCGACCTTAGCTTTCCATCTTTCCGCAAAGAAGGCTGCACACAGTGTAAGCGGTGTACGGTTGAGTGCCCTTTTGGTGCCATCAACGAAGACGAAGAGCGTTATCCGCAGTTCAATGAAAGCCGCTGCCGTCGCTGTGGTACGTGTATGGGTGCTTGCCCAGTACGCGTCATCTCCTTTGCCAATTACTCGGTTGAAACCGTTGGCCAACAAATCAAAATTGTTGACGTGCCTGAAGAGTTTGACGAAAAACCGCGTATTTTGGTGCTCGCTTGCGAAAACGATGCCTATCCAGCATTAGATATGGGCGCAATGAATGGTGAAAATTACTCAGCTTTTGCTAGAGTCATTCCTGTCCGCTGCTTAGGCTCAGTGAATACCATTTGGGTCACCGATGCGATGAATAACGGGTATGACGGTGTCATCTTAATGGGCTGCCAAAAAGGTGAAGACTATCAGTGCCACTTTGTTAAAGGCTCAGAGATTGCGCACACTCGTATGAGTAAAATTGACGATACCTTGAAGCAATTGAACCTGGAAGCTGAGCGTGTTGCAACCTATGAAGTTGCGATCACTGATGTAAAACGAGCACCTCAACTGATTAACGATATGGCGGCAACCATTGAAAAAATCGGCATGAGCCCATTCAAGTTCTAGGAGACAGACGATGAGTGACGCAAAACAATATCGCAACAGCACCTTTTTACAAGAAGTTGAAGCTAACGTTGAACAAGGTGACTGGGTCAAAATGTGCATGCAATGCGGTGTCTGCGCGGGTTCTTGCCCGCTCGGCGACGATTGGGAGCACACCCCCCAAAAAATCTTCATGATGATTCGAGCGGGTAAACGAGAAGCCGTGTTAAGCTCCGACTCAATGTGGATGTGCACGTCTTGCTACAACTGCATTGTACGCTGCCCACGTGAACTCCCCATTACGCACATCATGCATGGTCTTGCGGCTTATGCTATGCGTTTGGGTAAAGTCCCAAAGAATCAGCCGACGGCAAAATTTGCCGAGCTTTTTTGGAAAAATCTGACCAAAAAAGGCCGCGTCAATGAGTTAAAACTCGGTCTCGCGTTATATTTCATGAATGGCATCGGTGAAGGCATTAAAACCTCACTGAAAATGAAAGATGTGGGCATCGGCATGCTCCGAACCAAACGCATGAGCGTTGGTGAAATGTTTGGCGGCCATGGCATAAAAGACAAAAGCGGATTTGATGCCATGCTGAAAAAAGCGTTCGAAATTGAACAAGCCAAAATCGACAAGTTTAACGCGTGAGGTAACCCATGGCTAAGAAAGAATATTCCTTTTACCCCGGCTGCTCTTCTCAGAAGGGCGCTTCCTCATCCAACTATCTCGTTTCCACGGAAACGATGTGTAAAGAGTTGGATATTCAGTTAAACCCAATCCCTGATTGGAACTGCTGTTCTGCTTCCATTGGTTACGCTGCTGGTGGTGAACTGCCTCGTTTGGCTTTAAGTGCGCGAAACTTGGCATTATCCGAACAAGCAAACCCTGATCAAGACATCGTGGCCACCTGTGCTGCGTGCTGGTTAGCGACCAAAGAAACCACAGAACGTCTGAACGAAGACGAAGACCTGATGGCAGAAACCAACCTGGCTTTGAAAGAAGCCGGCCTTGAAGTCAAAGCCACACAAAAGGTTCGTCATATGGCCGAAGTGCTGGTCGAAGATTTCGGTTTTGATGAGCTCGGCAAACATGTGAAAAAACCGTTGGAAGGCATTAAAATCGCCGGTTATGTGGGCTGCCAAACCAATCGGCCTTTTGGCATTGATGGCGAGTCTTTTGAAAACCCTCAGTACTTGGACAAACTGATTGATGCCATGGGCGCGGAATCCATCCCCACCTATGAAAAGAAGGTCCAATGCTGCGGGGGTGCGCTGGCTTTTTCTGAGCCCGATAAGAGCCAGGACATGATTAAAGGCATCATTGAAGCCGCGTATGATAACGGCGCCGATATGATTGCCACGCCTTGCCCTGTTTGCCAAATGAATGTTGAAGTTTATCAAGACCACATCAATCAGAAACATGGCACTAAGTTCAAGATTCCGGTGGTTTACTACAGCACACTCATGAGCGTCGCTTATGGGGCTTCGGCAAAGGACTCCGCTTTAAACGGTCAAATCATCAAAGCCAAGCAACTGGAAGAGATCGCCAATAAGTAATCGCGAAGTGATGCAGCCTCGGCTGCATCACTCAAGCAAGCTGAGGCATAACCCAAATCTATCCGGCCTAAACAGAGGCATAATGGGTGGCTTTATCCACAATAAAGTCTTTTAAACGCATCGCAATTGGCGACAGTTTTTTGCCGTGAGAAACCACCACATACCAGTTTCGCATAATCGGAAACTGTTCCACATCCAACATCACCAAACTCTGTGTTTGTAACTCTAAATCCAGCGTATGTTTCGAGGCAATGCCTAAGCCCATATTGGCCATCGCAGCCCGCTTAATCGTTTCATTACTGGTCATTTCCATGCAAATATTCAACGGCAAACCATGCTGCGCAAAAAACCGCTCAACCGCCGCACGTGTCCCCGACCCGACTTCTCGCACCAAAAAAGGTAGGTTGGCCAATTCTGCAAGCTGAATGCGCTTTTCGTGTTTGGCTAACGGATGCTTTGGCGAAGCCACTAACACTAAAGGGTTATCCATGATCGCCCGAGAGTCTGTCGGAATGTCACTGGGTGGCTCCCCCATGACCACCATATCACACACATTTTGCTCCAATTGCTCCACTAACGCTTTGCGATTGCTCACATCCAAACTGATCTCCACCTCGGGATAGATCGCCGCAAATTGAGACAATAAATCAATCGCAAAATAACTGGCGGTGGTTGCCACCGCAATGTTAATTTTGCCCTTCTGCAAACCCTGCATACCATGAATCATCTCAAGGGTGTTATCTAAGGTCTGCTGAATGCTTTGGCTACAAGCGAACACCACTTTACCCGCTTCCGTCAAATGCATTTTTTTGCCAATGGTTTCCGTCAAGGGTAAGCCCATTGCGCTCTCTAATTGTTTCACCTGTATTGAAACTGCGGGCTGGCTTAAGTGCAGCTCTTTTGCGGCTTTGGTAAAATTACGGTGGCGCGCGACCGCCTCAAACACTTGAAATTGCCGAAATGTGGCTAACTGTGACATAAACCCTCTGAGTATTTACCATGCTATATTACAAATCTGATTATCATAACTATACTGATAGTGTGGCATGCAATTCATCAACAGTGGTACCAAACAATGCCAGTAAGTTTCTGATTTCAGCAGACTCAGCAAGAAATGTCTCGGAAACAAACGATGAAATACCCGTGTTTAGCGCATCAGTGTTATTACATATGATTGATTTTTAAACATAAAATCGACATGCATTTATAATAACTTATAGTGACCATTTAAAATCAACATTATACATATAACTCCATGTAACTATAATCTGAAGACTTATCGCTGCACGACATAAAAAACGTCAATTCAATAAAAGGAAACGACATGGCAAAGACCTACAGCGCGGGTGTGAAAGCATACCGCGAAACCTATTGGATGCCCGACTACACGCCAAAAGACACTGATATATTGGCTTGTTTTAAAATTACACCACAAGATGGTGTACCACGCGAAGAAGTTGCTGCTGCGGTTGCGGCCGAATCGTCAACTGGCACCTGGACAACTGTCTGGACGGATCTATTAACTGATTTAGAATATTACAAAGGTCGTGCTTACTCGATTGAAGACGTTCCGGGTGATGACACCTGCTTTTATGCGTTTATTGCGTACCCGATTGACCTATTTGAAGAAGGCTCCGTGGTTAACGTCCTGACCTCACTTGTCGGTAACGTATTTGGCTTTAAAGCACTACGGGCATTACGCTTAGAAGATATTCGTTTCCCCGTCGCTTATGTGATGACGTGTAATGGGCCACCACAAGGCATCCAGGTTGAACGCGATATTATGAACAAATATGGCCGACCGATGTTGGGTTGTACCATTAAACCCAAACTGGGTTTGTCCGCCAAAAACTATGGCCGTGCTTGTTATGAAGGCCTCCGGGGTGGTTTGGATTTCACCAAAGATGATGAGAATGTTAACTCTCAACCGTTCATGCGCTGGCGTCATCGGTTTGATTTCGTCATGGAAGCCATCCATAAAGCAGAAGCAGAAACGGGCGAACGCAAAGGTCACTACTTAAATGTAACCGCGCCCACAACGGACGAAGCCATGCGACGTGCCGAGTACGCCAAAGAAATCGGCGCACCCATCATTATGCATGACTACCTCACCGGTGGTTTATCCACTAACACGCAGTTGGCGCAATGGTGCCAAGAAAATGGCATGTTATTACACATCCATCGGGCCATGCATGCGGTACTTGACCGCAACCCACACCATGGTATTCACTTCCGAGTCCTTGCCAAAGTCTTGCGTTTGTCCGGCGGTGACCACCTGCACTCAGGTACCGTTGTTGGCAAACTGGAAGGTGACCGAGAAGCCACTTTGGGTTGGATCGATACCATGCGCGATTCTTATATTAAAGAAGATCGTTCACGCGGCCTGTTCTTTGACCAAGATTGGGGCTCAATGCCGGGTGTTATCCCTGTGGCATCAGGCGGTATTCATGTTTGGCATATGCCAGCATTGGTTAACATCTTTGGTGACGATTCTGTTCTACAGTTTGGTGGCGGTACGTTAGGCCATCCTTGGGGCAATGCGGCAGGTGCAGCGGCTAACCGTGTTGCGGTTGAAGCCTGTGTTGAAGCACGTAACCAAGGTCGCGAACTGGAAAAAGAAGGCAAAGACATCTTAACTGCAGCGGCCAAACATAGCCCTGAGTTAGGCGCTGCCATGGAAACTTGGAAAGAAATCAAATTCGAATTTGATACCGTTGATAAACTAGACGTTTCTCACAAATAAACCCGCCTATCAATGGGGATGGAGGTAACCGATCACTACCTTCATTCTTGAGCGAATTTGAATAATTAAACTGGAGTAAAACCCATGAGTGATGTGCAAGATTACAAATCAAATTTAAGCGATACTTCTAGTCGCAAGTTTGAAACTTTTTCTTACCTGCCAACAATGACGGATGTGCAAATCCGCCAGCAAATTCAATATATTGTTAGCAAGGGTTGGAATCCCGGCATCGAACATACTGAGCCGGAAAATGCTTTCCAAAACTATTGGTACATGTGGAAATTACCGCTGTTCGGTGAAACGGACATTGACACCATTTTAGCAGAGTGCGAAGCTTGTCATGTAGCACACCCAAACAATCACGTACGTTTGATGGGTTTTGACAACTACACGCAATCTGCGGGTGCCTCAATGGTAATTTACCGGGGTGAAATCAAAGCCTAAAGTACCCTCAAAATCCTGCGATGTTTGATCGCAGGATTTTAATCCACTGACTTAGAGTAACTATGGCCAACAAACCCAATCGATATGTTGGAATTCAACACGACATCTACGGCGGCATGACGGTTATTGGAAGAACCATCCGGGATGCCTGGGTGTTTGAGCTGATTCCAGAAACTGAGACTTGTAAAAACTGGAATTTAGCCGGTCTTGATGCCTTACTCCAAAAAGTTAATACCGAGTGGGATAAATATGGTTGTTTATTTAGCCATTTGCCCCCCAATTTGGCGGAACGCCACAAACGTATTCATGACCAAGCCATTGCCATTGCACGTGCAGCTGGTTGGTGTGGTGAACATGAAACTGACAACGAACAATAAGGTCTGTTATGCCTAATACAAGCGTTGATCTCCAGCAGTACCTGATTACCACCGAACCCTATTATGAACCCGTTGGCGATGAAATATCGCTGTATGATGCCGCCTATAACGTGCGCATGCCGATGATGCTGAAAGGCCCAACCGGTTGCGGAAAGTCGCGTTTTGTCGAACACATGGCTTGGAAGCTGGGTAAACCATTAATTACCGTTGCCTGTAATGAAGACATGACGGCATCTGATTTGGTCGGTCGTTTTTTACTCGATAAAGACGGCACCAAATGGCAAGATGGCCCTTTAACCACCGCCGCACGCATTGGCGCCATCTGTTACCTCGATGAAGTGGTTGAGGCCCGCCAAGATACCACGGTTGTTATCCACCCATTGACCGACCATCGGCGCGCCTTACCTTTAGATAAGAAAGGTGAGCTGGTTAACGCACATGCAGATTTTCAACTCGTCATCTCGTATAACCCCGGTTACCAAAGTCTGATGAAAGACTTGAAACAATCCACCAAACAACGCTTTGGGGCACTCGATTTCGATTACCCAGAAGAAACAACCGAGACCGCCATTGTCGCAAAAGAATCGGGTGTTGATGCAGAAACAGCGGCTAAATTGGTGCAAATCGCACATCGCGCGCGTAACCTGAAAGGCCATGGCTTGGATGAAGGTATTTCAACCCGTCTTTTGGTGTATGCAGGACAGCTCATCCATAAAGGGGTTGAGGCTAACTCAGCGTGTACGATGACCATGGTCACACCATTGACCGATGATCCTGATATGCGCGACACATTGAACGCCGCCGTACAAACGTTCTTTGCTTAACGTAATGCTTCCGGGTAACCAGCATGTCAATCAAGCTAGAAGATTATGAAGCCTTTCTTTCAGACAGTGCGCCTGAAATCCGCGATGTTTTAGAAGCCACCTTCCATGAGGCGGCTAAAATCATGTCGCCAACCGGTCTTGAGGCCTATATGGATGGGGCGAAAGCGCTGTCTAACTTAGGCCGAGGCAGTGGTTTGGTCACGACTTATTTACAAGAAATGCCCCTGGTCGTCAAAGAGTGTGGCGAAGACATCATCGATGACTGCATTACTGCGGCGATGAAACTTTCTTCTATGACCTCTGGCGAAGTCATTATCTTGTTATTTAACAGCTTGCCCAGTGCCGCCCGCATGCTCGGTGACGCACAATTGTTGCGCGGCTATTTAACCTTAATTCACCAATTGTCATCAACTGCGGCACGGGGTTTGCGCCCGATGTTGAATCACATTGATGAATTACTGTCTAAATTGACCCTCAGCGGTCTACGGCGTTGGGCGAATTTTGGCTCACAGGCCTATCGGCGTGACTTTAATAATTTAACCGCTTATTTTAACCTCGATTCAAAAGACAGCTTAGCCATGCTGCAAAAAGAGCGTCGTGGCGTGTTATTCATCAAGGTGCAAAGGAAATTAAACTTTTATTTACGGGCGTTATGGGCCCGCGATTTCTTTTTACGCCCAACAGGCGCAGATTACACCGATTTTCGCCCTTACATTGACGCCCGTATTCTACATATGCCGGACGCGCTCGATGACCTCAGTGACATTCCTGGTTTAGAGTTATACCGAGCCACCTGCGCACATATGGCCTGCCATATGATGTACACCCGCTCACGCATTTCAGCGGAACAATTAAGCCCCGCACAGATGTTTTTTATCGGTTTGTTAGAAGATGCGCGCATTGAGTATATTGCCACCCAGGCTTTTCCCGGCCTGAAAAAATTGTGGCGTTCATTACTCGTCCTGGCGGAAACAGACGACGCACCGGAACACCCTACGATGAAAGTGCTAGAACATACTGCACTAATGTTGCTGGATGCCGACGTGACCACCTCGGATGAAGCACTGGCAACCTTTACACAACAATTTCACACTCAAATCCAAACACGCCAACAAGATAATCGTTTTTCATGGCATATGGGTCTGGAGCTGTTCAATATTTTTGCAGCACGGCGAGAAGTCCCCAGCCTGCGCATTCTAGAGCGCATTCGCATCCCTTACCGCGATGACAATCGCTATATTTGGGAGTTTGAAGAATTCAATTTTGACTTGGGCACGGAATACGTCCCCGCGAGCCAACGCCAAGTTCATCGCACCGTTTCGGTGATGGAAATGGCCAACGAGGTCGATTGTGAACTGGCGGGTGATGATGCACAAGAGATCTGGACTTGTGCCACTGAAATGTATCCCTATGAAGACGATTTAACCAATACCCAAAGTTTTAATGCCCTGTGGGGAAAAGAACCCATTTCAGACCCATTCCACTACCAAGAATGGGATTATCAAATTCAACTACATCGCCCCGATTGGGTCACTGTTTACGAACGTCGACAGCCTAAAGGCGACCCAGACGATATCCATGATATTTTGACCGAATATAAACCCGTTGCTCACCGCATCAAACAAATCATTGATTTACTCACCCCAGAAGGCGTACAGCGTGTGCGCAACATGGAAGATGGGGATGAAATTGACCTCAATGCCGCCATTGACGCGATGATCGCCATTCGCATGGGAGAACAACCCAACCCCCGCATCACCATGCGTAATGTCCTGAATAACCGAGATTTGGCGGTTGTCATTTTGCTGGATTTGTCAGAATCCACCAACGAAACCGTGCAAAATTCCGACAAAACCATCTTACAGTTAACCCGTGAAGCGGCGACGCTCGTCGCCACCGCCATCAATGGCATTGGCGACCCTTTTGCGCTGCATGGTTTCGCTTCCGATGGCCGCCATGATGTGCAATATTTTCGCTTTAAAGATTTTAATCAACACTTTGACGACGAGGCACGATCACGCCTTGCCGGAATGAAAGGGGGCTTATCCACCCGGATGGGCGCGGCCTTACGACATGCCAGTTATCAACTCATGAAACAGCCGGAACGCCGAAAACTCATTTTGTTAGTGACGGATGGTGAACCAGCGGATATTGATGAGCGTGATCCCCAGCACTTACGCTTTGACACCAAAAAAGCGGTTGAGGAGATCTACAGCCAAGGTGTGCTGACTTATTGCTTAACCCTGGATCCGAACGCAGATGATTATGTGAAACGTATTTTCGGCATGGGCAATTACACCATTATTGACCATGTTGACCGTTTACCCGAGAAACTACCGACGTTATTTGCGTCTCTGACCTCGTAAACGTGTATAACCGCCACAATGAGATCATGATGCTGGAAAAACGCCCTGGCGAACTGGTCAGTGCGAACCATTACAATCACGTACAAATTGCGTTAAAACGCCTAGGTCAAGAAATCAAATTATCCATTCCTCGGCTCAAACACCTCGATTTGATCCTACAAAAAGACGCCTGGATTGTCGTTGACCGGGTGTTACATGATTTGCCCATTGTTAGCTGGGCTGATTTTGAAGTCACAAAACGTGACAATTTATATAAACCAATTCGTTGTGAGTTACGCCTGTATCATTATGCCGCGCATAAAATCATGGCACATACATTAAACGCCATGGAGTTAATGTTGGGCGAGTCTTTGTCCGCGTTAGACACGGACTGAGGTGAGCTCACGTGCCCTTTTGGGCTGCCGAAGGTTTTGGCTGTTTTTGTTCTACCTGGTCTTCATCAAATAAAATTTGATAACCCATGCGATCTAAATCATCAAACTGGCCGGATTTGATGGCCCACAATAACGCGCTCACAATGATCAATAGGAGCATGACCGATAACGGGATCAAGAAATACACAACATCCATCAAACACCTACCTTCATTTTACTCAAACGTAACGCATTAAACACAACAATCACCGAACTCAACGACATCCCCAACGCCGCCATCCAGGGGGCAATATACCCGGACGCGGCGAGTGGTAATGCTAAGAGATTATAGCCTACTGCCCAGCCCATATTTTGTTTAATAATACGGACGGTGCGATTCGCCACTTGCAAAGCAAAGCCAAATTCATCCAAGCGTGTGGGGAGTAAAATCATATCCGCACACACTTGCGCTAACGAGGCCCCCTCCCCCATCGCCACCGACACATCCGCAGCGGCCAATACCGGTGCATCATTAATCCCATCCCCCACCATCACAACCACGGCCCCCGCTTGCTGTAATGTTTGCACATAAGCCAATTTATCCGCCGGTTGCATACGGCTAAACGCGTGTTCAATCGACAAGTGGTGCGCAATATTGCGCACCGCATCCTCCTGGTCACCACTCAACAGATGCACTTGATGGGTTTTCTTGAGTCTGGCGATGAGTGTTTTGGCACCGGCTTTGACCTCATCCGCCAACACAAAAACCCCTAACAATTGCCCATTCCAGCCCAAATACACCACCGTTTTGCCATCCCGAGTCATCTCTTCCGGCACCCCACAGCCGACCTGTTGCGCGACAAAATCCGGCTGCCCAATCGCCACTGTTTGGCCTTGAAATTGTCCATAAAGCCCTCGGCCCGAGACATTTTTAATCTGCGTAATGTGTGCGGCTGACTCGAACACCAAAGCCCGCGCCAACGGATGTTCCGAGCGCTGCTCTAAACCGGCAGCCAATTGCGCACAAAAACGTGGCAAGAACGGCGCAAACGTCATCACCTCCTGCACCACCAAACGCCCCGTGGTCAATGTCCCGGTTTTATCAAATAAGATATGCGTGGCTTTAGACAAACCTTCTAACGCTCGCCCTCGCGTGGTCAACACACCGGCTCGAATCAAAGCCCCGGTTGCGGCGGTCATGGCTGTTGGCGTCGCCAGGGATAACGCACACGGGCAAGTGACGATCAGTACCGATAATAAAATGGGTAACCACAGCGCATTACCCGCCAACCACCAATACGTGCCCACGCTCAGCGCCACCAACAAAACCGCCGAGACAAACCAAGCAGACACCCAATCGGCTAATTGGGTGATGCGCGGCTTTTCTGCTTGAGCTCGCTCTAGCAAGCGCTGAATGTGCGACAGCGCCGTATCAGCCCCAGTTTTTTCCACCAAGACCACAATCGCATGGGTGCGATTAACACTGCCTCCCAAGACAAAACTGTCACGCGCTTTTGATATCGGGTGGCTTTCTCCAGTCAATAACGACTCATCAACACAGGTATTGCCATCCAAAATTTTACCGTCTGCAGGAATGGTTTGCCCTGGCAAGACCACCACATGATCGCCAATACCCAATTGCGCAATCGCCACCGTCTCTTCGGACTCCCCCGATAACCGTATCGCCGTTGCGGGCATTTCAGCGACCAAGGACTCCATCGCCTCCACCACACGTTTGCGCGCCAACAACTCAAAATAACGCCCGCTCAACAGGAAAAAAACAAACATGGCAACCGAGTCAAAATAAATCACGCCCTGGTGCGTCACCGTTGCCCACGCACTGGCTAAAAAAGCCACGCTAATGCCCAGCGACACGGGTAGATCCATACCTGGCCGTCGGTTGTTTAGGTCTCGCCATGCCGATTGAAAAAAAGGCTTCGCGGAATAACCCAAAATCGGCAGGGTCAAGCCCAAACTCACCCAATAAAAAAAGTGCTGATACTGCGCCTGCATGCCCCCCGTCACGTCCGCAGCATACAGCGCCACTGCAATCATCATGACTTGCATACCAAACAAACCGGCCACACTCAGGCGCATGAGCTGTTGTTTGCGCTCTTGTTCAATTAGGACTTGCCAACGATCCGCATCATAAGGGTGTGCAAGGTATCCAATTTGGCTAAACGCCTGAATAATCTGACTGAGTTTGATGCTCTGTTCATCCCACACCACTTGTGCACGCCGTGTGCTGAAGTTAATTTGAATGGATTCAACGCCCGCCAAGGCCGCAATGTGTTTTTCACTCATCCAGACACACGCCGCACACACAATGCCTTCAAGAATTAACGCCGCTTCTCGACGGTCATCGGCACGAATATGTACGAATTGTTTTTGGACTTCTGGTAAATTATAGGTTTCTAGTTTGCGCAAAATATCGGGTACTACCGTTTCTGCGGTCACTGCCGAGGTGGTGCGGTGTCGATAAAAATCTTCCAAGCCCCCCGCCACAATCGCTTGCGCAACGGCCGCGCAGCCATAACAGCACATGCCTTGTTCAACGTCATGAATGTCGACCGTAATTTGTAAATTGGCGGGTATCGCTTGCCCACAATGGAAACAGCATGATTCCGCCATTATATCACCTTAGAAAACGTCCCTTTGGGGGTGGTTTGGGACAAATAAGCATCAAATTGCATCGCGATATTGCGGATCAATAAGCGACCTTTTGGGTGCACAATCAGCGCTTGCGCGGTGCAGGTGAGCAAACCATCCGCCTCAAACCCGCTTAAACGCGCCAAGGCTGTTGCAAAATAGGTCTTAAACACCACCGAGTAACGCGTTTCAATGGTCGCAAAATCAACCGTATAATGACACATCAACGCCATGATAACGGCACTGCGCACCCGATCATCAGCGCTTAACATCCAACCACGCAAACGGGGTAAGCGGCCGGCGTTAATCGCCGCATAATAATCCTGCGTGGTACGCACATTTTGACTGAAGCAGTGCCCGATTTTACCGATTGAGCTGACCCCCAGGCCAATCAAATCACACTCCGCATGGGTTGAGTAACCTTGAAAATTTCGGTGTAATTGACCCTGCTGCTGCGCGACCACCAAAGCATCGTCAGGTTTGGCAAAATGATCCATCCCAATATGCACATAACCTGCGGCCAATAATTGCTGGATTGAACGGTGCAAAATACGCAATTTTTCATCCGCACTGGGCAAATCCGTGACCTCAATGCGGCGCTGAGGTTTAAACAATGCGGGCATATGTGCGTAGTTAAAAACCGATAGACGATCCGGTTGAATGTGAATAATCTCCGCTAACGTTTGTGCAAAGGTTTGCTCTGTTTGGTGTGGCAAACCGTAGATAAGATCCACGCTGATGGAGTGAAAGCCGATGGCTTTTGCCGTGTCAATGACCGCCAGTGTTTCCGCCCGACTTTGTATTCGGTTCACCGCTTTTTGCACCGCTGGATGAAAGTCTTGCACGCCCACACTTAACCGATTAAACCCCAACGATCGCAACAGCCGAATGGTCTTCGCATTGGCTTTTCTAGGGTCAATCTCAATGGAATACTCCCCAATATGATCCTCCGCCAAGGTGAATAACTGATGCGTTTTTTCCATCAATTGACTGATTTCTGTGTCACTCAAAAAAGTGGGGGTACCGCCGCCCCAATGCAATTGCTCAACCACCCGGCGGGTATCACACAAGGCCGCTTGCTGGGCCATTTCCTGGTATAACGCGTGCAGATAAGGGCGGACTTTCTGATGGTCTTTGGTGGCAATTTTATTGCAACCGCAATAAAAACAGACGGTATCGCAAAAGGGTAGGTGAATATACAATGACAGTGCTTGTGATTTTGCCTCAGGCCGAGCCATTGCTTCCGCATAAAGCTCACCTGTAAAATCCTCGGTAAATTGCACGGCGGTTGGGTAGGAAGTATACCTCGGCCCGGACTGGTCGTATTTCCGCAGCAATGCTGCATCGAATTCGAGTACTTGATTCATGACCACACCCCATTAAAAAATAACAGACTATCTTAAAAGAGGATAATGCAAACTGAACAGCTTTATCCCTTTAAACATTGATCTAGATCAAGCAATTATGAGAGACTTCTGCTGACCATAACCCCAAGGATTGATCACGTGCCAGCCTATGCCGCTCCCATCAAAAAACAAGATTGTGCACATTGTAGCCTAGCCACTATCTGCCTACCCGATGGCCTCAGTCGCGAAGAAATGGCGCGCCTTGATCTCATCATCAAACGACGACGGCCAAAACAACGCGGTGAGTTTGTGTACCGCCATGGTGACCCCTTCCGAGCCGTTTATGCCGTTCGCACAGGCTCGGTGAAAACGTATACGACCGTACCCGATGGCCGCACCATGGTGACGGGCTTTTATTTGGCGGGTGAACTGTTGGGCTTGGAAGGTATTCATACCAAACATCACGTGGGCAATGCCAAAGTTTTAGAAACCACCAGTATTTGCGAAATCCCTTTTGCTCACCTCAGTACCTTAGGCCAACAAATCCCGCACTTACAAAGCCAAGTATTCCGCGTATTAAGCCGAGAGATTGGGTATGAACAACAGGTCATGTTATTGCTCGGCAAAAAATCCTCGGATGAGCGACTGGCCGCCTTTTTGTTGCGTTTAGCAGAGCGCTATCATCATCGAGGTTATGCTGCACAAGAGTTTAATTTGAGTATGTCCCGCAGTGACATCGCCAATTATTTGGGGTTGGCGATTGAAACCGTGAGCCGCGTTTTCACCCGTTTTAATCGACAAAAACTCGTCACCATCAACCGAAAGTTGGTCACCATTCATGATGACGCAGGCCTCAAAGCGCTGGCCAACGATTTGGTTTTACCGCGCCCAAAATGCGGCTAAGCCAATCAATCCCGGCTTGCACTGATCTCATTCTTTGCTAGACTCACTGACATATGAAAGACCAACTGCTGGTATTCCTCTCTGCATTATTCGATAGCTTCCGGGACTTACTGCCCATTATTATCGTCATTGCGTTTTTTCAATTGGTTGTGTTGCAACAACCCTTGCCCGATTCTATTGATTTGACTGATCTGCTCTTGGGCTGCTTTTTTGTGGTACTCGGCCTGACCTTTTTTGTACAAGGTTTGCAGTTAGGCTTGTTTCCCATTGGCGAAAGCATGGCGTATGCGTTTGCGCAAAAAGGCTCTTTAGTGTGGTTATTGATTTTTGCCTTCGCCTTAGGCTTTGGCACCACCATTGCTGAACCTGCATTAACGGCCGTCGCTGCCAAAGCCGCCACCATCGCAGCGCAAGGCATTATCGAACCCACTGCCGAGGCCAAAGCCGCGTATGCACTGGCCTTAAGACTCACCGTTGCGACCTCTGTTGGGTTTGCCATTTTGATCGGTGTTTTACGCATTTTGAAAAACTGGCCATTACATTATGTGATTATCTCAGGTTATTGTGGGGTGGTGATTTTAACCCCGTTCGCACCAGAATCCATCATTGGCATTGCTTATGATTCTGGTGGTGTCACCACCTCAACCGTCACCGTCCCCTTAGTCACCGCACTGGGCGTCGGTTTGGCGCAAAGCATCCAAGGCCGTAACCCACTGACCGATGGATTTGGTTTGATTGCGTTCGCCTCATTAACCCCAATCATGTTTGTGCTGGTTTTCGGTATGGTCTACGTATGAATTTGGTGCATGATTTATTTCAAGTTCTGCTCTCGTCGATCCTCGACATTATCCCCATTGCGGTGATTTTATTTGGGTTTCAGATTGTTGTTCTCCGGCGCAATATCCCCAATTTAAAAAACGTTCTGATTGGTTTTGTCTACGTGATTTTAGGCCTGGCCTTGTTTCAACAAGGTTTACAAATGGCCCTCTTTCCGTTTGGGGAGGTCATGGCAAAACAATTGGCCAATCCCGATTTTATCCGCGAAAGCTCTGGCAATACCGGCACAATTTTCGCCTGGCAGGATTATTTTTGGGTGTATATTTTTGCTGCGGCCATTGGTTTTTCAACCACCATTGCCGAACCTTCACTCTTGGCTGTGGCCATTAAAGCCAATCAAGTGTCTGGCGGTTCGGTGGGTATTTGGGGCTTGCGGCTCGCGGTCGCGGTCGGTGTCGCCTTCGGTATTGCCTTAGGCACACTCAGAATTATTTTAGGCGCGCCGTTGGAATATTTCATCATCACCGGTTATGTCATTGTCATTATCCAAACTTTTTTTGCGCCCCGCTTTATCATCGCGCTGGCGTATGACTCCGGTGGCGTCACCACCTCAACCGTAACCGTGCCATTGGTGACCGCGTTAGGACTAGAATTAGCCAATACCGTCCCCGATCGTAGCCCTTTGCTCGATGGATTTGGGCTGATTGCATTCGCCAGTTTATTTCCGATCATTTCGGTGATGGCGTATGCACAACTCATCGAGTGGTTAAGCCAACGACAACAAGTGACCCCCAAATAACCGCACAACATCAGGAACATCACATTATGCACTTTAAACTCATCATTGCCCTTGCTGAAGACAAGCGCGTACCGAATATTGTCGATGCAGCCCGAGCGGCGGGTGCAACTGGCTCCACCGTGATCAACCAAGCCAGTGGCGAAGGCTTAAAACAGTCCAAAACTTTTCTGGGCCTCAAGTTTGAAGTCCAACGGGATATGATGTTATTTCTCGTCGAAGAGCATTTAAGCCGAGATATTATTGAGGCCATTGCCAAAGCTGGCGAGTTCGACAAACCCAATACCGGCATGGCGTTTCAAATCGATGTAGAAGATGTGGTCGGCATCAACTTACAAATTAATTCCCTAGCCCACGTTATAGAGGAAGAAATATGACCAACCGAGTGACCAAAAAAGTGCGTGACGTGATGAAAACGTCGTTTCAAATTATTGATGGTATGACAACGGTCGATAAAGCCCTGCAAATCATGAAAAACCTCAGCGCAAAATGCCTCATCATCGACAAACGCGATGAACACGATGAGTACGGCTTAATCCTGATTTCCGATATTGCCCGCAAAGTCCTCGCCCAAGACCGGGCACCAGAGCGCATTAATGTGTATGAAATTATGGCCAAACCGGTTATCACCATCGACCCCGATATGAATGTCCGTTACTGCGCACGTTTATTTGATCGCTTCGAATTATCACGCGCCCCGGTTGTCGATCATGGCAAAGTTATTGGCATCGTCAGTTTCACCGATATGGTCTTAGGCGGTTTATGTGAGTTGACCTAAACTGCCACCGGTACTGGTGTCAAAAAAATTGACACACACACTACGGAGGCACACAGCATATTCTTTAAAATCAATAAGATACAAATATGGCTCATTTCTTGCTTTATTCGTGTGCGCTAGTATTATTTTAAATTTGCTTTATCTGTAACCTTTACTAACATTAATAGAAAGGTTATTGCTACACAAATAGCTCTGCGTAACAGACGATAACGTTTTCCTATAATGAGACAACGATTCCAACATTATCATCACCCTTTTGATATGTTTTAAGCGCGCCACTATGACAATTGACGCCAACGATGACTCACCTAAACAACTATTTCACTTTGGCTAAAGGTCTTATTGTTACATGTTCTATGATCACACTACGTTAAGCGTGGAAGAAACGCTCAAACAATACCCCCCAAATGCGCTAAATAACCAACTTGCACCATTCACCCCCCAATTTCGCCTCGCCATAACCAAAAGCGAAGCATTGGCCATGGCCAATACAGCACAAACGGATGATGATCAAGACCCAACAATCAAGCGCAACTTGCAACAAGATGCAAAATACGTTGAAACCCTTTTAACCAATGAATGCCCCCCGTTTCTCTATATATGGCAGAACGATTCAAAGAAAAATCATGCTGTAAAACAAGACATCATCTTCATAAGAAAAGAAATTTTAGATAAAAATTATTCCCTAGAAGATAACATTAAAGAAACACACCCAGAAAAAATCAAAATCGCTTTTTGTCATTTTTTTTACAGGAAACCTGCGGCCAAAGCACAAGCGTTAAAAATTATGCAAACTGTTTATATTTGTATATACAAACTTAAATTTTATGCAAAATTGATGTTATCCGAGTCCGTTGTTTACGGCAAAAACAAGTCGCAAGCGACTTTACTCAAAACGTTCCATCGACATTTATTCAGTACCCTGAACATTCAAAATAATCAGCTATTTCAAGCCATCGATCAATATTTGGATTGGATTACAGGCATTCACCTCAAGCAGCAACCCACTGCCATTGATTACCAACAGGCAAGTTTGCAAATTAGAATGATACTTCGCCGATTTGCAGGGCAATATGAGCCCTTTTTAGCAGAAATCAAAGCTCAACTTGCCTTAATTGCCGACGAACAAAGCTTACCGCTTGCTCAACCAGAACGCATTGGAACAGTCACCGCAAAAATTACCCAAACAAGCTACAA
>Ga0256847_1000455_pt1 | contig 25988 bp, 23 predicted proteins | sample TeddybearmetaG_FD_189099 | JGI IMG/M metagenome (GOLD analysis project Ga0256847, IMG submission 189099) | Hydrothermal vent microbial communities from East Pacific Rise, Pacific Ocean - Teddybear | ecosystem: Environmental > Aquatic > Marine > Hydrothermal vents | place: Pacific Ocean: East... | reverse complement strand
AGATAGATAGAAAGATAGAAAGATAGAAAGATAGAAATAGAAAGGAAACGCGGTCCGGCTACCCACCATTTCCCGTTGTGCTAAAACGCTCGATACCGCTTATTAGTGGCTCAAGCCCGGGCATCAGCGCTTCGATAGCAGCTTCGTGTGCCTTCCATTTGTTGGCATCCGGAGTGCTTGTCGTGGTTGCTGATAAAGGCAGTTGATCGCTTGTTTCCGAGTTATCCAGCTGGGGTAATCCAAGAAAACTGTTTACCCTGTTTAGGGTTTTTACCGGTGCGTCAGTTAGATCCTGATAGCTTAGACAAAATGATTGGGTTTGTGGTAGCTGCGCTAACTGACTTACGATTTCGCGATTGCTTTCTGCCCATTGGAAGGTGGCGATTTCAGCAAGCGATTTACCCCGCATGTTTCGCCAGTTACGCGGCAATAGAAAGCACCAGTTGTTTCGGTCCCAACCGGGTAAGTCAGGGTATGTGGCGAAGCGTCCGGTTTGCAAACCTAAAGTCCAGCCTTCCAGAATACTGGCGATGTTTTGTCTTGGATCCCTGTGTAAATAAATGTACTTTGCCTTAGGAAATATCTGCTTTAAAAAGGGTATGTTAAGTGAGTTGCGTGGGGTTTTTTCCACGAGCCTTATGTTATCTGGGCGTTCCTGACGGGGCAGACTCATAAAAGCAGTGCCGCTATGATTTCTTGCAAGGTATAACAGCTCTGCGCGAAATAGATTCGCGGTGTGCGCGTCTGCGTGTTGTGCTCCCAGACAGGAGGAGTCTTTTTCAGTATTTTCAAAGCGCAGGTGCGGCATGCTGGCGTACACGATATGGCTCTCTCCACCAATGTTCCAATAGCCATTCTGTCTACCCAGAAACTCGAATAATAAAGTACTGCCAGAACGTGGTGCCGAAAGTATTATTAGCGGTTGCTCAATTGTGGAAGTAACTGTATCGGGCGAGAGCTCTGCGCTTAATCGCATTGCTGCCTGTTTGAGTTGCTCTGCCGGTTTCATAGTGCTTGATCGTCCAATGGTGCGTTTTCTGGAAAACAGTTGCACTCTGTTTTAAGACGGTCAGTTTGTAAACATGCCTCTGCATTACAGGGGGAACCAGCGTGGGTAATGCTGCTGCAACAGCACTGTTCGCCGGTTATTATCCAGTCAAATATAAGATGAACACGTTCGAACTTGCTGGGGTTTTCTACAAAATGCTCGCGCCGATTGTTAATTTCTATAACCTCGCCTTCTGCCAAATGTCTTTTTTGAGCACCAACCTGGAAGACAACCTGGGGATTGGTTAATACGGGAATATGGATGCGGTGTGAATGTGTCAGTGAATGGTTTTTATCCTGGTGGGGATCAATGCTACCGCCAGGGTTCAGACGCACAAGTGTGGCACGAATACAAAACCCGTGGCCGTGCTGTGCAGTCAGTCGCCTGCCCTGTTCTGAATTGTCGTAGTGTTTGGCTATGGGTGTGAGTATGCGCTTGATTTCGTCGCCAAACATCTGCATGGCCGGGTGCAGGGTAGGATTGCTGTGTCGAAAATCCGCATCGTACACCAGCGGGATTGTCTGGGTATCCTTGTGGACCTCATATCGGGATTGACGCGTTTGGTCTGCCACCCAGTGCTGCGGTGTCAAACCTAAGACCAGCTGTTTTAAGGGGCCTATATTAACTTGTCCGATTTTTCTGAAACAACCGTCGAAATTCACCAAATTATCCTGGCTTGCTATTATGGAGGGTGTAGCTTACACGCTATAGCGTTAGAGAGAGAGCCAACCAGAATTTACGCACGTCGGACAGACCGTTTTTGCCATAAAAATCTGCGAAATACAGATCACCCCTAAGGTTCTCGCTAAATTTGTAACCCATACGCAGATCAATTTCGTCGCCTAATCTGGCATTACCATCCTGCTCTTCAAAGTGGTGGTAGCGTGCGTGCAACACCCATTGTTCTTTGCCGTATTGCAATTTTACATACTTGTCATCCAGTCCCGCCTTTGGGGTTGCCAGAAATACGTCTGCCCATCCATTAAAGGCGTGAAGTGTGGCAAGTGGCGTACGAAATGCTTCATTGGCTGGAGAGTTGGCATCACCCTCCAGAACTTCCCACCCCAGGCTAATTTTTATTTGGGCTTTTGCCGCGGTGGCCTGCAGGTTCCAGTAGTTGGCAGAAAACTTTCCAGGGTTATTACCTGCGTCATGTTGAACTGCATATTCCAGGGCGTAGGACAGTTTTGTACCGGAATTGGCCTTGCCTTCGCCGGTCACTCGTACCCCCCAGGTGTTTGTAGAAAACGAAGGTGAATCAGAGTTGTCGATACCATAGTAATAGGCGGCAAGTTTTGCTGTCTGCGAAAGATTACCGGAAACGTTGACCAGGTGGGTTCCATTCTGGTCATGTTTACCTGCAGGTACGTCCGGGCCAAAAATGCGGTTTACCTGGTCGACATAGGCATAGAAACCGGTAAATTTACCATGGGTATATTGCAGGCTTGCAGCGTCGTATGTTTGTTCGTTCTGACGCCATCCCACACCACCGATAAATCTCTGATTGTCCAGGTTTATCCGCTGGCGACCGAAGCGTGTTCGCAGCTTTCCGCTGGAACCAGGGGCGATGTTCAGTTCAGCATAGAGCTGATTGAATTCCGCGCCTTCGGGGTCGGCCACCACCGGGTATTGCAATCTGCCGGGTGTGTTTCCTGCACCCTCGTTGTAGTCGTTTTTTGCGATAGTATGGATATCATCAAGCTCAAGAAAAAAATTGAGTAACTTGTAGTTGCCGGACTTTAGCGAAAGCCGGGACCGCAAGGTAGAAGCCTGGGCATTTTCTGCAAAGCTATCGTGGTCTACCGATTCGTAACGATAACGAAACGATAGTGTTGCTTCGCCTTCATCTATAAGTGAAGAAAGCTTATCTGTTTCGGCGGGGTAAGCAGATAGAGTGGTGAAGATAACCGACAAAAACGCAAGGCCCAAAATTGCATTTATGGAAGGTAGGTATTTTGATGTCTGGTTCATAAGGCTAAACCCGCCTAGATGGTTTGCGAAAATTGGGAAGAGACCGGCTTGCCAGGCAGATAGGCATCAAACACTGCCGCGATATTACGCAACAACAACCGGCCTGTTTCTGTTATGCAGATTTCTTCGGTATTCACTTCCAGTAGCCCGTTTTTGGCAAACTCTTCCAGCCTGGTAAGTTCTTCTTCATAGTGCTGGGCAAAATTTATGCCGTTGTGTTTTGAAAAATCCGAGAAATTGAGTTTCAGGTTGCACATAAGGCTGGTTAGCACATTACGGGTGATTGAGTCGTCCGGTGAACAGACCAGCCCTCTGGAAACTGGTAATGTGGAATGATCCAGAGCCGCATAATAGGCTTCCAGAGTTTTCTCGTTCTGGCTATAGCGGCCATTAATATCGCTGATGGAACTCACACCCAGCCCAACCAACTCACACTGACGGTGCGTGGTGTAACCCTGAAAATTACGATGCATGCTTCCCGATTGTTGAGCAGCAAATAGCTTGTCATCAGGTTTTGCGAAATGATCCAGACCCACATACCTGTATCCGGCATCCAGCAGATATCGAATCGAGAAGGAAAGCAGGTTGAGCTTTGTTGAAGGGCTGGGAAGCTGCTCGTCGACAATTTGCCGCTGTGTTTTAAACATATGCGGCATATGTGCATAGTTGAATAACGAGATTCGATCAGGGTCGATACGGCACACTGCTTCCAGGGTTTTTTCGAATTGTTCCACAGACTGGAGCGGCAAGCCGTACATCAAGTCTACACTGATAGATTCAAACCCGGATGATCGGGCTGCGTTGACAATCTGAGTTGTTTCTTCGGTGGACTGCAGGCGATTAATAGCCATCTGCACCTGTGGATCAAAATCCTGAATACCCAGGCTTAGTCGATTAAGCCCCAGGCTTGCCAGGTGGGCGATGCGTTTGGGGTTAACCGTGCGCGGGTCAATTTCTATGGAGAAGTCACGTTCCGGGTTGTTTGACAAATTGAAGTGCTGGTTCAGGCTTGCCATTATCTGGCTAAGTTGATCGTCGGACATATAAGTTGGCGTGCCACCGCCAAAGTGCAGCTGTTCTACGTTTTGCTCACCGTCTATAAGGTTGCTTACCAGCGCAATTTCCTTCTCTAGATACGCAAGGTAGGTTACTGCCTTTTTTTTATTAGCAGTAACAATCTTGTTGCAGGCGCAGTAGTAACAAATGGTGTTGCAAAAGGGTATGTGCAGGTACAGAGAGAGGGATTGCTCGAGTGTAATACTAGCCAATGCATCTACCTGATGCCCAGCTCTGTATGTGTCCGAAAAATGGTTGGCAGTTGGATAAGAGGTATATCTGGGGCCGGAACCCGCGTAGCGGTTTACCAGTTCGGAAATTGTTTCGGGTAACAAGCTCACATACTTTTCCAATTACACTAATAGCCTTATTCTTTTACCTGTTGCCTACCAAAGCTATAAGGGGTTTCCATAGTATTGGCAGGCTGGGGTCCTTATTATCTGTACCCTGAACAGGGAGAAACACATGACGGTTTTATCGAATTCTGGTGTCGGCGCAATTCTTGAAGCCGTGCAGATGCACTCAAAAGTATATCTGGAGCAGGCGGATACACGGCCTGTGCGGTCAAATTTAGGAGTTGCCGAGCTACGCCAGCGATTGCCAGCTGTTTTGGAATCGAAGCCGATAGACCCTTTGAGTGTGGTACAGCAGCTTGCTGAGCTGGGCGAGCATGCAACATTGAGAACTGTGGGGCCGCGATATTTTGGTTTTGTAAATGGTGGGGCTTTACCCGCAGCACTGGGAGCAGATTTGCTGGGTGTGGCATGGGATCAGAACGCTGCAATGGCGGTTATGAGTCCAATAGCCGCAGTAACAGAAGAAGTTGCAGCTGGCTGGTTGCTGGACTTGTTCAACTTGCCAGAAGACGCCTGTGTGGGTTTTGTAACCGGAGCGCAAGGTGCCAGTACCACCTGTCTGGCAGTGGCGCGTCATCACTTGCTTGAACAACAGGGTTGGGATCTGGACAAAAACGGTCTTTTTGGCGCGCCGCGTATTACCACAATAGTAGGTGCGGAGCGCCACACCACCATCGATGTAGCATTTAGATACAATGGCCTTGGACAACCTTCAAAGATAATTGCAGCAGACGATCAGGGACGAATGATCAGCGCAGAACTGGAGATGGCCTTACAGGAGAGCGCAGGCCCGATAATAGTTTGTGCACAGGCTGGCAATGTTAATACCGGTGCTTTTGATCCCTTGTCCGAAATTGCCAGTTTATGTAAAAAGTACAAAGCCTGGTTACACGTGGATGGTGCTTTCGGCTTGTGGGTGGCAGCCAGCAGTGACTATGCGCATTTGTGCGAGGGTGCGAATTTGGCCGATTCCTGGGCTGTGGATGGCCATAAGTGGCTGAATGTGCCTTACGACAGTGCCTATGCGATTACTGCGCACCCCAAAAGTCATCTGGCTACCTTTGGCAGCACTGCCAGCTACTATGTGTTGGGCGGGATTGATGCGCCGCGGGACAATATGAATCTGGTGCCCGAAGCGTCTCGCAGAGCCAGGGGGCTTGCCACCTGGGCTGCCATTCGAAGCCTCGGTAGGCGGGGTATTGATGATCTGGTAGCCCGTTGTTGTGAAATGGCCCGGTATTTTGCCACCTTGTTAGCAGAAGAGTCCGGAATAGAAATACTCAACGAGGTAGTTATTAATCAGGTGTTGGTACGTTTTGGAGGCTCAGATACCCATACCAACGCGATAATAAAGGCCGTACAGGAAGAGGGAACCTGTTGGGCCGGTGGCAGCACCTGGCAGGGTAAAGCCGTGATGCGGCTTTCTGTGTCAAATTGGTCTACCCGCAAAATTGATATTGAACGCTCTGTGGCTGCAATCATAAAAATTCATCAATCAGCTATAGAAGGGCGCAATGAAAAAAGTAATATTTGATACAGATATTGGTATTGATGATGCCATGGCCCTGCTGTTCCTGCATTATTCACCCGAAGTCGATTTGCAGGCCATAATTTCGGGTTTTGGAAATGCCAGCATAGAAACTACAACGCGCAATGCCCTATACATGAAAGACCTGTTTGAGATTTCCGCGCCGGTGTATAGAGGGGCGGGGCGTCCGATTTCTATTGCTGCAGATGTGGACTTTAATGGGGATTATCCCGATTTTGTGCATGCCGAAAACGGACTGGGTGGAATAGAAATTCTTGAACCACTTTCCAGTGCTGAAACAAAATCCGGAGCGCAAGCCATTGTTGATATTGTTAAAGCCAGCCCTGGCGAAATTTCTATTGTGGCGGTGGGGCGGATGACCAATCTGGCCCATGCACTTGAGATATACCCGCAACTTCCCACTCTGGTAAAAGAACTGACAGTAATGGGTGGGGCATTCGGCTTTAACGGACACAAGGGTAACGTAACGGCGGTAGCTGAAGCCAATATCTGGGGAGATGCACCTGCAGCGCAAGACGTTTTTAATGCAGGTTTCAATATGACAATTGTTGGTCTGGACGTTACAGAAGAAACCATTGCGCGAGACGCTTTTTTTGATGTGTTGAAACAGGGTGCGGGTAAAGCGGGCGCGTTTGTTTACGCCATAAGCCGGTTTTATCTAAACTTTCACAAACAAACCCGTAATGTCTTCGAGTGCCCGGTGCACGATTCCAGCGCAGTTGCGTATGTACTTAGGCCACAGTACTACACCACGCTCGCCGGTACTGTTAGTGTGGTTATAAGTGGGGAGAAAGCAGGTGAAACAGTGTTTGAGAAAAATCCCGATTCGTGTGGCCAGATTTGTATCGCAGTAGAGCCAGATAAAGTGCTGGCTCTGTATACCGAAACCCTGACTAACGGTTAAGCAATTTCAAGCGTTCATCAAGGTAACTGCCTGCGGTATATTTGTCAGATAAAACGAATTCAAGACGGGGTGTTAGAAAAAACGGTATAGAGAGGCGAGAAATGTTTTTATCTGCACCGGCAGGGTTTATGACCTGATGCGTGGTGGATGGAAAATACCCATCGCTGGCTTTTTGTAACATATCGCCAATGTTGACAATGAGCTCACCTGTGCTGGTTTCCAGGTTTAGCCAATCACCATTCAGGGTTTTTACCTGTAAGCCCGGCTGGTGTGACACAGGTAGAATAGTAATCAGGTTAATATCTTCGTGAGCGGCTGCACGTACTGCATCTGCTGTTTCTTCACCGGAAAGCGGAGGGTAGTGCAGTATACGTAACAGGCTGGCGGTAGAGCTTAAGACACCTGAAAGTGGCTCCGAAAACCCATCGCGAATTTTGTTGGGTGCGTTGTTTTGAATCCAGCCGAGTAGAAGGCTGCCCAGCTGCAATATTTCCTCACGGTATTCCAGAATGTCCTGTTTTAGTGCCTGTGGCAGCGGAGCGCTGGGTACCACGTGAAAGAATTCTTTCAGGTCTTTGGTAGTGGCATTAACGGCGGTTTCAGAAACCTTTAATGGAAAATAACCCTCCTGAGTGCGGTTTTTATCTTCAGGATCGTACATGTAGTTCTGCTTTTCTTCGCCCTGGAAAAAATCAAACCAGGCATGGTACAGACGATCCAGTTTTTGTTGGCTGACCGGGTGATTTTTGAGTATTGCAAATCCCGAGTCGTGCAGAGATTGGGCAAACTGCTGATCCGCTGAATTTGATTGAAAATCTATTGTTTGAACTATCATACTAGCTGGACTCGGGGGATACGGTTTGATTGATATAAGGTGCCTGATGTAAACGGGTTGTCCAAAGCACCAGTATCAGCAATAACACATAACATCCAGTACCAAATTGCAGGATAAAGCGTGTGCTGGTGAGCTCTACAATGTGACTGGTTAGCCAGGGACTAACCGCCGTGCCCATGCTGGCTCCCAGAAGCAAGCCTGACACCAGCCTTGCCGATGGTACTTTTAACATCTGGGTGGCCAGAGACAAGGTAAGTTTTAACAAGCCAAGATTTGCAAAACCCCACACCATGGCAAGCATTACCAGGCCGTCGATATCTGCGTAGACCCACATAAAGACAGAACCCGTAGCGGTTGTTAGCGCGGCGATGATAACCAGCTTTTTAACGCCTATTTTGAGTACCCACCAGGCAACAAACAATTGCGCTGCAAACATTCCGCTCCAAAACTGACTAACCAGACTACCGGCCTGGTCGCGTGGAGCATTTAAAAATTGCTCTGCGTATGCAGGTAACCACCACAAAATACTGTTTTGGCCCAGGGTAAACAGAAAAAGGGCAAGTACACATAACCATACGCCCCAAGGCCAGGGCTCGTTCCTGTCTGTGGTTCCCGCTTCCACTTTGGTATTGGGCAAGCGCGAGACCAATAACAAAAAAAGTACCACCAAAGCAATGATCGCAACAAACTGATAGCTGCCTGACCAGTGAAATTGCTGCGAAACAAGATAAATTGCGATCCATGAGCAAACAATGCCAGCCAGGCTGAACCAGCCATCTGTAATCACCAGCATGGAGGCTCGCTGGTCGTCGTTATAAGTTCTCGAAATTATAAGTGCGGCTCCAGCTAGCCCGGTGCCTGCACATAAGCCGATAAGGCCAAGAAGTGGCCAGATCAGGGTGACTTCTTTCTGAAAAAATAACGCAACAATGCTTGCGCTTACCACAGCATAGAGAATTAGCATCAGCTGCTTAAGCTGTACCCAGCTGAACAGAAACAGTGCGCATACGGCTCCGGCGAGAATGCCGAAGGTTAACCAGCTGAAGCCCGCAGTTACCTCGGTAAGGGGTAAACCAAAAGCCTCAGACATAGGTCCTGAAATTATACCAATGGGTGCCAGCATGCCTGACATTGCAAAATACGCGAGAAAGCTTACCAGGGTGATGCGGTGCTTGTTATTCAATATACTGGTCGACTAATTTATTTTGTCGGTAGAGTTAGCCATGCACAATCTCATATGTCCATTGTAGTTGTTGGAAGCATTAACACAGACCTGATTATCCAGGTACCCCGTTTCGCCGGCAGAGACGAAACGGTTCTGGGAGAGGGTGGTTATACCGTTTCACAGGGAGGCAAGGGAGCCAACCAGGCTGTGGCCGCTATTGCCGGTGGCTTGCCTGTGCACATGGTTGGTAAAGTGGGGAACGATGCTTTTGGAGATGATGCGCTCGCCGGTCTGCGTGCTGCGGGCGTACTGTGTGATTATGTACAACGCAGTGATACACATTCGACGGGGCTGGCCACGATTTTTCTGGACCCGGAAGCGCGAAATTCGATAACAGTTGCGCCGGGTGCCAATGCGCAGATTACACTTAAGGATATCGAAGACGCCGGGGAGCTTATCAGCAGTGCAGATGTGGTGATGATGCAACTTGAAATTCCCGTTGACGCTTGCCGTCGAGCAGCCGAGCTTGCCAGAGCAGGTGGTGCGTTGGTAATGCTCGATCCCGCCCCTGCCCATTTGCAAACACTGGATTTTTTACATTTGGTGGATTACCTCACGCCTAATGAGCTTGAGGCTGAAGCCTTAACCGGCATTGCGCTTATTGATGAGCAGTACGCCCGACAAAATGCGCAGGCTCTGTTGGAAATGGGCCCCGGAAACATAGCCATTACTCTGGGATCGCGTGGCAGTTATATGGCCAATTCCAGTGGGCATTTCAAAATTGAAGCACGCCCGGTTGATGCGGTTGATACCACGGGTGCGGGGGATGCGTTCTGTGGTTTTCTTGCGACCGCATTAGCTAAGGGCTTAGGCTTTCGGCAGGCTGCCGAAATAGCTTCTGCTGCGGCAAGCCTGTCTGTTACCCGGGCAGGCGCCAGAACGAATCATATTGACTGGGAAAAAGTACTTGGTTTTATGCAAGCTTAGCGTTCTATTCAATAATACAAAAAGCGTTTAACTTGTTGCCGTCCAGGTCGCGAAAGTAGCCAGCATAAAACCCGCTGTCGCCACGTGGCCCTGGAGCACCTTCATCCTCGGCACCCATTTCAATGGCTTTTTCGTAAATACTGTCAACTTTATCGCTGGAGTCGACCTGTATGGCCACCATCGTACCGTTGCCCACCGTTGCGGTCTTGCCATCAAAAGGTTTGCTGGCTGCCAGCCCTGGTGCACCGGGAGCGGTTGTCCAGGCAATAAAGCCGTCTTCTTCCATCATGCGCGAACCATTTATTGTTGCAAGAACGGCATCATAAAACTCTGCAGCTCGTTCCAGATCATTGGTGCCCAGTGTGACGTAACCTATCATTCAATTTCTCCCGCTTGCCTGTGTGTAGCAATACTATAACTCGAAATTTGGCATAAGTGGTGGGCTAATAATTGTTATGCTGCCCAAGAGGTAAAGGCTGTGAAAAATGTTTTGCTTGTGTTTTCCGTTTACTGGTTTATGGGGGCAGCTCGCAGACAGGGGAAGGGCAGACTTAAACGCTGTGCGCAACACAAGCATTGTCTTGCCTTGCTGTATACCGACATACAACAAAGCAACCCGTCTGGAGTTAGGGCATATCCATATGCCGCGCATCCAGGGTTTTGACCGGGCCAAAGTAAAAAGTATCATTGAGCAAATTCAGGTAATGCTGCAAGCCCTGGTTAAGGAGTTGATGATTACAGGCGCATTCCCTAACACTCCGGTTCCATTCGGCAGGCCAAGTAAGTAAGCTTTCTTCGCGAACCCCGACACGATACCAAACAAGTAACAAGGAATTTTGATGAGTGCTCCGCAGTATTTGAGAACACCAAAGCTAGATTATGATGACCCCGAAAGTGCGCGAAAGGAATTGGCATTATACTTTAATACCACCTATTCGCGTTATGAATCTCTTTTTGAAACGCTTGCGAAAGATGCTGCGTATTTCGATAAATCGATTCCACAAAGACATCCGCTCATTTTCTATTTTGGCCATACCGCGACATTTTTTGTTAACAAATTAGTACTGTGTGGTTTGATTGAACAACGCGTCAATCCAGAGTTTGAATCCATGTTTGCCATCGGTGTGGATGAGATGAGCTGGGATGATATTGACGATACCAACTATGATTGGCCGAGTGTTGCCGCGGTGCAAGATTACAGAAACCAGGTTCGCTCGTTGGTAAACAATTTACTCGAAACAGCGCCTCTGGCATTGCCCATAACCTGGGAAAACCCCTGGTGGATAATAGCCATGGGCATTGAGCACGAGCAGATTCATCTGGAAACCTCGTCTGTGCTCATTCGACAACAAAAACTGGAGCTGGTTAAGAAACACTCAGACTGGGTCGCCTGGGATGAGGCAGGTGCCACAAATGGTGAGGCCCCGGTTAATGTTGTACTTGAGGTGCCTGCTGGTTCGGTAGAACTGGGAAAGGCGCAGCAGGACCCGGTATATGGGTGGGACAATGAATATGGTGTGCACAAGGCCGAGGTAAAATCCTTTCATGCTGGCCGGTATCTGGTAAGTAACAAGGAGTATTTACCCTTTGTTGATGATGGTGGCTACCAGAATGACTCAGTATGGACGGAAGAGGGGCTGGAATGGCGTAAATTTGCCAATGTGAAAGCTCCCGGGTTCTGGTTGCGTAAAGGCGATGCCTGGAACCTGCGCTTAATGACCGAAGTGGTAGAGATGCCCTGGGCATGGCCGGTGGAAGTTAACTGTCACGAAGCCAAGGCCTTTTGTAACTGGAAAGCGCAACTAAGTGGCGAACCGGTACGATTACCAACAGAAGAAGAGTGGTATCGAATATATGATTATTCTGGGATAGATAATATTGTCGAAGGGCAGAAAGCCAATGCCAATATCCACCTTGACCACGCGGCTTCTTCCTGCCGGGTTGACCAGTTTTCCCAGGGAGAGTTTTATGATGTGGTAGGTAACGTCTGGCAATGGACCGAAACTGCCATATATCCCTTTGAAGGGTTTCGTGTACACCCTTACTATGACGACTTTACAATGCCTACCATGGACGGTAAACACAATCTGATAAAAGGTGGTTCATGGATTTCAAGTGGCAACGAAACACAAAGATCGGCACGGTATGCCTTTCGCAGACACTTTTATCAGCATGCGGGGTTTCGCTACGTAATTGCGGATGCACCGGAGGAACAACAAATGTCACACTATGAAGACGACAAAATGTTATCTGAATATGCAGAATTTCATTTTGGTGACACCTATTACGGTGTGGATAATTTTCCCGAAACCCTGGCTCACATAGCTATTGAAGCAATGGGAGACAAACCGGCAGTTAAAGCGCTGGACATTGGATGTGCTGTGGGGCGTGCCAGTTTTGAGCTTGCCAGACATTTTGATCAAGTGCGCGGCGTAGATTTTTCGGCGCGGTTGATTGGTCTTGGTGTGCAATTGCAAGAGCAGGGAGTGGTGCGCTACAGCATCACCGATGAAGGCGAGCTAAAACACTACTGTGAGCGACGTCTAAGTGATTTTGGTTTGCAGGAGCACGCCCATAAAGTTGCTTTTTCCCAGGGAGACGCTTGTAACCTGAAGAGCAGCTATTCTGGCTATGACCTGGTATTGGCGGCAAACCTTATTGACCGCTTGTACGATCCGCTGCTTTTTTTGGAAAATATCCATAAGCGAATGAATCCTGGCGGTATTCTTATGCTTACTTCTCCGTACACCTGGCTTGAAGAACACACAAAAAAAGAAAACTGGCTGGGTGGTTTTAAAGAGAATGGTGAAAATGTAACTACACTGGACGGCTTGAAATCGGTGCTCTTGAAGCATTTTGATCTCGTTAAAGCGCCGCAGCAGGTTGCCTTTGTCATTCGTGAAACCAGCAGGAAGTTTCAGCATACTTTGTCTGACGTAACTTTGTGGGAGTTGCGGTGTTGATGGGGGGAGATTTTTTTGTACTAATGGATGTATCAGAGTAATAAAGTAAAAGAGGCGATTATGGCGATTATGAAGAGTGAAGCTAACTTAACAGTACCGTTATGGTTCAAAATAATAGCAGGTGTGGCTTTAGTGTGGAATTTGATGGGTGTTATGGCATTTGTATCAGAAATGATGATGACACCGGAACTGATTGCCCGGCTCTCGCAACCCGAGCAGGATTTGTATGCAAATCTTCCAATGTGGGCAACGGCAGCATTTGCGCTTGCTGTTACAGGGGGTGCATTAGGATGTTTGTTGCTGGTATTACGTAAAGGCCTGGCCGTAAACGTACTGGTACTTTCACTTGTTGGTGTGCTTATACAGATGTTTCACTCTTTTTTCATGAGCGATTCCTTTGAAGTCTATGGTCTGCAGGGCGCCATAATGCCCATTATGGTTGTTTTAGTAGCCATTGCCCTGGTGGTTTTGGCCAGATTTGCTCAATCGAAACAGTGGCTAATTTAGGTAGATTCGATTACTGACAATTGTATTGTACTTGTTACGAATTTGTAAAACTCTATTGGTAACAATCGCTTAGAGTAGTATGTTACAGCCTCGCCTAATTTACGGAGGGGAAGCTGATTAATACTATACAGCGCCTGCTAACATTTCTTACCATCGCTATAACCTGTGCTACACATGCGCAGTTGTATGATGTTCCCTACATGCCCCGGGGCGATGATTCTGAACATCAGGGCTTTATGCGAATAACCAACCTGTCCGCTTCACCCGCTGATATTGATGTGTGGGGATATGGTGACGATGGACAAGTGTCATCGGTGGCACAGTTTAGCCTGGCTGCAGGAGCAACCAGGGGATATCGAATATCGGAACTGGAAGGCGGTGCTCCCGACAAAAATTTGGCGGGTTCTATAGGTACCGGTACTGGTGACTGGCGAATAAATTTTGAGTCAAGTGCTGCGCTTAGAATTGTCGGGTTCTATCGTAATCCACAGACCGGGTTTCTGAATTCACTGCATGACACGGCGCATGCGGGGCTGGCGGGTCAACAACATATTTTGCCGATGGTTAACCCGGGTTCAAACCCTAGTCAGGTAGGCAAGATTCGCCTGGTTAGTAGCGATTTGCAGAACTTTGCAAATGTACAGATATTTGGCATTGACGACCAGGGTGTGCGGTTTCCTGAAACCGGGTTTGTTGACGCGATTGTTCCGGCCGGGGGGGCGTTGACCTTAACCATGGCAGAGCTCGAGCAAGGTAGTAGCAATTCAGCAGTTACGGGCGCATTGGGGGATGGAGCGGGTAAATGGCGGTTAAATATTACATCGAATACTGCGATTGGAGTAATGAGTCTTATCTTCGCGCCCAATGGTTACTTGAGTAATGTCAGCTCCAGCGGTCATGCGCTCGCATCTGACGGAGGCCGATTCCCCATTGATTGTGGGGTGCTGGACGGAGCTACTATCATGAGTGGCAGTAATCCCTCAATTCTTTTGGGTTTTTTTGGTGCTTCCACCGCTAACGCATCCATTTTCAATACCTTAGGCCCATTTGGATCGCTGTCTGGTGAAAACAGTATTGCAAATTTCGCTTCACCCTGGGGTTCGCTATTTTCGGATTTCAGTGCCTTTAACGATGCAGCACAATTGCCACCGGTGCTTGTTAAACATGGCAGAGTAATTGGCAGGCTAACAACAAACTCTACTCTGCTGGGTGCACTGGATACCGTTTCTGTACTGTCAGCGTGTATTTTTACAAGTGATACGACCAGTTTTTTGCACAGTCCACGAGACTTTGCACAGGAATCTTCAGAGCTTAACTAGTTTATTTTCTATCATTTATGGACGCATATTGAACCAGGTAAGGCTGTATAAGATTGTTCCACTTGGCGTATCCGTCCCCATTCAAGTGTAATCCGTCTCTGGTAAATTCTTCTCCAAGCAGCAGGTTCGGGGCCAGAACAGCGTTTAAATCAACATAGAAAACCGAATCGGTTTTTTTAGCAAAATTTCGCAATCTTTCGTTTAGTGCAAGAATTTTGTTGTTCAAACCCGCGTTACTGCTTTTTTGGCTTCCTGTGAGGATTGTGGATTGAATGTAGACTGTCATTTTACGATGCGTCAGCTTGTTAACCACATCTTTGTAGTTTTGAAACACCTTGTTTATTTCGACACCCGCTAAAAAATCGTTTAGGCCCATCATAATAAATGCAGTAGAGGCTGAGGTGGAGTATATGCTTTCTATCCGTCTGCCTATTCCGTCTGTTTTGTCTCCGGATATCCCCCTGTTTGCAATGCGCAATGAGGGAAAAGAATCCTGCCATTCAGCATTGTCGGTAAGGCTGTCTCCTACAAATACAACGTCGTAGTCACGTCCGCCAAGCGTTTCAAAGAACGATACTTTATCTTTGTAATAGTTTTTGCCTTTCATATTTGATTTACGAACTCTTTTCCGCAGCTGAGCATTGTCTGCTTCAACGAGCTGCCAGACAGATTTCAATTGCTCGAAGGGAAAGAGTTTGTAGCGTACTGTGAGTACCCCGTACAGAAATGAAAACACCATGCTGATGCTAACTGCGAAAATAATAGCTCGATTCGATTTCATGGTGTTTGAGCAAACATTATTGTTATCCGGTCTTCTTTAGGAAGGGAAGTTAACCGTATTCGCTACCGACAGAACTGTGTTGGCTACGTTTTGGGCTTCAACCACTTCATGATTGGTTATTGTAAGAGTGGTCCGTAGCTCGTAAGGCCAACCTACTAATTTGCCTGTATGCTGTCAAATTATTACGAGTAATAGCAGAAATAAGACACTCACATACCAAACTCCCATCCAACTATGCTAAATGTTCTGTAAAATTGCGACTGGCTGCTTGCTTGCTAGTGGTAACAATTATCTTACATTAATGTTGACATGCCCTATTTGAGGAGTTAAGTTGTTTTCGTTAGCTACGGATCGCTAAATTATATAAAAATAATTGGCGGGGAAGTACTAATGACCAAACTAATAAAATTTGCTGCAATCGCAGTGTTTCTCTCTGGTTTCACCATAGCAAGCAATGCTGATCCTCTTACCGTTTTGGTTGGTGGCACGACATATGACGTAACTTTTGGTGGGGGTGGTAACTCTTGTGCTCTCGTGCTCGGCGGGTGTGATGAGTTAACGGACTTCACGTTCACCTCTGAGGCGGATGCGGATTCTGCGATGACGCAAGTCATTGCGCACTTGCTTGCAGACGCAGTAAATCTTGCCTTCGTTGGTGTAGATGCACTTACTGGACAGCTTCTTGGTTCAGTTGGCGGTGCTTCGCTGATCATTCCTTTCGGCTTTGGTGACAACATCATGACCGTTAATGCAGGATTTCTAGGATTCTTCGATGAAATGCCTGGCAACCAGGCCTCTGGTGACATATTGCCTGCCAATTTTTCCCAACAGTGGGAAACAATAGTTCTGTTTGCACCCTCTGCTGTCCCACTTCCCGGCGCCTTACTTCTGTTCGGTTCTGGTTTGCTAGGCCTCATTGGAATGGGCAGACGCAGGAAGACAGCGTAAGCGGCTAACTGTTATTCGCGCTGGTGCATAGTTCAAATGTTATGCACAGCGCGAATATCATTGTCAGGGAAACCGGGCAATGGAAATCACAAACTAATATCTGACTTTATCCCAACGGCAGTGCAGTACCCGTATACATGTTTTTGTTCGCGGGCGCGCCGATTGACTGCAAACCTTGTTCTAAAAAAAACCAATTTTCTAAATTGAACTCCTTTCATACTATCAGGGAAGTTATTTGCTTATGAATATGCATACCGCACGCATTCCTTTTTTAGCTCATGCAGCAAAGGTAACGGGGTTGCTCACGCTTTGTTTGACCACAACGCTAAGCACAGCAAAAACTAACGTTCCCACAGATATGGAAGTGAGCCCCTTGTTTACGGCACAACCATTTACCCAGAAAATGCTGCGCTTTGAAGAGTTTGATCTGCAACCGCTTCCAGCGACAGGTGCAGGCCAAACCAAACTCTTTAAACCGGCTGCAGACTGTGTATCCACACCTGCTGCGAGTGATATGGAAGGATTACTTGGGGCGCCGTTATGGCCGGACCCCACGGAAGAGTCAAATGTAGCGCTGCCTAACCCCTGGGCCACCGAAATCTCTGCTTGCATTGGTTCACCGATTACAGGTGTTATCGAGGGGCGTGCCCCCGGTGAAGATTTTGCACATCAGCGTCTGGATGAATTTCCTCCGCAAATTTATTATCAGACATCAACCGGGGGAGCACGTGAAAATAAAGGTTTTCTGGATTCCGGGCAATCCCACGGATATACACTTGGCGAATTTGGAGATGCGAAAGATAACCAAACCGGCTTGTACAATAATATTTACTCGGGTGCTCTAAGCGACGGAACAACAAACAAGATACCGGTTAAATTTCACCCCCTGATGCCGGTTCAGGATCTGACAGCGCTATGGACCTTTGGGGATGGCACTTTGCCACCCAAGCTTTTACGGGCCCGTTACGCCGAACCCATACTGTTTCGGCACTACAATGCGTTGCCCATTGACGCCAGTGCCAATATGGGTTTTGGCGAACACATGCTTACCACTCACGAACACAACGGTCATAACCCCGGAGAAGCAGATGGTTTTGCCGCGGCATATTTTTTCCCGGGACAATTTTACGACTATCGTTGGCCAATGGTTCTCGCTGGCCACGACAGCATAAACTCCAATGCAACGGATGCCCGTGCAGCCACACCCTGTTCACCAGGTGAGATAATGATGATTGCCGACCCTACCAGCGTTGGTAAGATTCCGGTGGCAAAACTGTGTGATCCCGTAACCCTGACTGTGAACATTCCAGGAGACTGGCATGAAATTATGAGTACCCATTGGTTTCACGATCACTTGATTGACCGTACCGCACAAAATGTTTATAAGGGCAGTGCGGCAATGATGAACTACTACAGCGGCATAGATCGGGGTAAAGAGGGTTTTCGTTGCGTGCACGACGATCCTGCTAACAATACCAATCTGTGTTTGCCCAGTGGTACCGCGCTTGATTGGGGTAATCGCGACTATGATGTTCAGTTGCTAATTGCAGACAAGGCCTGGGACGACGTCGGACAACTGGCATACAGTCCCTTCAATACGGATGGGTTTCTGGGTGACAGAATGACCGTTAACTGGTTGTGGGATCCTTATCTGGATGTGCGCGCGCGCAGATATCGTTTTCGCATGTTGAACGGGGCTGTGTCACGCTTTTACAAAATTGCTATTGTGCGTGAATTTGATGACGCAACGACTGGTGATATGCCTGGCCCGGCGGGTTCAAACAAATCATACAGCCGTATTTCTTATCACATGATTGCCAATGATGGCAACATCATGGAGCATGCCGTACCTTTTCCAAATAACCAGTCGAAAGACTTGCCTATTCAGGCTATCGCAGAGCGGTATGACATTGTAATCGATTTTAGCCAGTTTCCTGTCGGTACCAAACTGTACATGATTAACACCCTGGAACACGTTGATGGTCTAGGCCCCGAAGGGCCCAGGCCGCTGGCAAATATCCTGAGTGGTTTTTACAATCCGGTTATAGATCCGGCTAAAAATATATGGTCTCTCGACCCCTTGGTCGGGAAGTTCATGGAGCTACGTGTGCAGGCATACAGCGGCACAGATCTCAGTATGAATCCAGTTGACTTTGAAGTGGGTAAAAAGACCATGATCCCACTGGTAAAATTCACTGATGCACAGTTAGCCTCTGCCAAACATCGTACTTTTGAAATGGACAAAGCCGGAGGTGGTGGCGGCAATGATGATAAACCCTGGGGTATTCGAACCGACAATGAACTCAATGTTTTAAGGGCAGATATGGATCGTGTATCTGCCGCACCAGAGGGTGGGCAGATAGAAATCTGGCATATCCTTTCAGGTGGTGGTTGGGCGCATCCGGTGCACATCCATTTTGAGGAGGGACAGATTCTAACGCGCTACGATATAGGTGATCTTGGAGAGCCGGTTAATGAGCGTCTTCCACCCCTGTGGGAAATGGGGGCACGGAAGGATCTCTATCGTGTTTCTGATTTGGGGCAAGCTGCTCCAGAGGATATTGGATTGCCTGAGAGCAGTCAGGCGGTTTCTGTTGCTATTCGATTCAGGGAGTTTATGGGTACCTATATGGAGCATTGCCACAACACCCAGCACGAAGATACGGCCATGTTATTGCGCTGGGACAATGACAGTCCCAATGGTGAGGCATTGAGGCGAATTAGAACACCAATTCCAACATGGGATGGAGTTACTTATTCAATTCCCTCTGAATTGGTCAGCGTAAAAACTGGTGATATGCTTGCGGCTGCAACCTCCGTGCAACCAGTGCAGTTGGTTGGAGACCTGAATGGGGATGGAGCTGTCAACATTATTGATTTTGGGATCTTTGCATCTCAGTTTGGAATTCAAGGACCCTGGTCAGCAGATCTGACCGAAGACGTCGAGGTGAATATAATAGACTTCTCAGTATTTGCTGCTGATTTTGGCAAAGAAGCAGGTTTTCCATTGTCGTCACCTGATCCAACGCCTTGACATAACAGGTGGTCAATCCGGAACGTTCCAATGAGTGAGGTAGTATGATGTACGGTATATCAGTTCAGGCTAAAGTTGCGCGGCACATCACTGCCGGGCTAGTGCTTGCCAGCAGCTTGTTATTGTTAGCTGCTCATCCGGTATTTGCAGCGTCTCAAGGGCTCAAATATTTTACCAACACACAACTTGTTAACCAGGATGGTGAGGTATTTCGCTTTTATGACGATATTCTTAAGGGCAAGGTAGTTGCAATAAATTTCATGTATACCAGTTGTGAAGATTCCTGCCCACTGGAAACCGCCAAGCTGCGGCAAGTGAATTCGCTGCTTGGTGATCATGTTGGCAAGAACGTACACATGTATTCCATAAGTATCGATCCAGACAGGGATACCCCTGCCGTGCTTAAAGACTACAAGAAAAAATTTAATATTGGTTCCAACTGGCAGTTTTTAACGGGTACGCAGAAAGATATTGATCTTATTCGCAAAAAATTGGGAATGTATGCGTCTGGCGAAACTGAGCTTAGCAGCCATAATATCAACTTTATTATGGGCAATGAGTCCATGGGTCAATGGATAAGGCGTACGCCTTTTGACGTGCCAGAATCACTGGTTTCTGTGTTGCTCGGTCGCCTGCAAAAACACTCATTGCTTGCGACCGGCGCGAAGCCAAATTACACCTCTGCGCAGTCAATTGCAGCGCCTACAGAAGGCTCTGATTTGTTTTTAACCAGATGTACAGCTTGCCATACCATAGGCCAGGGTGACGCAATTGGACCAGACCTGTTGGGTGTAACTAACAGCCGGGATCCTCAGTGGCTTAAGCGTTGGTTGAAAGAACCTAACGTGATGTTGAACGAAAAAGATCCCCTGGCCATCAGCCTGTATAATCGTTACAACCAGGTTCAGATGCCGAACCAAAAGTTATACGATGAAGATATTGTTAGTTTAATAAACTACATGGCGGCAGAATCCAGAAAAGTGTTTTCGGGTTTGGAAAAGCCAGTGCAATCAGTTTCTGGTCTTCAACATAAAGCCCACCATTAGCGTGTTGCAACGACGCCAGAGTTTACTTACATAGAGTTAACATTGTCTTGGATATTGTTGACTATGTCTTTAATTTGGGCGCTTAAGCCCAATAAACTGGCGCCCCTGGGCCATTCAGTTAACTGTAAGAGGTTTCTTACATTTAGGTTGACTTATAAAATACTGTTGGTTAAATTGGCAAAGTTAGCTACGGATCGCTATCTGTAAATCTATAATAATGATAGCGGGGTAGTTCTAATGTTTAGAATTTTGAAGTTCACTGCATTCGCAGTGGTTGTCTCGGTTGCGGCCTTTAGCCAGGTTCACGCAATCACATCTCTAAAAGCGGCTATTGTGCCGGAGCCGGTGAATCTTGACGATTATGTTAAAGATAACGCAGCGGCTATAATTTTAGGCAAGGCGTTGTTTTGGGATATGCAGGTTGGTAGTGACGGGATTCAGTCCTGTGGTACATGTCACTTCGCTAACGGAGCTGATCCCAGAACGGTTAACATGATTAACCCTGGATTGGCCTTTGGTGATTCAGCCTTTGGTAACCCGGGTGGTGGTATGCCAGGCCCTGCCCCAGGTGCGGTAACTGTCAACCAGACGCTTACTAAAGCCCACTTCCCCTCACACAAGCTGGTAGAACAGCATCTACGAGGCGAGCCAGGTGCAAACGTTGGGAATATGGTAAGTGATGTAAACGATACGGTTTCTTCCCAGGGCGTAACGCGGACATTATTTGTAGACATTATCCCAGGTTCCGCAGTTGACGATGGAGTTTTTCTTGCTGACCCCGTTTTTAACGACGGTATGGGAAACAATATACGTAGGGTAGAACCCCGTAATACACCATCCATGATTAATGCGGTATTCAGCTTCTTCAATTTCTGGGACGGACGTGCCAACAATATCTTTAATGGTGCCAATCCTTTTGGTCCTGCAGACGATCGACCACATTTGTTGGTTAACGTTATCGGTGCTCTGGAAACTGAAGAATTGCGACTGCGTCAGTCTTCACTGGCCTCCCAGGCGGTTGGCCCTCCTTTGAGCCCCTTTGAAATGTCGTTTGAAGGTCGTACCTTCCCTAAAGTAGGTAAAAAAATGTTGAGCCTGACTCCACTTGCCCAACAAAAAGTAGATGAAGAAGATAGTGTGTTAGGCGGTTTAGCAGGAGCCACGACGGGGCTGACCGTAAGCTACAGCACGTTGATTGAGGCAGCATTTCCCGATAAATATTGGGATAATACTGGTCAAATCGTCACATTTGATGAGTTCGGCATTCCCAGTTTCGCTGCAGGTACACCAGCCAATACAAATCAATACACCCAGATGGAAGCGAATTTCTCTTTCTTCTTTGGTATGGCTCTGCAGATGTATATGTCTACGCTGATATCTGATGAATCAAGGTTTGACGAGTTTGTGGATGGCACAGGCGCTTTAACGCCACTGGAAATTCGTGGAATGGGCCATTTTGTAGCCTTTGGCTGTGATGGTTGCCACGGTGGTGCACCTGCGACGGATGCAGACACCTTTGCCATACAAGGTCTCGCAGATCCTTTCAACGACATAGAGCAACCATTGGATCTGGGTCCGATTGATGCCAATGATTTTATGACTATTCTGTCAGGTGTTGGTGTCTACGACTCAGGTACTCATAACACGGGTGTTCGACCTGTTGGTAATCCTATGTCGGGCACTTTTGACTTCCTGGCTAACTCTGAAGACATTGGCCGTGCAGGTCTTACCGAAATGGGTGGTGCTCAGATAGAAGTGCCTTTGGCGCATACCACCATCATGATGCAGACTGATTTCCCTGGAACGAACTTAATGAATCAGTTTCCTCTTTTGGGTGCGTTACCAGCACATGTTGCTTTGTTTTCTCCTGAGCAACCTGCAAACTTCAATCCGTTTGATACTATTCCCTTCCCGGGGCGGATTAATAACTTTGGTGGATTTAAGACGCCTAGTCTGAGAAATGTAGAGCTTACCGGCCCATACATGCACAATGGTGGCTTCTCAACTCTGCGCCAGGTAGTAGATTTTTATGTACGTGGGGCTGATTTTCCACAAACCAACATAGAAAACTTCGACCCGGCACTGGTTCCCATTGGTGATCTGCGAAACGATGAGGTGCTAACAGACGAATTAGTACAGTTTCTTATGACACTGACCGATCCTCGGGTACCTAACGAAGGAGCTCCGTTTGACCATCCCGAGCTTTTTGTGCCCATCACCGCTACTGCAGGGAATTCACCGGGCCGTGCTGGCTTGCTTACTAACACCACTGACTTCATGTTAGTGCCTGCCACCGGTGCCGGTGGTCGCGATGACATTCTTGGCCTTTCGCCTCTGGGAACTTTCCTGGGGCTTGACCCAAGAGATGTAGCAATCGTAGCTGACGAAGACCTGGATTATATCGAGACGAGTCTGGACAATTGCTCGGTAATCGCTAATCCTGCCCAACTTGATACTAACGGAGATGGTTTTGGCAACATCTGCGATGCTGATCTGGATGATGACAATGACGTTGATATATTTGACTTCCAGGTATTCGCGCTGGCATTTGGTACTGTTGGTGCTGTTGGTACAGCCGCTCACTCTGATCTAGATGGAGACGGAGATGTGAATATTATCGATTTTGGTATATTCGCCGGTATGTTTGGCTCAGTTCCAGGGCCATCAGGCTTAGCTCCGTAGCAGGTACTGCTCGAAAGTAAAGGAAGGCGGTGTAGCTTTAGCTACGCCGCTTTTTTTTGTGCTGTCAAAAGTTGTTTATATTGTGATTACATTCTAGCGAACATATCGATACAACCCAGTCTCTGCTAAATGCTACTTTTGCCGTGAGCAATGGATGGTTCTTTTAAGGAATCATTTGGCAGTGAAGGGGCAGGCGTATGTTCAGGTTGTTCAAAATAACGGTATTTGCTGTAGTTATTTCATTGCTTTCCCTCGCCAGTGCCGCAGACCCGGTTAACCCGACTCCAGTTGTTATCGGAGAAATTCTTCACGGTTTCAATAACGTCAATATAGAAGGCACGCTTTACGATGTGACATTTCAAAATGGCCCATGTGATGGTTTGTATGGAGCAAATTGTGATGTTTTTACATTTACGGATTCTTCTGCCGCGAGTCTGGTATTGCTGGATCTGCTACAGACCCTTCCAGATTTTCGCGATAACCCCGAGTTGATTGCCGGGTGTGACAGATTGGATGTTTGTCACCTTGCCACGGCACAATCCTTTGGTGTGACTTTCCCCGACCTGGTAGACGTTACCAGGGCGATAATATTTGGTGGCGATTTTGCGGACTTCATCGATCTGTTCGCACCGGTAACAGGTTGGACAACACGTTTCGACTTTGATAACTCAGGGTCATGGACCAACGTAACTTATTCCTTATCTTCGGTGCCTTTGCCCGGGGCTTTGCTTCTTTTTGGAACCGCCCTGATGGGACTGTTGGGTTTGGGAAGGCGCAGGTAAATGCCTGAAAATTTGTTTTCGATATTCCAGAATTTTGGGCTTTTTCGGCCAATCGACCAAGACAGCACAGGCCACATGAGTTAGAATTATTGCGTAGATGGATTACAACCTGAATTGATAGTTTGACGTAGTGCTGTTGTATCGCAAGCCTCATCCTTGAAGGAAAGTACATGGACGAATTAGCGCTGCTTGCTTAGCAGGTAGCTGCGTTTTCATGATGGGGGCAATAAGTTTGATGCTACGAAACGAAGACCTGGAAATTCAACTTCAAACCATGGACGAACGTATCCTTGTGCTTGAAAGTACCATTCACACTATTCTTGAAGAGCTGGAGGTCGGGGGCAGTGGAGAGTTTGCAAAACGCATGCGAAAAGACCTTCAGAGCATCAAAATACCAGAATTCAGGCCATCGCATAGTACATCTGGCCAGTCCAATATGGTCTTTCTGCTGAAATCTGATTAGGAAAAACGACTGATGACCAATTATCTAAAATGTGGCGTAATTCTGGCTTTTCTTTTCACGCTATATGGCTGCGACTCAGGTAGTGAAAATTCAACTAAAATTGAACAGCAAGTAGATTCTTCCAGGACAGTGGAAACTGAGAGTTCTGAAACGTCCGCTGATGTGACTGATTTGGTGAACGAAGCCGTAGTTGATGCAGAAGAGAAAGCGGCTGAAGAGAAAGCGGCAATAGTAATGGCCGACTTTGAAGATAAATTTAACGCGTCCACCCAGGATATGTCAGAAGAAGATAGAACTGCTGCAAAGCAGTTACTCGAAGATTTTCAACAAAAACTACAGGCGCAACAAGGCGCTCCACAAGAGCCCTAGGGTCGAGCGTACGGCATGTTTTGGGCTTGAATGCCCGTATTTCGTAAAGGGCGTTTTTAGAGTAAAAACGCTTGCATTTAGCACATATTCACTACAATATATGTGACGTAGTAGGAGGATTCTTACTGGACTGGAAAGTGGTAGAGGGATTGAGGCCATTCGTTAAAATACAGCTGGTGCAAAGGACTTGTGGATACGTATTCTTGTATTCTAAATCACCTAAAATAATAAGATCAGACTAGCCATAGCAGGTTTTTTGGCTAACAACTGAAGAAGAGCCTGAATTACGGCTTATGCGAAAAAGACTCGCGCAAATCGTGTTCGGAGTTACTGACAATTGAAATATTGGCTTAGGGGATGTAGAAATGTTAGCTCGATTGGGATGTGTTTTTGTACTGGGCTTGATCAGTATCGGTATTTTTGCCGACCCGGTTCTTAATGTTCAAGGCGGTCAATTAATGGGCGCCACTGGAGTCGAAGTCGATGGCGTTTTGTATGACGTTGAGTTTGTTGACAATGGAAGCTGTGTAACACTGTTTTCCGGTTGTGATGAGGTAAGTGATTTTTTCTTCACAGAAGCTCAAGCTGGGCTGGCATCACAGGCTCTAATTGACCAGATTTTTCAGTTTGCGCCATATAATACAGACCCAACCTCAATTTTTGGTTGTACACACGCAGCAACCTGTTACGTTGTAACACCCTTTATGAATTCCCCGCCCAACCAGGCTGATGTGCTGAGGTCTGTTGTACGTGCCTCGTTCAGTGAGTTTGTTTCAACCACCAGCTATTCAATGACCAAGTTTTTCTCATCTTTGCCTAAATCCGTATATGCCGTATGGAGTGTAAGCGCGGTTCCACTTCCTGCCGCGGTATGGTTGTTTGGCTCTGCTCTGGTTGGTTTGGGTATGGTAGGTCGAAGAAGAAAGCAGCACGCTGCGGTCTGAGACCTGGTTTCGAGCATAGTACCGGTTTTTCGCTGGTCAATTTTAAAGCCGTAGTACCCCTGAGAGGGTGCTACGGCTGAATTGTTTGAAATGTGCTCTAATGCGTGGAAGCCTGGCCTCCCCCCCGGTAATATACTTTATTGTAATAACGTGCAGTTATAAGGTCTGTACGGCTTGGTGCAAGAAAAGGAATTCCCATGACGCTGCTAATAAGCTTTGCGTTGGCACTATTTCTCGTAACTGTGTTAATGCCCCTTGTTGTACGGGTTGGACCTCGTC
>Ga0256847_1000454_pt1 | contig 26144 bp, 21 predicted proteins | sample TeddybearmetaG_FD_189099 | JGI IMG/M metagenome (GOLD analysis project Ga0256847, IMG submission 189099) | Hydrothermal vent microbial communities from East Pacific Rise, Pacific Ocean - Teddybear | ecosystem: Environmental > Aquatic > Marine > Hydrothermal vents | place: Pacific Ocean: East... | reverse complement strand
GGGGGAAATCACTTCAGTGTTGATTACGGCCACGGATGATAATGGTGATGCACTGGACTTTTCAGTCTCCGAGTTGCCGGTTTTCGCCAGTTTCATCGATAATGCCAATAACAGTGCAACCCTGGGCCTGACGCCGGTAGATAACTCTGATGTCGGCTCTTTCTCAGTCACCATCTCTGTGTTTGATGGTGAGTTTACGGCCAGCGAGACGTTTAACATTGTGGTAACGGAACCGCCGCCAAATGCACAACCACAACTCGGTTCCATCACCAATCCAACTCTACTGGTTGGTGACAGTGATTCAATTCTAATTCAGGCCACTGATGTCGATGGTAATAGTTTGAATTTCAGCAGTATCGGACTGCCGACCTTTGCCAGCCTGACCGACCATGGTGATGGATCGGCAACACTGGATTTAAATCCAGGACTAGCTGATGGGGGTAGTTACATTGTTTCGGTGATAGTATCCGATGGCAGTCTGGATGATAGCCAGTCATTTGTGATTTCGGTTGAGACACCGGCTTCATCTTTCTGGTTGGTATACAGTGAAACATCAGATCGTAGTGGCAACATACCACTGAAGGATGCGGCAATTACAGGTGATCTGTTTGCGCGACTAACACCAGAAACAAGCAACATCAATCAGGTATTTTATTTCCTCGATGGCTCTAGTACCGCGTTTAAGACCGAGAGCTTTGCTCCTTATGACTTACTGGGTGGTGGTACAAGCGCCAGGGCTTTTGTGACAACCAATCTCTCCAATGGGTTGCATACCATCCGTAGTCGAGTAACGTTTAATGATGGCAGCTCTACTCTTGACTTTGATACTTCATTCAACTTAGCTAATAATTGACCAAAAAGTAAACTTCTGTGCTGACCACCATCGATGTCAGCATAGTACTCTCACCTTCTGATATTATTTCAACACTTTGTATGATAGTGACAGCCAGTGAAGGACTACTGGCTGATTATTCAATTTTACTGTATCAAGTAACTCAACCCCTACAACAACCCCGCCTGATAATCCGAAAAAGCCTGTTTGATTTCAGCTTGAGTGTTCATCACAAACGGGCCGCCTCTGGCTATGGGTTCATTAAGTGGTTTACCTGCAATAATCAAAAATCGACTTTTTCCTTTCCTACTTCTAATTTGAATAGAATTACCGCCACCAAATATCCCTAACTGGTCCGCATTCAGTGACTCAATATTTTGTTCTCCAGCAATTTCTACCTGACCCGATATGACAAAGATAAATGCATTGTGACCTTCTGTAGTCGGTTCAATAAATTCACTGTTGTCCGATAATTCAACATCCAGATAGAGAGGATCAGTCAATGGCTGTTTCACAGGTCCTATCGTACCCTGTGAAGTTGAACCAGTAATAACCTTTATCTTGCTACCATCTTCACGAATCTCCAGAGGAATTTCTTCAGCACCGTGCTCCTGGTAGTTAGAGGCATCCATTTTATTGCCGGCTGGTAGATTGATCCACAGTTGGAAACCCTGCAACAGGCCATCTTCCTGTTCCGGCATTTCAGAATGCACAATGCCGCTGGCCGCAGTCATCCACTGAATACCACCAGGTTCTATTACCCCTTCATGTCCTTTATTGTCTTTATGTCGCATGCGACCATTCAGCAGATAGGTTACAGTTTCAAATCCACGATGAGGGTGTGGTGGAAACCCTGCAATATAATCATCGGGATTATCAGATCGAAATACATCAAGCAGCAAAAATGGATCGAGTTGTTCCAGAGCTGGTTGCCCAATGACCCGAACCAGTTCCACACCTGCACCATCAGAAGTTGGCATGCCAGATATAATCTGTTTGATTTTTCTATTCATGGTTTCCTCCTCAAGCTACCAGTCTGTATTTAAATAAATTATCAATTTGTGATTTAGCTTTATGCAGACTGGCTTCAGCATCAATATTCATCTGATCAGCTGCAATAATATTAACATCATCCAGCCCAATAAAATTCAACACCTGGATCAGATAGTCACTGGCAAAATCCATCTGGCTTTGCACTGGCACGCCACCCGTGCTAATGATGATGTTCACTTTTTTGTTTTTAATCAGTCCCACCGGGCCTTTTTCAGTATATTTAAACGTGACACCTGATCGGCAGATCAGATCAATCCAGGCTTTCAAGCTCGCCGGAATACTAAAATTGTACATAGGCGTTGTAAGCAAAATTTCATCTGCCAGTTTTAGCTCTTCTATAAGTAGATCAGACTGGGCTAATTGTGCCTTTTGTATTTCTTTATCTTGCGTTTCATCACCAAAATAAGCCTTTAACCAGTCGTCACTTAGTTGCGGTAATGGCTGACTCAGATCTCGATAGGTCAAACTGAGCTGTGGCTTCTGCTGCTTGAGTCGATTGATAAATTCATCACCCAGTTTGCGACTGGTTGATGTTGAGATATTCGCGCTGGCGTCAATTCGCAAGATACTGTAATTCTTTGTTTTCATGCTTGTTCTCCAAATTAAATTCTGTGATAATTTTATTGTTTTAAATATGTAAATATATAGGCCTTAAATCAATTAACTGTTTAATAATTTTAAACAATGTATTTCAATGAATCGTTTCTCCCAAATTGAAGCTTTTGTGATCGTTGCAGATCTTCACAGTTTTACCGCTGCCAGTGAAAAACTGGATGTCGCTAAATCATTATTAAGTCGCCGAATCAGTCAGCTTGAACAGCGACTGGGCGCACAGTTGATGCAGCGTACCACGCGGAAATTATCCCTGACCGAAGCAGGCAGGTTGTTTTATCAGCGGGCAGTGATTTTACTAGCCGATCTGTATGAAGCTGAACAACTGGTTTCAGATCAGCAATGTAGCCTGTCAGGTCCCATCCGGTTAGCCGCACCGCTCAGTTTTGGGCTGTTACATCTGGCAAATCCAATAGCGCAATTTATGCAACAACATGAGCAGATTGAGATTGAGATGGATCTCAATGATCGAGAAATAGATCTGGTTGAAGAGGGTTTTGATATAGCTATTCGAATTGGTAAATTACCGGATTCCAGCCTTATCGCCAGGAAACTGGGCGTTATTCGATTTCTGACCTGCGCTAGCAAGGATTATTTAAAACGTCATGGTGAACCTCTATATCCGGAACAACTCAGTGATCATAATCTGTTGCTGTACAGTAATATTTCGCCCGCTCGATCCTGGAAATTTATGGTTAAAGATCAACTCTTCACACCTAAAATCCATAGCCGTATTCGAGCTAACAATGGCGATATACTTGCAAAACTAACTGTAGAGGGGCTGGGAATCAGTCATGCACCATCATTTATCCTGTCACGTTATGTCAAAAATGGTCAGCTGGTTAGACTGTTAAAAGATTTCCCCAGTCCCGAGGTTGGCATGTTTGCGTTATATCCACCCGGACGATTGAAAACACGGCGAGTGAAATTATTAAGTGATTTCCTGGCTCAGCAATTTGGGGAGAATCCTTACTGGGATGACTAGAAATTTAATTTGAAAAGCTCCATTCACTGCAAGCTTCTTTGCGTCAACCATAATTGCTGAATGCTATTTTTCAGATGAGCACGTCTTGCCGGATCTCTGGTTACTTTGAGCAGGTTTTGATATATCCGTCGAGCATCATCAATCAGGCCCGATTTTTGCAAACTCTGGGCTGCATTAAAGCGGGCCGTCTGTGCCCAGGGATCCATACTTTCTGTGCCCGGCAGCATTGCTGATTGCATATATATCAGCGCTGCCTTGTTATATTTTTTCATGGCTTTATACGAATCTGCGGTCCAGAAGAGTATTTCACGTCGCTGAACTGGTTCTATCGGTAGATTGAGTAAGGCATGAAAATGAAGGTTAGCCTGCTGATGCTTTTTCACGGTTTGCAAATCAAACAGGATTTGTAGAATTTTATCCGTCTGCTCTTTGTTAGGTTCTGTGTATTCAGAAATGAGCTCTCGAATGACCTGGTCCCCTTCTTCGTAACGCCCCCCTAAGATCATCACTCTGGACTGGCGTAATAACCAGTCGAAACGGCTCGATCCTTCAGGATGTGTTTGCAGTCCGGACATCAGACGTGTCGCCTGTTTGATGTCCGCTTTTTTAAGCGCGGTATCTACCAAATGGTAGCGAATTAATAATGGGATGCGAGAGACGCTTCTAATACTCTCAGGGCTATTATTAAACAGCTGATTGAGCAGGTAACCTGAACTTGCATGTAACATATCAAGTGTATTCAAATAACCTACAGCCGCCTGTTGGATAATGTCATCATTACTGCTTTCTTTCATCAGTAGCGCAAACAGCGATCTGGCTTTTACAGGTGTTAGCAAACTCGACTTTTGTGCCAGCGCCAACCAATTTATATCATCGCCCAGTAATAACTCGGCACGATTTCCTACTAGCTGTGCATAGGTCAAATATGCTTGCCAGAGTGAATCGGCTCTGACAGCAAACAGATCATAGAGTGGTTTTGCATCGATTTGCAGCAGATTTTCCAGAGCAACAACCCGATCAACTTCTGACATTTTTGTTGATGCGAAATAAGCTAGTGTCCAATAAGTTAGTAATTGCTGAGCGTCGGGCGTTTCAACCGCCTGCAATTTAATGGCTTTTCTCTTTGCCAGAAGCCACAATTCCTGCTCACCTAAACTCAATTGACGAAACTGAGCTAACAATTTAATGGCCTGGTTCTGCCAGCTCTTTTCATTGACCAACAACTGGATAGCTTGCTCATATCGTCCAGCCAGGATCAACAGTCGCGCCCTGATTTGTAACGTGTTTTGATCGGTTTCTCCAAAATCTTGATCCAGACGCAGCATCGCGATGCGGGCATCATCAATTCTTCCATCTTTCAAATAAGAATCAATAACCTGCTGCCGCCATATGGGATATTGTGGTGAGCTAGATGATTCTGGCTGCCACAATCGTTGTCGCAACAGTTTTCTTGCTTGATCGCTTTGAGAGAGTTCAATATAAGCGCGAGCTTGCTGGCTGGTTGCCTGTTGTCGAAAAGGTTCTGGCAAGTCCTTTGGTAAGCTTTCAATACGGATTAGTAATCGATTCCACAGCTGCCAATTGCTGAGAATTTTATAACGCTCTTGCTCCCATATTATCCATTCATACAGGTCTTTATCGAGTTGAGGTTGAGCCTGACCTAACATTTTCAAGGCCAGTAGTGGGGCGCCTGCGGCAGAAATATCCTTGAGCGATTGCAAACGTTGATCAGCAAAAGCTGAAGTGACAATACAAAAATAAAATACAAATGTACCAAAAATCCAAATTTTAAATTTCATATACAGCTCATAAAAAAAGGCGTGGATGCTAAAAGCATACACGCCTTGAAAGAAACTCTGTAGTTTTAAGGGTCACTCTAAGAATAGAGCCTCCTTAAGAAGTTATTTTATAACTTCTCTTTGATTCTGGCAGCTTTACCTGTTAAGCCACGCAGATAGTACAGCTTAGCACGACGAACAGCTCCACGGCGTTTGACCTTAATGCTATCAACAGTCGGACTATGGGTTTGAAAAACACGCTCTACGCCTTCGCCATGCGAGATTTTTCGGACAGTAAATGCAGAGTTCAGGCCTCGATTACGTATCGCGATGACCACACCTTCAAACGCCTGAAGACGCTCGCGGGTACCTTCTTTTACTTTTACCTGAACAATGATGGTATCACCTGGGCTAAAGTCAGGGATCTCTGATTTCAATTGCTCAGCATCCAGTTGTGCGATGATATTGCTCATATTTCTTCCTCAAATCTCAACATTCTATTGGTTCAACAAGTCTTTTAACTTGTCTGCATTAACTTCTGCTCGATATTCATCAAGCAGTGCTTGCTGACGTAAATCCAGCTTCTTTTCCTGTAACAAATCTGGACGTTTTGTCCAGGTCAAACCCAGCGATTGTTTATCTCGCCAGTCCTGTATCTGTTCGTGGTGCCCATTTAGCAACACCTGTGGCACTGACAGACCATCTATTTCTTCAGGCCGCGTATAATGCGGGCAGTCAAGCAAACCGTCACTAAACGAGTCCTGCGATGCTGAAAGTTCATGTCCCAGAACACCGGGAATATGTCGGCTAATAGCATCAATGCACACCATTGCTGCGAGTTCACCGCCACTTAATACATAATCACCGATAGACCATTCTTCATCAACATGCTGGAAGATGAATCGTTCATCTATGCCTTCGTATCGACCACAGAGCAAAATCAATGATTCCATTTTTGCCGTTTCCTGCAGTAATTGCTGCTTGATCGGACTACCTTGCGGACTAAGATAGATCAGTCTGGCAGGTGCTAATTGCTGTTGCCGATATTGTTGCCGTATCGCTTCAACTGTATCCAGCAAAGGCTGCACCTTCATTAACATGCCGGGACCGCCACCATAAGGTCGGTCGTCTACCGTGCGATGTTTATCACTGGTGAAATCTCTCGGATTCCAGCAGTTTAATTCAATCAAACCATTTTCAGCTGCCTTGCCTATGACACCACAGCTGGAAATTTGTTCTACAAATTCAGGTAACAGGGTGATGACATCAAAACGCATATTAGCCTTTAATATTTTGTCCGTTAATAATCTAGCTGCCAATCGACAACCAAAACACCTGTATCCAGATTAACTTCTTTGACTATCTCATTCATAACGAATGGGATTAGCCTTTTTCTATCACCCTGCACAATCATTACATCGTTGGCACCGGTTTCCATAATTGAATCGATATTTCCTAAAATTTCACCCACCTGGTTGATTACCTGCAAACCTCGAAGGTCATTCCAGTAGTACTCACCTTCGCTCAATTTTTGTAACTGACCAGCCTGTATATATAACTTTGTACCAATCAACTGCTCTGCGCTGGTTCGGTCATTGATACCATCAAGCTGAGCTATTACATTTTTTCCCTGACACTTTCCTTTAATATCCAGAGGCTTAAATTCCGCATCCAGCTCTAACAACCAGGGAGAATAATTGACTATATTTTCTCGAGGACTGGTGTTGGAATAACATTTAACCCAACCCTTTACCCCGTGTACACCGGAAATATGACCAATACAGATTGGGTCATCTTTACCCATGTTTTACTACAACAATTTAAGTAGTTTGTTCAGGCAGCAGCCTTGGCTTGTTGCTTGACCAGACTGGATACTCGCTCAGTCGTCCTGGCACCTTTTGATATCCAGTAATCAATTCGATCCTGATCCAGGCGTAATGCCACTTCCTGACCGCGAGCTTTCGGATTAAAAAAACCCACGCGTTCAATGTAACGACCATCTCTGGGAGAACGACTATCACTGACGACCACATGATAGTAGGGTCGTTTCTTGGAACCGCCGCGTGCCAAACGAATTGAAACCATTAAAATACCTCGTGCCTTTAGACAACAGAATACCGCTGACCCATCGGCCAGAGAACGGCGTATTGTACTCATTATTTAGGGCTTGTGAAGCAGAAAACGAAAATTATCTCTAGTTGGACTGGTATAACATTTAGAAAGGCATACCCGGCGGCATTTTACCCCTCATACCTCGCATCATGGCGGCCATTCCGCCCTTACTACCCATTTTTTTCATCATCTTTTGCATTTGTTTGTGCTGTTTGAGCAAACGATTCACGTCCTGTATCTGGGTACCCGAACCCTTGGCTACTCGACGTTTACGTGAACCATTTATGAGTTCAGGTTTACGCCTTTCTTTTGGGGTCATCGAGTCGATAATCGCGACCATGCGTTTCATCTGCTTGTTATGTGCTGGATTTTGAATTGCCTGCGTCATGCTGCTGTTCACGCCTGGTAATTTGTCGATCAGACTGGCAATACCACCCATATTTTCCATCTGGGTAAACTGATCACGCAAATCATCAAGGTCAAAACCTTTGCCTCTTTTGACCTTGCGCATTAACTTTTTAGCTTTGTCCTCATCGACGTTTTGCTGCGCCTGTTCGACAAGCGATAAAATATCACCCATCCCAAGGATACGAGAAGCGATCCGATCTGGATGAAAAGGCTCAAGTGCATCGGTTTTTTCACCCGAACCCATATATTTAATCGGCTTGCCTGTTATCTGCCGAACTGATAGAGCAGCACCACCGCGCGCATCACCATCTACCTTGGTTAGTACCACACCAGTCAATGGCAGTGCGTCACCAAATGCTTTGGCCGATTTTGCGGCGTCCTGACCGGTCATGCTATCAACCACAAACAGAGTTTCATGAGGATTGACTGCTTTATGGATGCTCTGAATTTCATCCATCATCAATTCATCGATATGCAAACGACCCGCAGTATCGACGATTAAAACATCGGCATTATCTCTGCGTGCAGCTTCCAAAGCTTTTTTCGCGATCGATACCGGCTTGTCACTCACATGACTAGGAAAGAAAATTGCTTTGATTTCTCGAGCTAAAATTTCGAGCTGTTCAATAGCCGCTGGTCGATAGATATCAGCACTGACGACCATGACTCGTTTTTTATCCGACTCGATCAGGTGTCGTGCTAACTTTGCTACTGTGGTTGTTTTACCTGCACCCTGCAAACCTGCCATCAATATCACGATTGGCGGTTTGTTATTGTAGTCTATGCCTTCATGAGTCTCTCCCATGACTTCGACCAGTTCGTCATTAACAACTTTTACCAGTGCCTGTCCTGGAGACAAACTGGTAATGACATCCTTGCCTATCGCTTTTTCGCTGATGCGATTTATGAATGATTTAACCACCGGTAAAGCAACATCGGCCTCGAGCAGAGCCATGCGCACTTCACGCAAAGTATCCTTTATATTATCTTCTGTTAAACGGCCCTGACCACGCAGGTTTTTGATTGTTTTGCTTAAACGTTCTGAAAGATTTTCAAACATAATGAAACTACTTTATATTGTAATTTAAAGATTAACGAAGTGAAAAACTGACAGATTTTGAGGAAAAAATCCAGCCTAGATTAAAAAATTATTAAGAATGTCAGTAAATGACGGGGAATTTCAGTATTGCCAAGAAGCCTGCTGGACTATTCAAAATTAAATATCTCACCACCTGACAGCCGTTTGATCGAAAAATCTGGCATTGCGGCAACGCATTCTTCATAGATCAACTCTTCTTCACCGGGTTTGAAATGCGTCAACCAGACCTGTGGTCGATGGTTCAATTTCATCATGTCCTTACCAAGAAGTTGCGGACAATAATGTTTGGATACCTTTGCGATTTCCAAATCATGATCAGCAAATGCTGATTCGACAAACAACATATCTAAATGTTCATAGCCATTTAAAACTTCCCACAAACTATCGTTGGTTGTCGTATCTCCGCTAAAAGCTATGACACCACGTTTATTGGCAATAACGTAACCCACTCCTGGCACAGTATGATTCACAGGAACCATCTCCAGTTCTCTTGCGCGAATATTGATTTTTTCACCAGGGCTCATTATTTGAAAACGAATGCAGGGATTTTCTTTGCTGGGTAGTTCAGAAAAATCAGGCCATATCACCCAATTAAAAATATGCGCCTTTAGCGCCTTTAGCGTTTTTTCCTGTCCATGCACAACAATGGGTTCATCGTGCACACCGTACATACTGTCAGCCAATAATGGTAAGCCAGCAATATGGTCCATATGGGAATGAGTAAGAAAGATATGCCGTATACCAGACATATCATTTAGTGAGAGATCGGTCAAACCAGTTCCAGCATCGATAAGAATATCGTCATCGACCAGAAATGATGTGGTTCGAAGGCTTCCGCCAATTCCCCCCGCCCAGCCTAATATTTTGATTTGCATAATTTTTAACTATAAACGTATAACACTACTTTAATTTACACATATTCAATGAATGCTTGATGATTCTAGTCTAATCTAAATAAAGCTTAATTCACTCGAAATATTCAAAACTATTGAAATTGTTCTCATTTTTCACCTAATTCTGTACCAATTTAACGCATAAATGTTAATACCTGCTTAATGTTTTCCTTTTCGCATATCACCATTAACAGTCGATCCAGGCCAATTGCAACACCTGCACAGGTCGGCAACCGATGATCAAGAGCACTGAGAAAACGCTCATCCACCGGACTCACTGGCTTATTTAATGCCTTTCTGGCCAGATTATCGTTTGCAAATCGTCGGCGTTGCTCATCGGCATTAGTAAGTTCACTAAAGCCATTGGCAAGTTCCAGATCGTTATAAAAAAGTTCGAACCTTTCTGCAACCGCATTATTACTTTCTGATAATCGAGCCAAGGCTGCCTGTGAACTCGGATAATCGTATAAAAATGTAAACCCTTGAAACTCAGGCAATATTACATGGCTTAAAAGCAAATCAAGGCATTGGTCAAAATTGTATTCCGAGGTATCAACTCCCGCAACTCTTTGATCAGTATAATTTCGTAATTCTACTAAAGAAATTTGCTCAATATCAATGTCTAATTGCTGGAAAAAAACATCGCTATAGCGATACTTATTAAATCCTTTAGCCAATTTCGGTAGAAGCTGTAAGATCAAGTGTTCCACTTGATCCATTAATTGCGAATAATCAAATTCCAGGCTGTACCACTCCAGCAGCGAAAATTCAGGATTATGCCGGCCTCCCTGCTCCCCAGCCCTAAAGGCATGCGTGATTTGATAGCAGGATCCAGAACCTGCAGCTAGCAGCCGTTTCATAAAAAACTCTGGCGATGTCTGTAAATAAGACTTCTCAGACCCATTCAGAGTTGAAATAGAGTCAATATTTACATCGGAAATTGTCGCTTGACTTAATAGTGGCGTATCTACTTCAAGATAATCCAACTCACCAAAGTAGTGCCTAATATTGCGATATAACCTGGCTCTCTGTCTAATTGTCTCTAGCGAAGCTGATGGTTGCCACGATTGCAAATGAATACCTGATTAGTTTGAGTAATTATTTTTTTACTCGGGAAACGTATTCGCCGCTGCGAGTATCCACTTTAATCAGCTCTCCTATCTCAATAAACAAAGGCACTTTTACTACAGCACCGGCTTCCAGCGTGGCCGGTTTATTACCGCCCTGAGCAGTATCGCCTTTAAGACCCGGATCCGTTTCAACAATCTCCATTTCAACAAAGTTTGGCACAGTAATGGAGATGGCAATACCATTGAACAAGGTCACTTCGCAGGTCTCCTGCGCTTTAAGCCAGATATTTTCTTCGCCTATTGCAGATTTATCCGCCTGATGCTGCTCAAAAGTGTCCGGCGTCATAAAGTACCAAAATTCACCATCGCTATAGAGATATTGCATTTCTACATCGACAACATCGGCTGCTTCTAACGATTCACCAGATTTAAAGGTTTTATCCAATATCCTACCGGTGATTAAATTACGTATTTTGACACGGTTAAATGCCTGACCTTTGCCCGGTTTTACAAACTCATTCTCTACAATCGAGCAGGGGTCGCCATCCAGTATAACTTTCAGACCGCTGCGAAATTCATTGGTACTAAAACTCGCCATATCTTCTCGTTCCGTATAAAAAAATGCATGATAGCGGATTCTCATCCCATGCTACAAACTCGATATTTTTTTTAAAAAATCCAACATATCAGGATTATGCAGATATCTCTGTTCTTGCAGCCATATTGTATTGATGGAGGACAAAATATATTGAATAAAAATATCCTGCTGTCTACTCTTTAATTATTAATGTCGGCAAGAATATGGTGATTTTTCTAAATTCGCTTTTTATCGTACAAATGCTTCCTGCTATCCGTATCGCCTTGACAAAATCGATATTAGACAACAGTCTCGCGTGCTGGAAGGTTTTGTCCAAATCCAAATCAGCAGAATAATTTTCACCATAAATCAGGGTAACTTAAATAAAATGTGGGTAGTAAAATTCAGGACAACCGACCAAAATAGAAGTACACTTGATGCTCACAAAACCAATAAATAATAAGCATTTTTAATAAATGGATGCAGTAAAAAACAATCTAATTCGACTACTCATTGTCGATGAAGGCCTACACAATGCCGAAAAGATCATCAACGCACTGCGTAGCGCTGATGCACAGGTAAGAGCGGAACATGCCGAAGACGAAGAGGACATGATTGAAATTTTGGGCAGAAAAGCGCTCGACATCGTAGTATTTTCTCTCGATTTACCCAGCATATCTCTGAAACAGGCAATGGTTCTTATTGGTGACAGCGGCAAGCACCTTTCCCTGATTGTAATGACACGAAATGAACCGCAGAATCACATCGTAAAATTGTTAAATGCCGGGGTCAAGGATGTTATCCATTCTGAAAACTTGGAACATCTTGCTCTAGTCATTAGACGTGAATCAAGAAATCTTACCATTTGGCGCCAAACTAACATCGTTGAACGTGAGCTTCATGAATCAGAACGTCGCTGCCATGCGCTACTCGATAGCTCCCGAGATGCTATTGCTTATTTACATGAAGGCATGCACATTTATGCTAATGAAACTTACCTTGAACTCTTTGGACTTGCCGATCTGGGTGAAATGAGTGGCACTCCAATTATGGACATAGTTCACAGTTCTCAACAGGAAGAGCTCAAAACTTTTTTAAGACAGTTAAACAAAAACCAGAATGCGGGAAATGAACTTAATTTGAAACTCCTCCATAGTAGTGGAGAAACAGTGGAAGGTCTTATGGAGTTTTCAACTGCCAACTATGAAGGCGAACTCTGTACACAGATAGTGATTCGTTCTCAATCTGATACCACCGACCTTGAACAACAGATCAATTATCTCCATCAACACGATTTGGTCACCGGTCTTTTTAATCGTCAATATTTTATGGAAGAGCTGAAAAACACCATTGACCGAGCTATTAGTGGTATCCAACAAAGTGCTTTGCTTTATATTTCGATTGATAATTTTCAGTCCATACGAGATTCTGTCGGCATTTCAGGTTGCGATGTGTTAATCGGTAATGTTGCTAATCTGTTGCAGGAAAATGCTAACGAAAAACACTTTGTTGCACGGTTCGGCACTCATAGTTATGCCGTCATTTGTTATGCAGACGCAAAATCAACAGTAGAAGAGCTCGCTACATCCTTGCCTAAATTGGTAGAAAATCATATCTCCGACATTGGTAATAAATCCATCAGCTCCACCTGTAGTGTTTCGGTCTGCTTTATCGATGAAAACTCTCCGCATAGCGCCAATGAAATCTTATCCAGAGCTGAAAAAACCTGTGAAAACATACAACACACGGGCGGTAACAAAGCAAGTACCTATATTCCGGCTGCTGGTGAAATGACACAGGAAGAAGGCGATGCTCAACTAGCAGGAATAGTCAAAAATGCGATTAAAAACAACCTGATTACTGGCATGTTTCAACCTATAGTTAGTATTAACGGTGATCATATTGAAAGATACCAGGCCAGTTTGCTGATTGAGAATGAATCAGGTCAAAAACTTGAAAAAACCGACTATATCGCCGCTGCTGAAAGAACCGGAACAGCAAAATCGCTTGATCGCTGGATGATTCTCAATGCCATAAAACTGGTTGCCAGCACCTCAAAAAAATCTCGCAAACTGGAGTTTTATATTCCACTCAGTATTGATTCACTAAATGATCCAAGTTTAACCCGATGGATCGCAAACTGTATTAATGCTGCCCGAGTACCGGGAGAACAATTGACCTTTATGATTAATGAAATTGATGCAGCCAACCACCTGAAATTAGTGAAAACACTTTTTAAAGGCCTCAAGCAATTGCACTGCCAGTTCGCCATCGATGAATTTGGTACCGGCATCAACCCATACCAGCTGATCAAACACATCAAGGCCGACTACGTTCGCATCAATCACGCGTACCTGGAAGGCCTGTCAAAAAATACCGACAACCAGGATAGCATTCGCGAAATTGCTCAGGAGTGCAGCAACGCCGGCATACAAACAATCACGCCAAATGTTGAAGATGCCAGTGTTCTCAGCGTGTTATGGACGTTAAACGTAGATTACGTTCAGGGTAGTTTCCTGCAGGGGGCGCGGGATGATTTAAATTATGACTTTTCCTCTATCTAAACCGACTGGATACCTGGCTTTAGTTAGTTTTCATCCTTCTCAACTTCACTGACATTTTGATAACCCCTGGGTAACTTTTTACCTCGCTTACCACGTTCTGCCAGATATTCATCCAGATCAGCATAAGCCAGGCTTTTATATTTTTTACCCGCATGTAATCGCAGTTTTTCACGATCAACAATACACTGAATATGGCTCATTTCTTCAACAGCCGATTTCAGTCGCTTTGGCGGAATGCCAATAATTTTATTACCTTTACCCCTGGCCAGTTGGGGCAAAGAATCCGAAGTGATCGCGATCATATAACCTTCACTACTGATGGCCACAATACGAGTTTTTTCTTTTGGTACCAGAGCAACTGGCGGTAATAAATAAGCCCCGGCTGGAATACTCACCAACGCTTTGCCGTTTTTACTTCTCGTTAACATATCACCAAATCGACAGATAAAACCATATCCAAATGAAGTAGATAACAGAAAAAGGTCATCATCATCTGCCATCAAGGATGCCATAAACTCCGCTCCAGCAGCTAGTTTAAAACGACCGGACAGCGGCTCACCCTGTCCTCGCGCTGAAGGCAGCTTAAAAGCAGGCAATGCGTAGCTTCGACCAAAAGAATCGATAAACACTACATTTTGATTACTCTTGCCTCTAGCGGATGACAGGTAAGCATCTCCGGGTTTATAACTCAAACTCTCTGCATCTATATCGTGACCTTTCGCTGCTCGAACCCAACCCTTGCTGGACAATACCACCGTCAAAGATTCGGATGGAATCAGATCTGACTCGCTCAGAGCCCTAGCTTGCTCACGTTGTACTATGGGTGATCTACGTTCATCACCGTAAGCTTCTGCATCTTGAATAATTTCTTTACGAATCAGTGTCTTGATGCGTCGATCAGAACCGAGTAAAGTTTCCAATTCGCTTTTTTCCGTTTCAAGTTCCTGCTGCTCGGTACGAATTTTCATCTCTTCCAGTTTGGCCAGATGACGTAGTTTGGTTTCGAGAATGGCTTCAGCCTGGATATCACTGATATTGAAGGCCTGAATTAACACAGGCTTTGGATTATCTTCTGTGCGAATAATTCGAATGACTTCATCCAGGTTAAGAAATGCAATCAGCAATCCCGCCAGTTTATGCAGGCGTTGATCAACCTTGTCGAGACGCCACTGCAGGCGACGACGCACGGTTACCTGACGAAATGCCAACCACTCAGCGAGTACCTGCTTCAAGTTCTTCACCTGCGGCTTACCATTGGTGCCAATCATATTCATATTAACGCGGTAGGCTTTTTCCAGATCAGTACTGGCGAACAGGTGAGACATAAGCAATTCAACATCAACCCGATTGGAACGTGGCACTAGTACCAGTCGAGTGGGATTCTCATGATCAGACTCATCACGCAAATCATCCACCATTGGCAGTTTTTTGTTCTGCATCTGAGCGGCAATCTGTTCCAGAATTCGCGCACCGGATACCTGATGTGGCAGAGCAGTAATGATGATATCGCCATCTTCCCGTTCATATACTGCGCGCATTCGGATAGAGCCATGCCCGGTTTCATACATTTGTCGAAGCTCTTCTTCCGAACTGATAATTTCTGCAGTAGTTGGGTAATCCGGCCCTTTGATATGCTCTAGCAGGTCATCCATCGTGCTGCGTGAATTTTCCAGCAAGCGGATGCACGCAGATGCGACTTCACGAAGATTGTGTGGCGGTAAATCTGTCGCCATGCCAACCGCAATACCAGTCGTACCATTGAGTAGAATATGCGGTAAACGCGCGGGTAAAAGTTTCGGTTCCTGCATTGTGCCATCAAAATTTGGTGCCCAATCAACCGTTCCCTGTCCCAGTTCCTGCAGCAAAACCTTCGCAATTGGTGCGAGCCGTGACTCGGTATAACGCATTGCAGCAAAAGACTTGGGGTCGTCCGCCGAGCCGAAATTGCCCTGACCATCGATCAGTGGATAGCGATACGAAAAATCCTGCGCCATCAACACCATCGCTTCATAACAGGCGCTATCACCATGCGGATGAAACTTGCCCAGTACATCTCCCACGGTACGCGCCGATTTTTTATGCTTAGAAGCCGCCGACAAACCTAACTCAGACATGGCATAAATAATTCGTCGCTGCACCGGTTTTAGACCATCGCCGATATGCGGCAAAGCGCGATCTAGAATAACGTACATGGAATAATCCAGGTAGGCTTTCTCAGTAAATTCGAGCAGTGGCTGACGTTCAACGCCTTCGTAATTCAGTTCCAGGTTTTCGGGCATATTGTTATCGATTGATTTGAAAAGCGAGATTCTACCGTTTGTAGCCGGGCTTGGACATCATTATCAACAGGGTTGATACTGTGTCGCATGGGAAGTCACTTATCTTTCTGGTTGGTTTTCAATTTCAATTTGGATTTATCTACAAAGGCTTTTATACTGCGCGAATATAAGGTTTCTACCAAAATTATAAAATAAAAAGTGGTCGACAGGTCAAAGGCCATTTCAACTTTCAACAGTTGGAGGATGTTCAATTTGAAAGCTTTCAGAATAATTATCCTATCTACTATTTTACTCACCGGCTGTGGTCCTTCACAGCAGGAAAAGCAGCTCAGTTTACAAAATACCGAACTCAAACAGGAAGTTAGCGCATTAGTGAAGAATCTTGAGTCAAAAAAGAACAACGCCGATCAAACGACACAACAAGTTATTCAGCTCAAACAGGATCTGACCGAAGCCAGAGCAAACAAAGGATCGCTGAACACTGAATTGAAAATACTTCAAGCAAAGTTAAAAAACAGTCTGCAACAAAGAGAAGTCACTCAGACCAGACTATCCAGCCTGAAACGAAAACTAGAGCAGGATAAAACCCAACATCAACAAAATAAACATGGACTTGAAACCCGGATCAGGGATATCTCAAGAGAACTGAAACAGAGTCAAATAACGACCAAACAACAATCTTTACAGGACAAAATCGAACTTGACAAAAAGAGTATGGCTGTTGAAGAGAACCTTAGAACCATAGTTGAAAAAAACCGTAAAATCGACCTTCTCAGTGAAACCCTGAAGCTGGTCAGAAATTCTGAGAAACTACAATCCAGAAAACAGCGGGAAAAGATCAATGCCCTGAAAACTGAATTGAACGATACTCAGCAGGCCTTAAACAAATTCCAGAGAGAAAATTCCAGGTTAGGTGATGAGCTAAGGCTTCAACAGGAGCAGATCGATAAATTACAATCTCGCCTGACTTCAACCCAGGCACAGGAACAAGACCTGAGTGAAACTTTGAAACAAACCGAGAGCAACCTGAATCAGGCCCGTCTAAAAGCCAGTCAACTGAATACTACATATGACCAGATGTTACGAGAGCGAAACCAGCTATTGAGCAGAGACTTTGACAAAGACAACAAGATCACTGACATGCGTATTGAACTCGAAACAGCACAAAGAGAAGTCGCGCGTCTCAGTGGCGCCCGAGGCATTTACACCATTCAACAACAGGATAATCTTTCATCAATCGCCCGCTTCTTTTATCACAACGGCAATCTGTGGCAGAAAATATTTGAAGCCAATTCTTTCATTCTGAAAGATCCGGATCTGATTTATCGTGGCATGGTGTTGATTATTCCGCAGTAGTTATAAAAAATATTTCCAGCCACATAACGGAAACCACATGCTTCTGAAGATCAGCGTAGCCCGGTTAGATCGCCAGCAATCCACGATCCCCTCCTTGCTTTACGCTCCACTACAAGCCGTCGGTGCTCAAGGCTTGCTGGCTTGCTCCTTGCCTGCTTGAGGGTCAACCTCCGGCCAGCCGCAAGCCAATGAAGTAGAAGCGGATGACAGGCGAGAACGCATCGCGGGAGGCCGAGCGCAGGGAGCGCCCGCGGCAGACCCAGCAGCCGCCGCGCAGCACGCGTTCGTGGCCTCGACTAACACCTGTTGGATCGAATACCTGCTCGTTTGGATAATCACCCCTCCAGTCTGCACACCACTCATACACATTGCCATGCATTTGATACAAACCCCAGGGGTTCGGAGTGAAGTGGTCTACCGCCACGGTTTGTTTTCGATTCTCCCCTTTTACCCCATCGTGGTAGGGATAGTTGCCATCGTAATTCGCCTGATCAGGGTTGATATCATTACCCCAGCTAAATGCTGTATCTGTACCAGCTCGACAGGCATATTCCCATTCAGCCTCGGTGGGTAATCGCAAAGTGATCGCGCGATTGAGTATATGATTGCAAGTTTGAATAAAAGCGATAGTGTCGTCCCACGAGACTTGTTCAACCGGGTGTTGTGGTTGATCTTTGAATCGACTGGGGTTTTCACCCGAAACCGTTTGCCACAGGGCCTGAGTGCAGGCAGTTTCTGCCAGCCAGTAACCCTGAGTTAGCGTTACCTTGTGTTGTATTTCGGTATCATTTCGCTCAGGTTCATTCTCTGGTGAGCCCATTATAAACTCACCCGGTTCTATCCAGCGCATCACCTGACGAACACCGTTAATCTCAAATGCCTGCCACAAACCATAGGAATCCTCACCCCAGGCAGATGCCGAGGCGGCCGGGAATACGGAGGGGTTGGGATCAAGTAGCATGGCAATATTTTTAAAAAAAACGGCTCTGCGGCAGGTGTTTGGCAAAATACTGCTGTATCTGCCGACTAACGCATCGCGAGCCTGTGGTTTGCCCGCCAAAGCGAGACTGGATATTGTGCTGGTTTACAGACCCTCCAGCCTTAGATGGCTTAGCCCATAAAGCTCCGGCCAGCCGCAAGCCAATGTTGTTGTTGCGGTTGTCAGGCGTGTTCGCATTGCGGTTGGCCGAGCGCAGGTTGCGCCCGTTGTTGATCCAGCTGCCGCCGCGCAGCACGCGTTTGTGGCCTTTTTGCACGATACCCGTTAGCAGTTTGACAGAATCAGGCATCGACTGCACCCAGGTTTTTTAAACACTGCAACCGCCACTGTTTATCATCGGCAGGCAGTAAAATTGCCTGGATAGCATCGTAGGCTAGTTGCAAATGTTGGCTATCTATAACACCACTTTGCCATTGTTGCTGCCAATACTTCAAAGCATATTTATAACGCCTTCGCCTTCTCAAACTGGGACGTAAAGAAAATGGTTTGACTCGAACTCCACAATACAGAATGCCAATATCGCTGCGTTGGATCAGCGGCTGTTTTATGACTAGCTTTAGCGTCTCGTGTAAAAATTCGACAAATTGATTCTTCAATTTTTGCAAAGTCTGTTTACTATGAGACCAAAGTAAAAAATCATCCATATAGCGACAATGAGCGGTGATGCCCGGCTGAGCCAGACACCACCGATCAGCTGTATTCAGGTAGTGATTGGCAAAATGCTGCGAGGTGAGCGCACCTATCGGCAATCCTTTTCCACTTTGTGAATTGTGTGCAGCAATGACTGCATCTAACAATTCCAAGCCATTACCGCGAAAACGTCGCTCTAGTTGCTGCTGTAGAATCCGGTGATCGATCGACGGGAAATATTTCGCAATATCGATATGCATCACCCACGCAGATCGCCTGGCCTGATGTTGTGCATGGGTTATGGCGGTATGCACGCCTTTACCGACACGACAGGCAAATACCGAAGGTAACAGCACGCGCTCAAAAGTTGGTTCGAGTTGAGACACAATCGCATGGTGCGCGATCCGATCCAGAAATGGAGCCGCATGGATGATGCGCTGTTTGGGATCGAAAATGGTAAAACTAGAAAAATTACCGACTGGCATTTCAGCCCTGTTTAAAGCGTCACTGACACGAGTAATAGCCGTTTCAGGGTTACGCAATACCTTTTGCACATCAGGTTTAAGGCGCTTTCCACGACATGCACGGTGTAACGCCTGGCTGACATTGTGCCAATCGCTAATTTTTTGCAAACACAATCGAGTAGTTTTAGCCATGATCGCCTTGCAATACCGCGACAAACTGCTCGGCATATAAACGTAATCTTTTTTCACCTATTCCTTCAATCTCAGCTAAAGCAGCTTGCGACGGTTGCTCTATCTGCGCCATTTGCGCTAACTGTTCGTTGGTAAAAATCGCATAGGGCGGTGTGCCTTGCTGCTCGGCCAGCTGGTTACGAAGCGACCGCAATTTGGCGTAAACCGAAAATACTTCGGGACTAAGTTTTTCGCGATAATCGATGCTACTGCGTTTGCTGGATTTAGCTGAATTATTACTTTCTAACTGACCATCTGCCACAACAACACAAATGCTCCAAAAACTGTTTTGCCCATTGGCAACAAATTGTCGATCCACACTGATGATACGGTTTGACTGTAAAAAACGATTGAGCATATTTGTATCAGAATCGGCCTGGTGAGTATAAATATTGAAAATTTGGCATCGCATTATTCTTCCTCCACCTGCAAGCCCTGATCCCCTCCTTGCTTTACGCTCCGCTGCAAGCCGTCGGTGCTCACTGCTTGCAGGCTCCCCTGAGGGTCTTTACCTCCGGCCAGCCGCAAGCCAATGTAGAAGTTGCGGAGGTCAGGCGAGTACGCAAAGCGGTAGGCCGAGCGCAGGAGGCGCCCGAGGTTGAATCCAGCTGCCGCCGCGCAGCACGCGATCGTGGCCTCCTTCTGACCCTTTAGGGTCAACCACTGGCTCCTGAGAATAATCACTTAACCAATTCAAACACCATTCCCAGACATTACCATGCATCTGAATTAGTCCCCAGGGGTTTGGCTCGAATTCACTCACTGCTACGGTACGATTCCGATCTTCTCCTTTTTCTCCCTTGTTATACGGTGAACTGCCATCGTAATTTGCCTGTTCTGTTGTCATTGTGTTTCCCCAGCTAAAAGTTGTTCGTGTGCCAGCTCGGCAGGCATATTCCCATTCTGCTTCAGTTGGCAATCGCAGAAATATGTCACCACCAAGTTGTTGATTAAGTTGTTTTATGAAATCCTGGCAATCGTCCCACGAAACTTGCTCGACCGGGTTTTGCGGTTGATTTTTGAAGTGGCTGGGATTATCTCCCATAACTTCCTGCCACAAAGCTTGCGTACAGGTTGTGTCGGCCAGCCAGTAACCCTGAGTCAATGTTACTTTATGCTGGATTTCGGCATTTTCTCGTTCTGGTTCGTCTTCAGCTGAACCCATCAAAAACTCACCTGCCGCTATCCAGCGCAGTCGAAAACTGACCTGTTTGATTTGCAGCTCAACCCATAGTCCGTAGTCGTCGATACCGCTATCAGTTGCCCAAGACCATAAATTATGAGCGAGTTGCCAGCTTGCCTGTGGATTCTCTGGCGAGGCTTCGAGATACTGGAAAATAACATTGTCTTCGTGAGCTGCGAACAGGCCTTCGGTGTTGCGCCAGAATCTTTGCGCCCAGCGGGGTTTGGTCAGTTTTTTTAATTGCCAATGAATTCCCAGATCGATGATATCCAGTTGAGCAAAATTGCCGGATAACCGGTCACGGATTATTTTTTCGGTCTGCTGACAATAAGCCTGATCGCCGATTGCGAGCATTCCGTTTGGCGTCTCATTCAGTTGAAGATGGTGATGCCGTTGGTGAAGCTGTCTTAGTGGCCCGGTGGATTGCAAACCTTTGTGAGCTAAAGGTAATTCTGCGCCGGTTTGCAGAGCAATTTTCTGAGCGGTTTCCATTAGATATAACCAGCCAGAGGAGTGCGGTTCATTCTGTAATAAACGTAATACCGGTAACATGCTTCTGATCAGTCCATATGCCATACCAGGTTTCTGACCTTGATCAAACTGCTGCCTGATCAACCTGGCCTGCCTGTTTAGTTGCACAAACTGTTTTGGATCGGGGTTATTGAGTAACTGACGTTGCAGATTTTCAGCATCGCGAGCTGTTGCACCGAGGCTGTTTTGCCAGTTTGATACTACCTGCTGTACTCGATCTTTGATCTTCTGATCAATTTTTTCGTATGCCCTAAGTCTTTCTTTCAACTTTTCTTCTCTAAGACGCATATAAATCGAATCACGATCGAGCGCGCTATGGTTATAGACTTGCAGCTCTGTCATCAAACTGGCCTGAGGAACCGCCAGTCTCAAATTTCGCAGTTGTTTTTCATTGCTCAACCAGACCTGGGACAGAACATCCAGCAGGGTTTGCACCGATATGTTTTGGCTGTCTTTTCCGACATTTGCACGTGGATCAAGCATCTGTACCGGCCAGATAATGCTGCCTGATTGGTGCAAAGGTCTAATAGATAGCAATAGCAGGTGTAACCCACGTTGACGTAAGCTGCTCAATAGTCGCTGCCAGTCAGGGCTGATCTTTTCGCTTTTCAGCGAACCAAAGCTACCAACTAAAATGACCAGGCTATCGTCAGCTATTTCAGTTACTCCGCCCAAACCTGACGCTCCCAGACGAGACCAGTCTCCTTGTGGACCTTCAGATAGATAAAAACTTTGGACCGCTTCTTTACCCAGCAAAGCGACCAGTGTCTGCCTGGTTTGAAGGATCACGTCCCATGCCGGACGTAATTCCTGCGAACGTTCGAGTAACAGGGTCACACTACGCGTGAAAGTCTTACGAGGTCGTTTTGGGAGTTGCCTGATGGGTCTGGATCTGGACAGATGCAATACGCTGAGTTTGAGATGAATCTGGTTTGACTTTCGTTGCGTTCTGAGGGCGTCATCCCAGAGATTTTGCCATTGTCCTGGATTTAGAACAGCTTGTTCAGCTACCCCCCGATAAGGCAGGTCGGGTACGATTTCTCCTTGTTGCCAGGGTTCATATTCTACAACTGGTTCTTCATCATTAACAGCCTGGCATTTTGTCACAGCCCAGAACTGATATTGTATTCTGGCAGTATACATTACCGCGTCATTAGCCTTTGGCTCGACCTGATTCGTGAAACTAGTTGGTTCTATTTCAGGCTGATTTAATTGAGTATAGATCCGATAAGAAAAACCCATTGCCTGGGCCACCAATTGATGTTCAGGCTCAGGATGTTCAGCCAGCAGCTTTAGCAGGTCGGCTCTTGAAAGCAATTGCATGACTAGCCAGATGAACTCTTATGAAAGTAGCAAGCTAATTTTGCCAACCACTGTCTTTGCTCTGCTGATGTTTTAGCGACTTCCGTCAAAGCTCGCAATAAATCCAGGTACTCGGCCTGACCCGTTTTTGGCATCTCATGGCAGGCATCACGGTCTTTCACTATCTGATCTGCTGCTTCACCGAGAATCGCTGTATCCATTTCCGGGAAGTGCGTTTTCCCCAGACTGATTAAGTGAGGCTGTACATCCTCTGGCATGGTCATATTCAGCACCACACAACGGCGTTGCAGGGCAGCGGGTAATTGGCGTGTCTCGTTAGTGGTTAGAATAACCAGGGGACTAACACGGCTGGCCTTAACCGTTTTACCTAATGGTGGCACTGCAAAATTGCCATTACCCAAAACCTCCAGCAGGCTGTTGGCGAGGCTGATATCTGCCTTGTCTATCTCATCAATTAGTAAAACAACACCCGCCTGTTTTGCATCTGGCGCATCAATATCTTCCGGCGGACTGTAATTGTGGGAACAGTTTTCTGCCTGTTGCTCTGCACCACTCCAATCCAGAGCCCACCACAGCGCCCCAGGGCCAATATAGTTTTTAAAATCCTTCAGCTTATCGGTATTGCCTGCCTGCGACGCCAACTGTGCATCTGCCAGACGTTGTGTGTGGTCTATCCCCCAGAGCAAATCCTGATACTCGGTATCTGGCTGGATCACGGTGGATATAAATCGTCGATTTAAAACCACTGCGGCTGCACGTGCTAATTGACTTTTGCCCAACCCTGGTTCGCCACGAACAAGCAAAGTGCGATTCGACGCGAGGGCTGCAATCATCGCATGAGCTGGCTCTGATTTTAGAAAATGTCTGGTCTCTGGCCAGGTACCGCTTGCGGGCAAGTTCAAACGATTATCGATGGCATTTTCTATATTTTTGGTATCTTCGAGATTCATAAAGCAACCCCGATTAGCCTGCCAATATCAGCGATGATTTTGACCACTTTGCTGGTTGGCTCTAAATGTTCAGAACATTTTTTCAGGCGTTGCATGATATCGGTTGGTGGTTTCCCGGTATCGTCTATTTCACCCAGAATCTTTCTTGTTTCCCCTCTAAGTTCTGGATAATTCGCTTTATCATGGTTTGTCTCTTCCAGAATCTCTTTTAAGTTTAGAACTACAGAATGCATTTTATTGATCGTATTTGTATGCGTTCCTGAACCTTCAGAAAGGATGATTGTTGCACCATCTCCTCTAAACTGTATATTCGTTTTTGGAGTATTACTGTAACTCATAAAGGTATCCTCAATTTTATCTGCATCAGATTTATCTTCATTTTTCAGCTCATCATGTAATTGTGCTTTTCTCTCTTCAATTCTATATAAACCTCTTGCAATCCAGGATTCCAGATCGCCCTCATCAAAATTTAATGCCGGGTTTTTTCCGCCTAAATCTTGATATAGAAAACGCCTCAAATTGGGTAACACAGTATCGATTAGCAAGAGCACATCCTCGTCCTTGTTCTTGTCCTCGCCTTTTAAAAACAGGCTGAAAATATGATTCTCCTCTTCGCCATTTGTTTGCAGTAATTGCCGATTTATCATGTTACAAAATTTATCGAACGCATCACTATCCTCGTCTGGATGAGGCGTTTTTTTTAACTCACTATCAATAAAGCGCCATTCGAGAATTGTTGCGAGATTGTTGACGATCTCCCAGAGTCGCTGTTTTGGTGTTTCACCTTTGGTGCTGCCTTTAATTTTACAATGCCGAACCGAATCATCATCAATTACAAATTTATTTTTTGCCTGAAGTTTTCTGAGGGAAAAATCTAAAGCTTTATTCAACCGTAACAATTGTACCCAGGCTTGCTGGCTACCTGTTGCATCAAAGCTTCCTCCAGTCTCAAAATCAGCATTAGCTGCGACCGAATTAAGTATTACTACTTCAATAAAATATCGGATGCATTCTAGTTCTTTGACATTAGTTACTCTTTTTATTGCATTTGATAATGGGTCATTCAAAGCAATTGAAAGTTTTGACATATTGCCTTCATCTATCCAGCCTGAAATTTGTATCGAAGACTCCTTAATTGAATCGCTCTTGCAGCGTTTGTTGATTGCATTTTTGAATTGTTCATCGAAGCAATCATTTATTGCAGATTCAATTGAATTTGGGTCTGCCGGATTGTTCGATGCCATTTGTTCCGCCCGACAAATCGCTTCGTCTTCTTTAAAATTTTTTCTAAGCTGTTCTTCATCGACTCCTAGCAACTGTGCCAATGCGGGAAATGGGATTTTTCCACACCTTCCATCAATGCAGTTTTCCCAATATCGAATCTTGCGTGCACTGGAGGTATGATTTTTTTCTAAGGCAAATGCCAGAGATTCCTGGGTAAAACCAACGGTTTCACGCGGTACTTTAAGCCAGGTACACTGATGATCAGACATAGCTGTTCACCTCCTTAGACATTGAATGAAAATAAAATATACTGAAATGTTCTGCAGAATAACAGGACAAGAGGCGGACAGATATTTCATGTCCGGTTTTGATTCGACATATTCAACGCTCCATTGCGAAACATTTAGCCCAAATTTATATCTATCTACAAGGGCAGACGAGTGTCAGTTTATATTTGATTAATTGCATGCCTTCTCCAGAAAGGATGCCATAACTACAAATTTATCGAGGCTTAGTTGCAGAAATGTCGACAGCAGGGATGCTGTCGCCAGGCCCCCAGGGATGGGTTCACGGCGTTTTCTGCAACTGAGTCTCGAAAAAAGAGTCTATTAAAATTAAACCTCGGCCAAATCGCCCTTATCCTGTAACCAGCTTTTACGTTCGCCTGCACACTTTTTCGACAGCATCATGTTCATAATTTCGTCAGTTTTATCGCCAGGTTCAATCGTCAATTGTGCTAAACGACGTGTATCCGGTGCAATAGAGCTTTCACGCAATTGCATCGGATTCATTTCCCCAAGACCTTTAAAACGGGTCACCGAAACCTTGCCTGTACGTTTTTCCGCAGTGATGCGATCAATGATTCCATCACGCTCTGCTTCATCAAGCGCATAGTATTTTTCTTTACCGATATCGATACGATAAAGCGGTGGTTTGGCAACATAGATATGACCAGCTTCGACGAGTGGGCGAAAATGCTTGAGAAACAGT
>Ga0256847_1000453_pt1 | contig 26170 bp, 24 predicted proteins | sample TeddybearmetaG_FD_189099 | JGI IMG/M metagenome (GOLD analysis project Ga0256847, IMG submission 189099) | Hydrothermal vent microbial communities from East Pacific Rise, Pacific Ocean - Teddybear | ecosystem: Environmental > Aquatic > Marine > Hydrothermal vents | place: Pacific Ocean: East... | reverse complement strand
GCTGGTCTTCCAGTCTGCCAGCCATTCGAGTTTTTCCTTTTCTGTATATTGATGCATAATTTATTTTATCATGCAAAAATAAGGTCTTAGATGATTCCAGGCAATATGTCAATGCCCGAATGCTTACTAATTACCTTACAGGCAATTTTATTAATTCTAATAACAGACTGGAATAAATAGATTTTTAAATGAACTACCCCGCCGCAAGCAGACGGGGTATCACCTCTACTTAACAAGCTTAAAATAGCTTTTTCTCTAGACAGTAAATACTTTATCTTTCAAATATAAATTGTTAATTTACCAAAATCAGTATTTCATTTTATTATTCGCTTATCAGCTGGATTTTCCTTTTTTCATTGAAAAAAAACGAAACCAAAAATTCTAGGCAGCTCAAATGCAGCACGCATGGCTGCTCCCTCATCCCTCAAGAGCTGCCTTGGCTTTGCTGCCTAATTGTTTTCAAACACCCGAGGCAGAGCCTCGGGGAATTCTTTCGATTAAAAATGATGAAGAGATCGCCCATAATACTTCATATCCGAATTTGGTTAAAAATCCAAAGTCTCGGCTTGACTGTGTGTCAAACCGAGACTTGAATCTCATTTTGTATTATTTCTAAGGATAAATTAATGGTTTTGAAATAATACGGTCTATTATCAATTTATTTACTTTTTAATAAATTTCTTACTAATACTTCCTCCAGAATTAGAAGAACGAATGTTGATAAAATAAATACCAGTCGTTAATTTTGATAAGTTCATATCGACTAGTTTTTCCCCTGAAAACTTAGCGATATTCTTGGAAGTAACTTTTTGTCCATTGGTATTAAAAATTGAAATATCTATTCCATCATATGTTGGGGATTTAATTTTAATATTTATTCGATCATCAATAATTGTTGGATAAATACTAACTTGAATTAGATCAATTATGCCATTTTCAACAACTGCATTCAAAACTTCAACAAAAGTCTCACTTTCACTTTCATTGCCTACTTCATCTGCTAGATACACTTTGTATTCTAAAATAGCGCCATTAGGGATACTACCTAAATCTGCTCTATACACTATGCTATCCCCTATCTCAGGAATGGAGTCATATGGAATTGGTAAAATAGGTTGTAGTTCCCCGTCGATTGAATATTCCAGTGTTGCAGCTAATGCCATGGTAGTCTCATCTACACCTTTTATTCTAATACTCACCTCTCCGTCAGAATTTCGAATCACTTCAGTTGAACCAACTTCTGGTGGTTCGTAATCTCCAATAAATTGTAAAAACACTCCATGCATAGCATCGCCAGGAGAAAATAAAATATCACCATTAGGAAAAAATGTTTCATTTAGGGCAATCGAGGTGGCACGAAATTGAATTATTTCACCAGAAGGATATTGTTGACATGGTGAAGTTTCTCCACTAATTTTCATATAAATATGCTCTTGTACTGCTATAACTTCTTCATTTATTTGAATTGGAATTTCTATTGATATTTCATTACCAGTACATTCTTCGCCTGGCACTAAATACTCAATACTTTCCATTCCTTGAGCTGTAGGATAAGTAAATTGAACTGTTGCTCCTCCTGGTAAATTTGTAACCTCACCAGTTAAAACTGTTTCAAAGTTATTACCCAAATTAGCCATAGTATACCAATTACCCATCAGAAATCTTTCTTCCACTGTATAAAAATCGTTTAGAGGTGGAGTAACCCAATTGCCTCCATTAGCAATCCAAAAACTTGAGGTTCCACTATTACCAGGACAGCTGCTTGGAACATTTGAACCTGAATGTGATGGAAAAGCGCCATCTCCAGGCACTAGCCATTGATCAGCCATATTGAATATGTTGTTACAAGAAGCTGAAAATCCCTGAGGACAATCAACAGCAATATCAATATAAGATGAAGCTATTTCCTGATTCGTAAAGGGTTGATTCATCATTACTGTCTGGTCAAAGCTGGTATTATCTTTCGGATTAGCAGCCGTCAAGTGGATTCTTTTACAACCAAAATGATAATTTGGAAACCACGATTGGGTACCACCATTTGTAGAACAAACCCACTCCCCTCCTACTATATTAGCAGAATAAGCAGGATTCGAAACGGCAGGTTTATCGATATTAAGCATAGCGCAGATGACAAATGTTACATCATCACCAGGCTGTGGATTATGCAATTCAATATTAAACCAATAATGAATTGAATTGGTAGCAGGGCCTGGGCTTTTCGCATACGCATTTCGCCATTTAATTATTTTTCCAGGATGTCCCGGCACGCAACTATATCCGAATTCTTCTACAGTTTGTGCAATGGAAAATACAGGCATCATGAAAATCAGCAGTAAAATAAAGGGCTTTAAAAGATAAATCGGGAAGGAAGAATATTGACTATAGCCAATAGACTTGAAAGTAAAAGTGTTGGTCATATTAATTTGATTTAGAAGGTTAAAAATATTGAATCCACAAGTTTGTGCATTCATTAAAAAAAATTCTTAAATCAAATTAATGGGGTGCATATTCATAATATACAGCTATTTTAACATAAATGAAAGTGCAAATGCATATTTATATTAACATTCTCGATCTATCAAAGTCTTGAAGTACACTCGTTTTTTTTGCCAATTCACGCTGTTTTTCATTATCAGGATTAAAATAAAATGCCTGATGTGAAATTCTAAACTAAAAACATTTAAGCATAAAAATATTAGATTCAAATGTGTGTATCAGATATTGCACAAAAAAGAAAAAAATAATTATTCTAATAAGCTCGATTATTTGATTGTCATCCTGACCGAACGCAGAGAGCGGAAGGATAGGCAATTCACAGCTACCCTAATTTCGACCGAAGTGGAGAAATCTACTAAAGTAATATCTCATTTCTAACTTCTGTAGATTTCTCCGCTATGGTCGAAATTAAGTAAAGATAAAAGCACCTTGATCCTTCAACTTCGTTCAGGATGACAAGTTGCTTTATTTGCATATGTGCAATTTGTGATACACACTCTTTGCAACAAAAACATTTTCGTATTTTTGAATGAATAAAATTAGATCAAGAAAATTCAGTATGAAATCAATCTATCTTCTACTAGTCGCAATTATAATTTTTGGCACCATTAGTTCATGTCAAAATAATAATATTCAAATTGATATTTATGATTATGACATAGAATCTAGATTGGATAGTATCGGAATTGCTCTTACTCTTCCTAAACCTCCTGTAGCCAATTATGTCCACATAGTACAAACAGGAAATCTACTTTTTCTCGCTGGTAAAGGTCCCAAAGATTCTTCTGGAAACAATATAGTAGGACGACTTGGAGAAGATATGAATATCGATGAAGGATATCAAGCAGCTAGACAAATTGGCATCGCACAATTGTCTGTTTTAAAATCACATTTAGGAGATTTAAATAAGGTCAAAAGAATAATTAAAGTCCTAGGCATGGTTCGATGCACCGATGATTTCACACAACAATCTCAAGTGGTCAATGGATTTTCAGATTTGATGGTTGAAGTATTTGGTGAGAATGGAAAACATGCCAGAGCCGCTGTGGGAATGAACTCTCTTCCAGGTGGAATTTGTGCAGAGATCGAAATGATTGTGGAAATAGAATAAAATATAATCTATATTGTTCAGACGTTAATTTTAATATTAGTATTTTTGAAATGATCTAATTAAAATGTTATGATAAAATCTCTTATTCCAATTTGCATAATTCTGACAGTATTTATTTCTTCTTGTGATGAGCAACAAGTCAATGAAGTTGAAATTGAAGATGAACCAATGCAACAAGGCGAAACTCCTTGTTTTTCCAATATTGAAAATGAATATCCCGTCATTAGACCAGAGGGTACATTTTGCACATCTGATATTTGCGATCAATATCTAAACTTATGGGAAGAATTAATTAAAGAACATAACAACTTTGATCAAGATTTTTTCGACACACATATCAAATTATATAGAACTTCTCTCAATGACTGGGTACAAGGGATATCATTTCGCGTATGTTATGAGTATCAAGTAGATTGGGCCATTGCCTATGCTTGCGACAGTTATATTATTAATATCGATCCAGAAAACGGTTATTTTCTTTCTTTGAATTTACCTAAAGATCAATACTTAACTAAAAAGGAAATAAAAATAGCAATTGACCACAGAGCATTTGCGTCCGATCTTACTACAATTAATCCTATCACTATATTAAAGCGTGCATCGTATGATGAAGCTATGGATGATCTGGCACTGCATGCTGGTGTCGATGTCTTATGTTTCAATCGATTATCACTTCATAGAGACAGTGGAAATTTAATTATAAATGCAGGGGCTATATACAACTTTGAAGATAATGCTTGCATCCAAGGCACAGTTGACCTGATAACAGGTGAACAAGATGCATTTGACACCCTTTGTTTTATATAACTTTGCTAAAATATAATTTAGATTTCACCACTTTTCAGTACTAAAAATAGCCTCAGGATAATCCTTTCCTAAAGTTATGTTATATCCATTGAGCTCCTCAGAAGACAATCTATCGACAGTATGTACACAGGTATCTGGTACATCCTTGATCTCAGGAATCCAATATTTCACATACTCCCCTTTTGGATCATATCGCTTGGCTTGAGAAATAATATTGAAATACCTGTCTTCTCGTCGATCTGTTCCAACCCCCGCAATATAATTCCAATTGCCATAATTGCTACATGGGTCATAATCTATCAACAATGATTCAAAATACTCCGCACCCATCAGCCAATTGAGTTTCAAATCATTGACAAGAAAGCTTGCCACATTCTGTCGACCTCGATTTGACATAAATCCAGTGGCATTCAACTCTTTCATATTAGCATCAATAAAAGGGATACCAGTTCTTCCTTCTGCCCAGGTCGCAAATAATGATCTATCTTCATTTACTGCGGGCGGTCTTTCTTTTTTAACACCTCCAATTTTGAAAATATCATTGCCATATTTCTTGGCAGTTAATCTAAAAAAATCCCTCCACATCAATTCAAAGAACAACCAATATGTACTTTTATTTTTAGCGCGTTCCTGTTCGTATCTCTTCAGCTCTGCATAAATCAATTTTGGAGACAGGCAGCCCTGAGCAAGCCAAGGAGAAAATTTTGAACTAAAATCCCTTCCCAGCAATTCATTTCTTGTCTCTTTGTAGTTTTTGATAAGATCAGATTCCCACAAATAGTATTGAAGCTGTCGAATAGCCTCAGATTCCCCGCCCTTCCAAGTAAACCCACTTTCGGAATTCTCTCCAAAATCTATGTGGCCCAAATTTTCCATAGTCGGTACCTCTCCCCATTCAATTTCTGTACTATCAATCTTCTTAATCTCTGTAGGAGAATCAATTGGACTTCGGACTGGAATATATTTTTCAACTTCTTTCCGAAACTGTGTAAAAACATCAGGAGTATGTGTGACTGGAAATGGTAAATCAGCTGTATAGAACAACATTTTTCCTCTGGAATATCTAAGCTCCTGCCCTACTGTCCACAAATTGTGCTCCATAGCGTCTTGGACATCAACTTCCTCTTGTGTTCTCTCTCGATTGCAAAAAACCCAACTGGATTTTACTTGCCTCGCCAACTCTAAGATTTCATCTTCAGGCTTACCTATTCTAATATAAAGATCAGAACCAAGTTTTTGTAAATTTTTCTTAAGATCTATTATTGACTCAATAATAAACTTGGCTCTATATTTACCAACTTTTGGAAAACCAAATTTAGTCTTTGCAAGAAAAACGCGAGGATCAAAAATGTAAACTGGGATAACATTTTCAGCAGCTTCTAATACGTCATGCAAGGCTTCATTATCATGAATTCTTAAATCATTTCGAAACCAAATAATTGCTGTTTTGTTTGCTCTTGCCATTTGTTCATTTCTATGAATGTAACAACCACAAATGTAATTGGTTTTCTCAACTAAAATATTCTATTCCGTATTAATGTATTCAATTGCCATTATTTTGTAAAATACAACCCACAACATCAATTACTAAAACCATATAGGCTATTTTTACAAAAAAGAAAATTTATGAAAAAGATAATCTTATTTTTTTTAGTTATCTCATTCTTTTCAGCTTGTAAAGAAAAATCAACACTTGAGGGTGAAGTAATCGCTATTCATGATGAAGTGATGCCTAAAATGGGAGAGATTCATGTAGCCAAAAAGAAATTGAAAAAAATACTTGCAGAAACTCAGGAGGAATCCGTAAAAACAGAAATTTCAATTTTGATTTCTAATCTTGAAAATGCAGATGAGGGCATGATGGATTGGATGCACAATTGGAAAGTTCCAGAAAATGATCCCGAAATGACAGCATATTTACTAAAAGAGAGAGATAAAATAACAAAAGTCAAACTCAACATGTTGAATAGTCTAGATGCAGCAAATAGTTTTGTCGCAAAATCGAATAAAAAATGAATGTAAAGAATTTCACTTTTCTTGCTGTTATAATATTTTTCTCAATTGGTTGCGGTGATCCTGCTCCTAAATCTTTACCGATCCTAGGTAAAAAGAAAATTGTAGATGGCAAAGAAATCAACCATACTATTCCTGATTGGAATTTCATGAATCAGGATAGCAATATGGTTACCAATAAAGATTTGGCAGATGTCGTCTATGTTACTGATGTGTTTTTCAGATCCTGTCCAACCATTTGCCCAAAGACAATGAGGGAAATGAAAAGAATCTATACTGAATTTGAAGGCAATCCCCAAGTCAAACTTGTTTCTTTCACCATTGATCCTGTCAGAGATTCCCCTGCACTGCTCAAACAATATGCTTCAAACCTTGAAGTAAAGACTGACAAATGGTGGTTTTTGCATGGTGACAAAGAAGAAACCTATGATCTGGCATTGGACTATTTCAATACAGCATATGAAGATTCTGATATCCCCGGTGGATTCAACCATTCCGGGAAATTAATTCTTACTGATAAAAATGGACACATTAGATCGTTTTCTGAAGGAACAGATCCTGACGAAACCCCAAAATTAATTAGAGACATTAAAATTCTCTTGAAAGAATACAAGTCGGATGATAAATAAATTGGGTTTATTCTTCTTATCTGTGCTAAGTTTTCTTTCCATTGGATGTGGAGGCAATACATATAGTCAAGGCGAAAGATTGTACAGCGCTCATTGTGCCAATTGTCATATGGATGATGGTACAGGCCTGGCAAAGTTGATCCCTCCTCTCAAAAAATCAGATTATCTAAAATTGAATCAAGATTTAATTGCATGTATCATTCGACATGGGCAAAAAGGAGAGATTACAGTTAATGGGATTCAATATGATCAAGAAATGCCTGGTAAGAAGTATACGGAAATACAGATTAATAATATGATCAATTATATTAATTCTGCTTGGGAGAATGATATTCAGGCTGTAACAATCGTACAGACTCAGAAGCGACTGAGAGAGTGTAAGAAATGAAGAATTACACGGAGATTCTTGGAGGTTTCACGGAGATTCACGGAGTTTTTTTTCAACTATTAACTATTAACAATCTCTTCAATCTTTCCAATCTCTCAAATCTCTAATACTCCCAAGTCCCAAAGTCATTTTCTATAACCAATTGTTGACTGTCATTTTTCTCGGCGTGTCCTATAATCTGAGCGTCAATATTAAATGCTTTGGCTAGGGCTATCATAGATTCGGCGGCTTCTTTGCTTGGTGTGTATACTTCCAGTCTGTGTCCCATATTAAAGACTTGATACATCTCTCGGTAGTCAAGACCAGATTCTTCTTTTATCATTTTGAAAAGAGGAGGAATTGGCAACAGATTGTTTTTGACGATTTTGATATTTTTGTCGAGGAACTTCATCACTTTGGTCTGTGCTCCACCTGTACAATGGATCATACCATTGACATCTGCTCTATGATTGTCGATTATCTTTTTGATTAGTGGGATATAAGTTCTTGTAGGAGATAAGACCAATTTACCAACATTTATACCTTCTACTTCAGTTGGATCGGTAAGTCTTTTTGAGCCGAGATATACTACTTCATCAGGCGTATTTTGATCATAGCTATCAGGATATTTTTGTGCATAATCTTTATGAAAAACATCGTGCCTGGCAGATGTCAAACCATTGCTTCCCATTCCGCCATTGTACTCATTTTCGTAAGTAGCTTGTCCATATGATGCGAAACCAACAATATAATCTCCATCTTGGATATCTATATTTACTACATCAGATTTTTTCAACCTTGCGAAAGCTGTGTATCCCACATCTATTGTCCGAACAATGTCTCCTACGTCAGCTGTTTCTCCTCCCGCCAATATCATATTCACTCCAACCTCTGCCATCTCATCTAAAAATGTCTGAGTTTGATTGATAATGATATTCAATACGTCTCCAGTTATGAGGTTTTTATTTCTACCAATCGTGCTAGAAAGAATAATATTTTCTACCGCACCCACACAAGCCATATCATCGATATTCATGACTATGCTATCTTGAACAATACCCTTCCACACATTGATATCACCAGTTTCCTTCCAGTACATATAGGCAAGACTCGTCTTTGTTCCAGCCGTATCTGCATGCATAATATTGCAGTACTCATCATCTCCAGCCGCATAATCAGGCAAGACCTTGCAAAATGCATTTGGAAATAGTCCTTTATCCAGATTTTTTATGGCTTTATGTACGTCATCCTTTGATGCTGAAACACCTCTTAAATCATACCTCAATTTATCATTCATCAATATGTAATATTTAGATGCACAAAAGTAACAGATTTGTTGGGTTTGACCATATTAAGCCTACTAAAAAAAGGAGTCTACTTCTTCTACTTCACCAGCTTTCATATCTGCCAGAAATATATCCCCCACTCGTACCCTAAAAAGTCTCAGCGTCGGATATCCAACGAGGGCTGTCATTTTGCGAACTTGCCTAAATTTGCCTTCTCTCAATATTATCGAAATCCAAGATGTTGGTCCATGTCTATCATCTCTTATTTTCCGTGTGCGGTCAGGGAAATAAGGTGGCTTTGCTAATTTAGTTACAATGCATGGCTTTGAAATATATGTTTCTCCTTGGTGGCTCAATTCTACTCCTTCCATTAATTGATTTAGAGCCTTATCGTCTAGAATCCCGTCGATTTGGGCGTAGTATTCCTTTTCGATCTTTCCACTATTGACTTTAGCACTCACTTTTCCATCTGTGGTCAATAGTAGGAGACCTTCAGATGTTTCATCTAATCTTCCGATGGACATGATGCCTTCAGGAAAGTCAAACAACTCTCCAAGTAATCGCTTTTTTTTGGGGTTGACTAATTTGAATTGAGAGAGGTAGCCGTAGGGTTTGTGGATTTTAAAATGTCTTTGATTCATTGAACTCAAATATACAATTCGAAATGAAATGAGGGGTAATTATTTTTTTCAGGAGATGCGTTTCATGATGTTGACTAAGGATTATTACACGGAGATTCTTGGAGAATTCACTGAGATTCACGGAGTCTTAGTTCTTCAATTGTTAATTGTTAATGATGTTGACTGAGGATTATTACACGGAGATTCTTGGAGAATTCACTGAGATTCACGGAGTCTAATATCTTCAATTGTTAAATAAAAAGTAACCTTTTTGATTATGAAATACATATAAGGTCAAACAATCTAAAACTAGTTTTTTGTTTAATCTTATTTTATAACCAAAAATATTAAAGAAATGTCTAAAATTAAAAAGAACGAGACAATTGAAAGAAAGGTCGAAGCTGTATGTATACCATGCCCTGATCCTTTCATTTTAGAAATTGATTCTAAGAATTCTTACTATGATCCGTCTGATTTCAATAGCAATCAACTCGCACATCCTAATGATCAATTTAATACAAATCAAACTAACAAATTCTTTCTACACACTTATGTTTGGAAGCCCAAAGACAGGTGTTGTCAAGTATTGAAAGCGCATATTCAGGTAAAAATGACTGCTCTAACTTCTGCAACTTCACAGACAGATCCAAGTGCTGGAAACGACGGCATAGCTCTAGTCATGAATGGTGGAACTGCAATAGTGTCAGAGAGAGTCTATCCACTAGGAATGTTTCCTCTATCGGCGGGGGATGAAGTTGTTAAAAATTATGTCTTGACTGGTAATCAACTAAATTGGCTTAACTCAACTAATAAGCTAAGCTTTTTTATCCAAGACGATACTTCTGTCAATTGGATAAGAATAAGATTAGAAGTGTGTTGTTTGAAAAAGGTGAAGAGAGGTAAAGGTAAAGTGTAAACCTTATGGAGTATGGCTTATCAATTTTTCATCTGTAGAAATTTGATGAGCCATGTTCTTTTTGATTTGGATGAGCAGTTGTTTTTTTTTGGACAGTCTTTTTGGGTTGAGATTGGGTTTGGGGCATTTATTACACGGAGATTCGCGGAGAATTCACAGAGATTCACGGAGACTTACTTTAAAATAAAAGCTCATCATTACAAAAACTTCTTACATTTGCAGCGTTTTTGAAAAAACATCACTAAAAGCAAATAATATATGGCTCTTCAATGTGGCATCGTCGGCTTACCAAATGTAGGAAAATCAACCTTATTCAATGCATTGACTTCTGCAAAAGCACTGGTAGCGAATTATCCATTCGCAACTAAAGATCCAAATTTGGGAATTATCACTGTCCCAGATGAAAGATTGGATGCACTTTCGGCAATCGTTAATCCGGAAAAAGTACAGCCGACCACGGTAGAAATATTAGATATCGCTGGATTGATCAAAGGGGCTAGTAAAGGTGAAGGACTAGGAAATCAGTTTTTGGCTAATATCCGAGAAGTAGATGCGATCGTACATGTAGTGAGATGTTTTGTGGATGATAATGTCATCCATGTTGATGGTAATGTAGATCCAGTAAGAGATAAGGCGATCATTGATATGGAATTGATTCTCAAGGACATGGAAACCATGGAAAAGAGAATAGAAAAGTTGAAGAAAGGAACTAAAGGAGGTGATAAAGAAGAATTGAAAAAACTTGAATTTGCGCAATCGCTTTACAATCATTTGGAAAGTGAAAACTCTGCTAGAAGTTTTGAAGTACCAGATGGAATGGAAGCGGCTTATAAAGAACTTTATCTTTTGACTGGTAAACCCATTCTTTACGTTTGTAATGTAGATGAATCAAGTGTATTGACGGGAAATGAGATGACAGATAAATTTAAAGAGCTTGTTGCCGATGAAAATGCAGAAGTCATCTTAATATCAGCAGGAATAGAAGCAGACATTGCTGAATTGGAGACAAAGGAAGAGCGAATGGAATTTGTAGAAGAAATGGGGCTATCAGAACCAGGAGTCAATCGTGTAATTACCGCATGTTACAAATTGCTAAATCTAATCACATATTTTACCGCTGGTGAAAAAGAAGTAAGAGCCTGGACAATTGAAGATGGGTGGAAAGCTCCAGCAGCAGCAGGCGTAATTCATACAGATTTTGAGAAAGGATTTATTCGAGCTGAGGTGATCAAGTACAATGATTATATTGAGTTTGGATCTGAAGCCGCCGTTAAGGAAGCAGGTAAAATGGGAGTAGAAGGAAAAGAATATGTTGTAACTGATGGTGATGTAATGCATTTCAGATTCAATGTCTAGGGTACATTTTGATTGTCATTTTTTGATTATTATAACGGACTTTTTGCTAAATCGCAGAATCGCTAAATCGCTGAACTGCCTTGGGATGTTGACTTTTCTTAAATACGACAACTTGAAATACACGTAATGTCTAAATACGTTTACTACATATTTAATAAACCTTATAATGTACTAAGCCAATTTACAAAAGAAGTTCCTGAACATATCACTTTGCAGGATTTCTTGGATCTCCCTTCTGATGTCTACCCTGTTGGTCGTTTGGATAAAGATAGTGAAGGCTTGCTTTTACTCACAAATGATAATCACTTCAAAAACAAGCTATTAGATCCAAAAAATAAAAGTCCAAAAACGTATTTGGCACAAGTCGAAGGAGATATAAACCAAGAAGCCTTAAATCAATTAAGTAAAGGCGTCTCTATAAAACTAAAAAAGGGATTTTACCAAACTAAACCGTGTATTGCCGATAAAGTAAACCCACCTAATATTGGGGATCGAGTTCCTCCTATTCGAGTAAGAGTATCAATTCCCACATCGTGGATCGAGATTACAATTCAAGAAGGTAAAAATCGACAAATCAGAAAAATGTGTGCGGCAGTTGCGTTTCCTTGTTTGAGATTAATTAGATCAAAAGTTAAAGGAGAAAGTTTTGAAGATGTATTATTAGGTAAAGGCCGACACTTGACTTCCTCAGAAATAAGAAGTCTTATTTGAAATTTCCAAAACCAAAGTGGTAGAAAAAATCTTGTCATACAATCCGAGGAAAGGTCAGAGACCTTCCTCTCGTTCACAACATTAAACCGAGGCAAAGGTCTCTGGTCTATTGCCGATTCCAACAACTGTACAATTTTACCAATCCACTTCATTTAGTTATAAACGTATGGTTTTTCATTCGTTCACATCTAACTTTGTGATTATTTTTGTGAAACCCTAGTGAACCTTGTTGTTAATCCTAATAACGTGCTTCAAAATAGCTATGGAATTATCTTAAAACTAACCTTACTTAGATTTAATAATATCCTCCACCTCCAGCAAATTCACTGCATTATCCGAAATCCCTTCAACATTTTTCAAAGAAAATAAGGCAGTCTCATCATAAAATAAAAATACAACAGGAGCATCCTCCACCAGCATTCTATCCATTTCATGATAGAGTTTATACCTTTCTTCAATATCGTCAGTTTTGATAGCCTTCTCATACAACTTATCAAATTCTGGATTACTGTATCTGGTGTAATTCGGCGGAGCAGGGTACTTACTATAAAACATACATAAAAAACTCTCGGCATCAGGATAATCCGCAATCCAACTGGCTCTAAAAAATGGGATAGATGATTTTCTCATTCCATCACGAAGAATGGAAGATTCCAATACTTCAATTCTGACCTTCACTCCTATTTCCTGCCATTGTCGAGCTATGAATGTCGTAAGATCAAGATAATCCTTATTGGTAAACAACTCTACCTCTGGCATTGGATTATCTGGACCATAACCTGCTTTTTTTATTAATGTCCGAGCCGAATCAGGTAAATATTTGTATCCTTCTACTTCCTCTTCACTAAAAGATGGCAATCCACTAGGTACAAATCCAGCAGTTGCAGGCTTCCCCACATTATTTCTCATAGCAGTCAACATCAGTTTTCTATCTAAACTTAAATTTAATGCCTGTCTTATCTCCTTGATTCTTAACGGACTATTTTCTGGTTGATTCTCCATGTTAATACCCAAATATTCAGAATTCAAATATGAAGCTTTCGTATAGTTCAGTACATCTTTTTTCGTATCTAACAAATCTCCATCCTGAGACAATAAATCATGTATAAATGAAGACTCCAATCCACTTACAAAATCCAAATTACCATTAAGCAACTCTAAAAAAGCAATCTTCTTATCTGGAATAAAAGTGGTCTTAATCCCATCAAGATTATTATCAACTGCTCTAAAATATTTTTCATTTTTAATCAAAAACAAAGCTTGATTTTCTTCCCACCTTTTAAACATGAAAGGTCCCGTCCCAACGGGGTGCGATCTAAATTCTCTTCCATAATGCTCAACACATTCCTTGGGAATAACGCTACAATATTGCATAGATAATATACCCAACATTGGAATAAAAGGTGAATTCAATTGCATTTCGAAAATAGTATCGTTTACCGCTTTGAATGCATCGTTATTTTCAACCTTATCAGAAAAAAGCCATGAACCTGGCGAATTTACAGTTTCATCTAACAGTCTCGACAAACTATATACCACATCATTGGCTGTTACTACTCTACTTGCTTCAACACATTGATTATCATGAAAGTGAACATCATCTCTAAGTACAAAAGTATATAAAAGTCCATCCTCAGAAATAGACCATTTTTTAGCAATTGATGGCTTCACATTCAAATCATTATCCAATCGCACTAATCCATCAAACAAATGATGCGTTGCCCAAATGTTGTTTTGGCTCTTTGCAAAAGCAGGATCTAAAGAAGTTATATGATTGATTTGATTGTATCTAAAAACATTATAATCCACATTATTACCCTCCTTGCAACCAAGAAACAAAAATATCAATCCTAGGTAAAATAATAATACATTACGTCCAATCATACATATATAAAGTTTTCACTTAATTCTACTTTGAGAGATTATATATTTTCAGGTTACACATTTCTACTATTGAAGATGTTGTAAAAAAAAGAAAGGGTTTAAGGTTTCGAGGTTTAGGGTTCAAGGCTAGATGTTGACAAAACAAATTAAATGTCTATATCTAGCCTTAAACCTTAAATCTCATACCTTTTTAGCTCATGCCTATTTTAACATCTTCAATTTTTTAAATGTCTCAAAGTAGAATTTATTACTTTAGCGTGCAAATTAGAAAATCATATGTCAAGTAAAGATCAAAATTTATCTGCTGGATCAAAGGAAAAACTCAAATCAGTTGAAGATTTTTCTTTTGCTATCATTGTTTCTGAGTGGAATGATGAGATTACTTTTTCACTTAGAGATGCTTGTATTGCTACTTTAGAGGAGAATGGCGCAAAGACTGAAAACATACATATTCACTACGTTCCAGGAGCATTCGAACTTCCTCTCGGAGCTAGAATAATAATGGGTCAAACCAAAGTTGATGCTGCAATTTGTCTTGGATGTGTGATCAAAGGTGAAACCGATCATGACAAATACATAAGTAATGCTGTGGCATCAGGAATAATGAACTTAGGACTTACATCCAAAAAACCTGTGATCTTTGGGCTATTGACACCAAACACAAAAGAACAAGCATTGGATAGAGCTGGTGGGAAGTATGGAAATAAAGGGATTGAGGCTGCTACATCTGCTATCAAGATGGTACATCTCAAACATCCTGATCATATTTCGAAAAAGAAAATCGGCTTCTAAAGTAGTGATTCAAAAATATATTTTTTTCTATGATAACCTAGCAGCCTGTTGGAGAAGTGTTGAAGAGCCGAGGGCGAGCAAATATTATTCTGAACGAGGCTGGAGGAGGGAGCATAGCCATAGCTACACGACTGACGAACAACGAAGTGCAGAATAATATTTGCCGCACGTAGGCATTCAAGTCCTTTTCCGACAGACTGCTAGGACGACATTTTCATTTATAATTCACTGAATTCTATTTGAAATATCATTTGAAATATATTACTTTAGCATTCCTTAGGAATGATTCAATAATAAAGTAACATTTTCTACTTGTTATTTTATCTTTCTACAGCGTTAAAAAGCCTCGCCAATGCGATGCATTGTCTACGCCTGCCTGCCGGCAGGCAGGTTTTTTGCCTTGTTGAAAATTAAAATATCTGCGTATAAAAGCGTACTTTATTAATGTATCATTCCTTATAATTGTGGGTTTTATTTTATAATACCCTTAATCTTAGATTATTGAGATTAAAAGCCAACCAAATGAAAAAACTCCTATTACTTATTACACTATGTGGAATTATAGTTCTAGCTATCCTTTCTAAGCCATCTAATAACCCTGCTACAGAATACAAACCACCAGTCGACTGGACGATTGTAAAAAAAGATTCTGAAGATGTTCCGAAGAAAAAGGAGAGAGAAGCCTGGTTCGAGCTCATGCATCAATCTGCTGAAGATGTCGATTGGAGAGAAATCGAAATAGAAAATAGAAAAGAACAAGCAAATCTTAAATATCAACTCAGAAAAGAAAATGGCTATGAAAGATCATCTAGCGAAATAGTAGCTGGTGGAAACCTGAAAGGGAAGTGGCTAGAAAGAGGAAGTGACAATAATGCAGGTAATATGATTACTGTGAATTATCTTGTAGAAGATGATATGCTTTATGGAAGATCTGCTGGAGGTACATTATGGAAAGGAGACAGGACAGGATTTAATTGGGAGGTAATTAATCAAGATTATAGATTTACAGGTGATCTAATCGAAGCTAGATATTTAGAAAATGGTACGTTAAGAGTAATTGCCAACCTGAATAATATGCCGGTCTATTCAGATGATGATGGTCTAACTTGGACAGAAGGACAAGGTATAATAGCCAGCGGAGGTGCAAACATGAAGGACTTTGTCGAAATTGACAATGGTGATATTTTTGTTTTACAAAAAGCTAGTGAAAGTTCTAATTTTAATATTTATAGATCTCAAGATGACGGTGCAAATTGGGAGTTTACGCAATCATTCTTTACTTCAAATCAAAGGGACCTAAATTTGGTCGGTGTTGGCAATACAGATAAGTTAATGGTCATTGAACAATTAAATACAGATTTGACCGCGGTTTATTTATGGAACAAGGATAAAGATGGATTCGATAAAATAACCAGCAGCTCATCTGTAGGTTTTGGTGGAAATGACAGAGCTAATCTCAATGCTCTATATTCAGATGATACACTGAGAATGTATGTCAGAAACCATGAAGACAAACTTTTCATTTCAAAAGATACTGCTAGAACTTGGGAATTAATGTCTAATCTGCCTACTTCACCTTGGGCTGTAGGACTTTATGTATCGCCTTCTGATCCTTCAAAAATATTGTACGGTGAGGTAAATCCGTATAGATCCAAAACAGGAGGAAAATTTTGGGGACAGGTCAGCGTATGGTGGGAATACTATAATGATATCTTTACGAAGTTGCATGCGGATATAATGGATATCAAAGAATTCAAAGAAGAAGATGGTACTCCTTTCACAGTGGTGTGCAACCATGGAGGCGTAAGTCAAAGCTATGATTATGGAAGTACATATCAAAATATTGGATTGTCCTCATTGAATATCAGTCAATATTATAGTGTTGCTACCCATCCTACTGAACGCGAATTTGTATTTGCAGGTGCTCAGGATCAAGGTTTTCAAAGAGGGAAAATTCAAGGAGATGATCAAGCTTCTTTTCACCAAGTTATTTCTGGAGATTATGGTCATATTGTATTTTCTGGACAAGATGACAATATGTGGACTGTATATCCTTGGGGATCTGTCAGTTATTATGACAATCCTTTGATCCAAGAACCAACTGCGGGGTGGCAAATTCCAGATGATAATAATTCTGCATGGATACCACCTTTAGTAGCTCATCCAGATAAATCTAAAAATGTAATTTTCATGGCAGGCGGTAGTATCGACTCAGATGATGCTAGCCACATTGTAAAACTAGAAGTTGGAGGATCAGGAGAGATAGAACCTACACAACTTCCCTATGACTTTAGCCAATCAAATGGAGATGTCACAGCTATAGGAATCAATAATTTCAATCATGATGAAATCTATGCACTGACTTCTAATGGAGCTGCTTTTAAATCTATAGACGGAGGTCAAAGTTTCGAAAGAACAGATTTAGGTAATCCTGGTGGACATTATCTTTATGGAGCATGTATCAAACCAAGTAAACTAGATCCAAATGTAATCTACATTTCAGGGAGTGGCTATTCGAATGATGGTGTTTTCAAATCAACTGATGGTGGTGAATCATATCATCCGATGGGCAATGGATTGCCAAGCACTCTAGTTTTCTGTATTGCTCCTAACGAAGATGAATCTCTCATATATGCAGCAACTGAGGCTGGACCTTTTGTATACGTAACTGCACAAGAAGAATGGTATGATTTAAGTGGCGTAGGTACTCCAAATCAAACATATTGGAGTGTGGAATATCTTGAAGATAGTCAGATTGCTCGATTCGGAACTTATGGAAGAGGTATTTGGGATTTTGATTATGAAAAAATGGTCGTAGGAGTTGAGGATGAAATAGCTAAATCGAATAATAGAATCCAAACTTACCCCAACCCATTTACAGATAGAATAACCTTAGACAGTGACTATTCTGATTTGACGAATGTATCCATAACTGATCATCAAGGGAGGTTAGTAAAGAAATATACCAATAAAAAAATAAAAAACTTGTCTCTAAATTTGTCAGATCTCAACAGCGGCATTTATTTTGTTACTATAAAAATGAATAACAATTCAGTAACAGAAAAAATAGTCAAAAACTAATGAGCGAAAATACAATTTTAGGAATCGGATCTAGAGTAAAACATCCAGCATATGGAGATGGCGTAGTGATCAGTTTAGATGTAGCAGCATATCAATGTTGTTTCATGCAATACGGACTGAAGCATGTAGGTAAAGAATATTCTGCTTGGGAAGTAATCGAAGCTATAAAGCATACCTCTAGCGTCTCCTTTACTGAAGCTGAAAAATCTCTTGCCAAAATTCTGAAAAGTTGGATGGGTGCTTCAGAAATTATAGAGATGGGAGACAAATGGGATGGTGGAGTGATGATTCTTAAGCCAGGTGATGATGGACTTAAATCTAAAGAAATTCCAATCGATACATTTTTCCATAAGATCGTGATGGTCAGAGACCGTCTGAGAGTCATGGAACAAAGAATCAATAGCAGTAAATTGACAGATGAAGAAAAGGTAAGTCTTCAACAATATATTACTCGAATCTATGGGAGCTTGACTTCATTCAATGTTCTCTTTAAATACAAAGAAGACCACTTCAAAGGGGATAGTTCTAAATAAAAGATTGAAGAGATTGTGAAAGATTGAAAAGATTGAAAAGATTGAAAAGATTGGAGAGATTGGAGAGATTGTAGAGATTGGAAAGATTGTAGAGATTGGGTTGCGAGGTTTGAGGTTTGAGGTTTTGCATGGCTAGATGTTGACGGATTACACGGAGATTCACGGAGTTTTTTTAGTGCTTTGATTAAATATGACTTATTTCAACTTTGAACTTTGAACTTTGAACTTTTAACTTTGAACTTTGAACTTTGAACTTTGAACTTTGAATTCTTAATTCTTAATTCTTAATTCCTAATTATCATCTATTCAATCTTAGCTTTTCCATGAAAAAGAATATTGATAGAAAACAATTTCTAAAAACTGCTACCCTCGCAGGCTTGGGTGCTACTTTATTGAGTTCTTGTGTAAATGATCCTTCAACTAACGATATTGAAGCACCTAACCTTATAACTACCAAAAAGTATAAATGGAAAATGGTCACTACTTGGCCTCCAAACTTTCCAGTATTGGGAACGGGTGCAGTGAAATATGCTGAATGGGTCAATGAGATGACTAATGGTCAAATAGAAATCAAAGTCTATGGTGGAGGTACGCTTGTGCCTGCGTTAGAAGTTTTTGATGCTGTAACCGGAGGAGCATCTGAAATGGGAACTGGTGCCTCTTATTATTGGGCAGGAAAAAACCCAGCTGTTCAATTTTTTGCAACTGTTCCATTTGGGTTGAATGCTCAGCAAATGAATAGTTGGTTGTACTCAGGAGGAGGTATGGAATTGTGGAGAGAGTTATATGCAAAATTCAATCTTGTACCATTTGCCGGAGGAAACACTGGCGTTCAGATGGCAGGATGGTTCAATAAAGAAATAAATACTATTGAAGATTTCAAAGGTTTAAAGATGAGGATTCCTGGTCTTGGCGGAAAAGTACTACAAGATATAGGTGGCACACCAGTGCTCTCTGCAGGATCTGAAATCTATACCAATCTAGAAAGAGGTGTCATAGATGCCACAGAATGGATAGGACCATACCATGACTATCTAATGGGCTTCCATGATATTGCAAAATATTACTATTCACCTGGCTGGCATGAACCTGGAACTAACCTTGAAATTATTATCAATAAGAGACTATATGATGGTTTGCCTAAATCTCTTCAAGCTATTCTTGAAGCTGCGTCTTACAAATTAAATGCTTGGACTTTGGCAGAATTCGAATCTAAGAACAATGAATACCTTCAAAAGATTATCAACGAGTCTGATGTGCAGATCCGTCAATTGAGCCCAGATATATTGTCCGCCCTTTTTGATGCCAGAGAAAAAATGATCAGTGATCTAGTAGCTCAAAATGCAGATTCGAAAAAAGTCTATGATTCTTATTCAAAATTTCAAAAAGACATTACAGATTGGTCGAAATATAGTGAAGGGCTTTATCACAATGTCATGGCAAATAGGAAGTAATCAAAGAAATCTTTCCTTATGATCTTCAAATCAGCCATTCTTAAATCAGAATATTTGCCGCCAATATCTACCTTTTGGGCATTAGTGAATTCTGAAAATTCATTTCTAGAAATCAACGAAAATTACCAAAAGAAAAGCACTAGAAATCGAGCTCAAATTCTTGGAGTCAATGGAATAGAAGTATTAAGTGTACCTCTGCAGAAAGGCAAAAACAGTAAAATGCCCATCCAGGAAGTAGCAATATCCAATGAAAGTAATTGGCAAGGAAAACATCTCCACTCTATAAGATCAGCATACGGTAATTCTCCATATTTTGACTATTATTTTGATTCTCTTCAAGGTATTATAAATTCAAAGCATGGAACTCTCATAAGATTAAACCAAAAACTTTTGGACTTCTTTATAACATCCTTAGATCTAGATGTCAAATTGAAACAAACGGTAGAGTATATTCATTCTTATGATGAGAATTTTTGTGATCTTAGAAAATTAAAATTTAGTAAAACCGAACTGAATGGATATAGTCCAAAAACATACAATCAAGTATTTGAAGAAAAACATGACTTTGTATCTGGCTTATCGATTTTGGATCTATTAATGTGCAAAGGGCCTGAGAGTATTTTATATATTTGAATTTGTTTGTAGGTAATGAAGTGATTTTAAAACCATAATCTTTATGCAAGATCGTATTAATCCAGCCTTAAAGAATCTAAATGCTAAAACAGAACATGCGATTCAGCAGCTATTTCAGCTGACAAAATCTATCCAGAATCAGGAGCTTAACAATACTGTAAAAGATGTATTAGATAGACTGAGTGCTCCATTCACGTTTGTTATTGTTGGAGAGGTAAAGGCAGGAAAAAGTAGTTTTGTCAATGCTTTGTTGGGTGCAAAAAAAGAAATTTGCAAGGTAGCTCCTTCTCCCATGACTGATACGATACAGCTCATCACGTATGGCGAAGAAGAAAGAATAGAAGAAGTAAACCCTCATTTCAAAAGGATCTATCAGCCGGTAGAAATCTTAAAGGAAATTGCTATCGTGGATACTCCAGGAACTAATACAATTGTAGCGCATCATCAAGAGATTACTGAACGGTTTATCCCCCACTCTGATCTTATTGTCTTTGTATTTGAGGCTAAAAATCCATATCGACAATCTGCTTGGGAGTTCTTTGATTATATCAATGAAGAATGGAGAAGGAAGATCATCTTTGTGCTGCAGCAAAAGGACCTCATGGAGTCTGGTGATTTGGAAATAAATATAAATGGAGTCCATGAAAATGCAATAAAAAAAGGTATTGAGAATCCGAATGTATTTGCCGTTTCTGCTAAAATGGAACTTGACGGAAATATAGAGCAGAGTGGATTTATAGAAATACGAAAGTACATTCAGGTAAATATCATTGATGGAAAAGCACCTTATCTAAAAATCGCTAATAATATAAATACCTCGTTCACTATCAACGAGAAGATCGCTCACAGTATTGACCTTAGAGAACAACAATGGAAATATGACCAAGAGTTCAGAAATGAGATCAAAGAAACCCTGAACAATCAAGAATCAAAAACGGAGAATCAAATCAAAGTTTTAATAGAAAACTTGTTGGCTACTTATGACAGGATCACCAATGAAAAAGAAAAAGAATTGATTGGAGGACTTGGGTTTGTGACGGTAATGAAGCGATCATTTGGATCTATTTTTGGTTCTCAACAGAATCTAAAAGACTGGCTCAGTCAACAAGCTAAAGACTTCGAATACAAGCTGAATACATCCTTAAAAGAAAAGCTCACCAATGGAATAATAGATGTCGCTGATAATATCCAAACTATGGGGAAGCTTGTCCATGCAAAGATTAAAGACAGCAAAACAATCCTAGAAGACAGTGATGAAATATTCGCTGACATCGCGGAAAAAAGAGCGAATGTACTTATGGACCTACAAAAGAGTTTCAATAGCTTTCTTAATGATTCTGAAAATTTTTATGATGAGACACTAGGAAGCAAGTCTGGCAATGTAGTTCCAAATTTGGCAACTGGATCTGGAATAGCAGTAGTGGGTGTGATCATAGCTACCATCACTCAAGGTGCAGTATTTGATATCACAGGAGGTATACTTACTACAATCGGTGTGCTCTTTGCTGGTGTGACCTTAGGATTACAAAAGAAAAAAACACTAAAAGGCTTCAGACAAGAAATTGAAAAAGGAAGAAAAAAATTAGAATGGGAAGTCAGCGAGAAATTAATGGACTATACTAAGCGAATAAAAGGTAAAATCAACAACAATTTCTATCAATTGGACTTATTATTGACCCATGAAGAAAAAATCTTAGCTGGCTTGAATAGTATGAAAGAAGACATTCACAAAAATTTAGAAGAAGCTAAAACAGAAGTTGGGAAATTTATTTAATCAATTCCTTGTTGTATAATATATATTAATAATTAGATTGCTCAAAAGGCATAACTTGAAAACAAACATAATGGAAACCACTCTTATATTTTTTAGCATCTCGGATCTTAAAATCACTACAGCGAGGCATATTTTAGCAGAAGCTGGCATTGAATCATTTGTAATTGACAAAAAAGACTCTGTATACGCAGGAATCTTAGGCGGTAAAGTTGAAGTCTATGTCAGAAAAGAAGAAAAAGAAGAAGCGAACAAGGTCTTATCAGAAAACAATATGTTCGACTAACCCTCCAACAAAACATAGGGTGCATTTCAAATTGACGCATTTTACTATTTGATATTCAAAAGGAAATTTATTGAAGGAAATTTAAGAAGTCAACATCATAAGGCGATTTAGCGGTTCTGCGATTTAGCGATTCTGCAAAAAGTCAATTAGGACAATTTAAAATAGAATTAATAAAACGTCATTTTGAAATGCACCCAAAACATATAACCCTCCTCAGTGATTCTCCGTGCATTCCCTCCACGAATATTCGTGTACTTCAAATACCCCCAAACACAAAGGCTCATAATGCAAAAATGTTATCCAAAACATAAAACCTCATTTTTGATAACTAAGTAGTTGGATGCTTGCATATAAGATAGCATATTTGCAGCTTGAAACTGAATTGTAGTAAATAGAGTGAAAGGAGTACAGAGGATAACGCAACTTATATTAATTATTGGCATCATTATATTCATCAATATAATAGCCAATTACTTCTTTGGAACTATTGACCTTACCGAAGAAAAAAGATATACACTATCTCAATCAACTCATAAGGTAGTAAAATCATTAGAGGAAAACGTATTCGTCAAAGTATTGCTCGATGGTGATCTACCTCCGGGATTCAAGCGCCTACAAAACTCAACTAAAGAATTACTGGATGAATTAAAAGATATCAATCCAAATCTTCAATACATCTTTGAAGATCCATTAGAAGGTACTACTCAAGAAATTAAATCAAGACGAAATCAATTGGCGAAGGACGGTGTCATTCCAGTAGTTCTAACCTATAATGATGGTAAAGAAGTTACCCAAAAGGGCATTTATCCGTTCGCTTTAATATCGTATAAAGGAAGGACTTCAAAGATTAGCCTTCTCAAAGAACAAAACCTGGGAGAAGAGGATGAAGTAGTCTTGAATAGAAGTATAGAATTACTAGAATACAAATTTGCCAACCAACTCCAAAAACTTACACTTCAAAGAAGACAGAATATAGCATTCAGTGCTGGTCATGGAGAAGTGACTTTTGAGAATACGATAAGACTACAAAGAGAATTAGAGAATTTCTACAATGTCGGGAGGCTTAATTTGGATAGTCTCGTAGTGATTGACAAACAATTGGATTTACTTATAGTAGCGGGGCCACAAGAGGTTTTTGACAATAAAGCAAAATTCAAGCTTGATCAATACCTTATGAATGGTGGTAAGATAATGTGGTTGATCGAAAAACTCAACTCTGATCTTGATAGTATAAATAAATATAGATTTTTTGTGCCAAAGGATATTATCACAGGCGTAGATGACTTATTATTCAAATATGGTGCTCGGATCCAGCCTAATCTAGTCTTAGATTTGGAATGTTCGGCTATTCCACAAGTAGTAGGGCAACAAGATGGAAAACCTCAAACAATTATGTATAAATGGTTTTATCATCCTTTAGCGATTGCTAATCGAAACCACCCTATTGGTAAAAATTTGGATCGAGTAAACATGTTTTTTCCAAGTTCTATTGATATTGTAAGAACGAAATATAAAGTGGCTAAAACGCCAATCCTCACATCTTCTCCTTATTCAAGATATCAATTGAATCCTGTGAGGTTAAATTTTGAGATCTTGAAATATCCTCCTCAGCAAGATCAATTCAATAAAGGGTTTCAAACTTTGGGGCTTTTACTAGAAGGAGAATTCGAATCTGCCTTTGCAAACAGAATCACACCAAGTCTACAAGCTACACTGGACGAGTTGGAGATCACATTTCAACCAAAAAGTATTCCCACTAAACAAATCGTGATATCTGATGTCGATTTTATGAAAAACCGCGTCAATTCGAGAACTAATAAAGCTGAACCTATAGGTTACAATATTTGGGAACAGAAAGTTTATGATGGGAATAAAGACTTTATTCTTAATGCTGTAGAATATCTGATGGATGATAGTGGAGTTTTAGATTCCCGATCAAAAGAGGTTAAGCTCAGATTACTAGACGCTGTTAAGACAAAACAGGAAAGAAAGAAGTGGCAATTCATCAATATTGGACTTCCTCTATTATTTTTGGCTTTCTTTGGTTTCCTATTCAATTTCATAAGAAAAAGAAGGTATTCTAAATAGAAAGATATTCCTTTTGTAAATACAAACTTTACCAATTAGATACATATGAAGAGACTCGCAATTTTATTTGCCATTTTGATAAGTTTGGGTGGCATCGCTTTCTACCTCAATACCACTGCTGATGATGGCAAAACTAGCCTTACTGGAGCAGACAGAGATTTTAGTTTTCCACGGGATCAAATTGGTAAAGTTACCATACAAAAAGTAGATATGCCATTGCAGATACTCACTCTGAAAGGAGGTGGACATTGGTATATCAACGACAAATATAAAGTGAGTCAATTTACAATGCCTTATCTCTTACAATGTTTAAGTGATCTAACCATCCAAAATATCCCACCCAAGAGCTCTACCAAGAATATTTTAGCTGATATTGATCGAGTAGGACTACAAGTAAAAGTCTTTGATCTGGATGGTAAAAAAGTAAAATCATTCAAAGTAGGGTTAGAATCTTTTGATGACAAAGGGACATTTTTTCTGATGGATGGATCCAAACAACCTTACAACATGTACATAAAGGGTTTTGATGGCAATATGAGGACTCGATTTTTTCAACCCATTGATAAATGGAGAGACAAAGAAATTTGGCAATATGATCCAGGTGATATAGTAGAAGTAAGCGTGGAATATCACAAAAGTCAGAAAGAATCATTCAAACTTACTGTAGATGGATCCAAAATAAATGTGGTTCCACTTAGTCCATTTATAAAACCCTCTGAAAAAGAGATTAATCAGGATATTGGTAAGGCTTACCTTTCAGTCTTTACTCGAATTTATGCCGAAGATTATGACAATGAAAATGTAAGACGAGATTCTATTGCTGGAATTGTACCGTTTGCAACCATTGCTGTAAAAGACAAAACAGGACACGTAAATGAAGTAGATTTTTTCCCATTTAGAGATCTTCTTTTAAAGAATGTAAATACGAAAGACCTTGAGGAAGCTAAGAAAATAGAGCGTTTCTTCATAAATCACAGCAAAGGAGATTTTATGGTTACTCAAAAAAGATTGGTTAAAGAAGTCTTCAGACCGTATGATTTCTTCTTAAAAGAATAAGCATTCCTAACATGTTTTTGCAAAAAAATCTCTTTGGTACCTTGCACAGTGACCTTAGTGAAAACCTTTGTAACTTTGTGGTGAAATCAACATCTAACACTGCGAACCTTGCGATTTCTATTACGTTCTTTGCTGTTAAATAATATCAACATCAGTTGAATACGTTTATTGATTTTTCGTTGTGTGTATCACAAATTGCACAAAAAGTAAATCATAATTGTTTGTTTAGTTATTAACATTGTCATCCTGACCGCAGTGGAACATTGTCATCCTGAGCGCA
>Ga0256847_1000452_pt1 | contig 26179 bp, 21 predicted proteins | sample TeddybearmetaG_FD_189099 | JGI IMG/M metagenome (GOLD analysis project Ga0256847, IMG submission 189099) | Hydrothermal vent microbial communities from East Pacific Rise, Pacific Ocean - Teddybear | ecosystem: Environmental > Aquatic > Marine > Hydrothermal vents | place: Pacific Ocean: East... | reverse complement strand
GCGAAAGCGGGAAAGACATTATTCAAGATCGTACTATTTACGAAGATGCATACATTTTTGCGCCCAACCTTCATGCAATGGGTTTAATGACAAATCGTGATTTCGAAAATTACAAATCACTGTTCGATTTAATGGAAGAAGTAACCGAAGCTCCCGATTTACTTATTTATTTACGTAGCAGTATTCCTAATTTAGTAAAGCAAATTCATCAACGAGGTCGCGAGTACGAAAATACAATTAGCATCGATTATTTGAGTAGGTTAAACGAACGTTACGAAGCTTGGATACACGATTACGACAGAAGTAATTTACTTATTTTTGATGTAGATAATCTCAATTTTGTCGACAATCCCGAAGACTTAGGAGATATCATAAACCGTATTGACGCCGAACTTCACGGCTTGTTTTAGCATTAATTTTTTTATATCGCACTCATAATATATCTTTAATTTATGGGCATTTTTACCTTCGGTAAAACCGGGCTTTTAGCTATATCCCAAAAGTGAGCTTGCTCTACTTTAGGGGATGCCGCTTCTATCCCTATGCCTTTATCTCACAAAAACCTCATTATCAAAGTGTTAATTTTTGTTTTAATGCAAATATTTTTTATATATTTAATTGCTAATAAAATTGAAAAATTATGAAAAAGACTACTTTTTTAATGATTTGCTTACTGTTAACAGTATACTTTTCTTGTTCCTCTTCCTCCTCAGATGATGCTATTATTAATGATTCACAAGCTTTTAACTTAATTGGAAACTGGGTACCAGAAAGCTATTCGATAGAAGGAACAATAACTGTTTTAGAAAATGACGAACCCACAATTACCGAATTACAAGGAACTGGAGGCGATTTAAATGTAGATTTAACCTTTTCTGAAAACCCGAATAATTACAATTGGTTTGGTGGTTTTTTATTTATTTTAAATCGAACAACTGATGGAGAAACAATTACGTTAAACGCCGAATTCTCGGTTAATGAAAATGGCTCTTGGACATTATCTGGCAATACCTTGCGTCTAACAAACTCAGAAGAAACTACTGTTATTAGTCTTGTGAAAATAACAGATAACACTTATAAATTTATTAAAAACACAAGCATTAATACTGTAGATGGAACTTCTAGTATTACTACAAATACAGTCGAAGAGTTTGTTTTATCACGAGCTAATTAAATTTACTTAATAATACAAAGCATAAAAAAACCCAGAGATTAATTTCTCTGGGTTTTTTTATATTTTAAAAGAAGCTTCTAGTTATTTTCGATACTTTCTTCAATAACTTTTTTTACTACTTTCTTTCCTTCAGTTTCGATTGAAACATCTACATCTTTCAACGCCGCTACTTTTTCTTTAATTTCTTCAACAGTACCTTCAATTACTTTTTCATCAGTAACAGTTTTACCATTTTCGGTAGTTGTAGTAGTAATAATAGCTTTTGCCATTTCAGCATCATCAGCAATCATTTCAACCTTAACTTCTTTAGAAACAGTTTCAGTAGTATCAATATTCATTGCTGTATGAATTTCAGAACCATGACCACCTAAAATTGGTGCAAGTACCAAGCCAATTAAACAAGTAAGTTTAATAAGGATATTCATTGAAGGTCCAGAGGTATCTTTAAACGGATCACCAACAGTATCACCAGTAATTGCAGCTTTATGTGCATCAGATCCTTTATAAGTCATTTCGCCATTAATTTCGACACCAGCTTCAAACGATTTCTTAGCATTATCCCATGCACCACCAGCATTGTTTTGGAAAATTGCCCAAAGCACACCACTTACAGTAACACCAGCCATATAACCACCAAGCATTTCAGCAATCGTCATATTATCCATTCCAAAAATCATCGGAACAAAGGTAATTACTAAAGGAAAACCAATAGTTAATAAACCAGGAAGCATCATTTCTCTTAACGAAGCTTTTGTAGAAATAGCAACACATTTATCGTATTCTGGAGTTCCAGTACCTTCCATAATTCCAGGAATTTCTCTAAACTGACGTCTTACTTCTTCTACCATTTGCATGGCAGCTTTACCTACAGCACTCATTGCTAATGCCGAGAATACTACTGGCACCATTCCACCAATAAATAACATAGCGAGTACAGGAGCTTTAAAAATATTAATTCCGTCAATTCCTGTAAAAGTTACATAAGCAGCAAAAAGAGCTAAAGAAGTTAATGCAGCCGAAGCAATTGCAAATCCTTTTCCTGTTGCTGCAGTTGTATTACCAACCGAGTCTAATATATCTGTACGTTCTCTAACAATATCTTCTTGTTTGCTCATTTCGGCAATACCACCAGCGTTATCACTAATTGGTCCGAAAGCATCAATTGCTAATTGCATCGCTGTAGTTGCCATCATTGCAGAAGCAGCTAAAGCAACACCGTAAAACCCTGCAAATGCGTACGATGCCCAAATAGCACCAGCAAATAATAATACCGAAGGGAATGTAGAAATCATTCCAGTTGCAAGTCCGGCAATAATATTAGTACCTGCTCCAGTATTAGATTGTTTTACAATATTTAAAATTGGTTTTTTTCCTAAACCAGTATAGTATTCTGTAATCGATGAAATAAATCCGCCAACAATTAAACCAACAAGTGTTGCATAAAAAACACGCATTGCAGTAATTTCTAGAAGTCCTTCCCCAAAGAAATTCATTGTTAAGGTATCAGGAAGCATCCAAGTAACTAAAAAGTAACATGTAATTGCTACCAAGACAATAGAAACCCAGTTACCAATATTTAATGCTCTCATTACTTTAGATTCTTTCGCATCGTTGCTTTTAATTTTTACAAGCATGGTACCAATTAAAGAGATAATAATACCGCAACCAGCAATTGCCATAGGTAATAAGATTGGACCAATACCTCCAAAGGCATCATTAATACTTCCACCCATATCTCTAATGATATAGTTACCTAATACCATTGCAGCAAGAACAGTAGCTACATACGAACCAAATAAATCGGCTCCCATACCAGCAACATCTCCTACATTATCGCCTACGTTATCTGCAATTGTAGCAGGATTACGAGGATCGTCTTCAGGAATACCAGCTTCAACTTTACCAACTAAATCGGCGCCAACATCGGCAGCTTTTGTATAAATTCCACCGCCTACACGTGCAAATAATGCAATAGACTCGGCGCCTAATGAAAAACCAGCGAGTGTTTCTAATACGATAGTCATGTCATCAACTGAGGTCCAAGTTCCTTCCATAAAGAAGTGAAAGAAAAAGATGAAAAATGTAGTTAAACCAAGAACAGCAAGACCTGCTACTCCTAATCCCATAACGGTACCTCCACCAAAAGAAACTTTAAGTGCTTGAGGTAAGCTAGTTTTAGCAGCTTGTGTTGTTCTTACATTTGTTTTAGTGGCAATTTTCATACCCATGTTTCCTGCTAAAGCAGAAAAGATAGCACCACAAATAAAAGCGATTACAATTAGCCAGTGTGTTGTAGGAACAACAAAAGAAACTACTGCCAAAGCAATACTTACTATAACTACAAAAATAGCCAGAAGTTTATATTCTGCATTTAAAAAGGCTAAAGCCCCTCTATAAATATGATCTGAAATTTCTTTCATTTTACCATCTCCAGCATCTTGTTTTAATACCCAAGATTTTTTAACTAGCATATATACTAGCCCGATAAGTGCCATTGCAATTGGCATATAAATCATCATTGATTCCATAAATTTTATAATTTGTTATTTAGCGGGGCAAAAGTAGTAAAATTGGTTGGGATATAAAACTATTATATAGGAGTAAAAATTTAAGTCCTTAAAATGAGAAGCCAAAGGCACCAGTAACTCCAAATGTACGTGCTTCTGGATTGTTGAGATTATTACCTCTGAAGTTAAAATCTATTCTAAATATTTTAAAAATATTTCCTACTCCCACGCTGTATTCCCAGTATATATCTTCGGGAGCTTGTAGTAAAATGCTATTTGGTGTATTATTAATATCAATATTACCTTGCGACAACTCGCCATAAACTGCTCTAAAACCAATAATCTCCCTTAAGTTTAAATCTCGTAACCAAGGAATACGTGAAAAGAAGCGTCCGCCAAAATTATGTTGCACATGAAAAGAAGCATACGTATCGCTAACAAACTCGTAGTAGTCTAGCTGATTAAAGGTGTTATAAATACTAAACAATGTTTGGTTTCCAGGAATAGGGCTTAACAGGCCTAATGGTACATCACCAAATGTTTTACCAATTTCGATAGTTGTAGTTGTTCTGCCAATAGCGCCAATATTCCAGGGTTGTGTATATAGAGCTTGAATTTTCTGAAAATCAAAACCTTCAGTAATAAACCCTTCCAAACCTTGGGTATATCCAACAAATATTGTGGCATAATCGCCATCATTGATATTTGTACGCTCTACACCGTATCCAGATGTTTTTCTTTTTGGCGTATAATAAAAACCAAATTCTATTTGTGATTGTTTTAGTTCAGACTGAATGTTTCCGTCTTTATCAAAATAATCTAAACTAAATGTTTCGGTTGCCGATCTTAAGGTTCGATAAGATCCTGTAGAACGAAAAATTAGATTTTTATAAGGTTCAAACTCAAATCCAAAAGTCGATAAATTTACACGTGTTAATCGGTCGTTAGCACCAACCGAAATTAATGATGAAGAAGCTAGATTTCTTCCTAACACGTCGTTTGATGTTGTTAAACTAGCACCTGTTTGCTCAACATCTCTTCTATTACCACCAAATATTGTAAATCTCGATTTTCTATCGAGTAACCATTTTCCAGAAATACCGTATTTAAATCGCTGATCTTTAAATCCATACGCTAAAAATCCTTCAAGACGCCATTGGTCATTGTGGTTAAAATACGTTCTTCCTCCAGCTCGAATTCGTATTCCTTCGGCTTCATTAAAACCAAAAGTTGAAAACACAGGACCAAAATCGAAATTTGGAAATTCGTAATAACCACTTGCTAAAACACTAGCTATGCTATATAAAGTCTTAAAACGTGGTACCGTTTTAAGGGTGTCCAACATGGTATAAATTTGCTTTTCGTCTTTATTTAATTTTTCTAAACGATTTTTATCCCAATAGTCATCATCACGATTATAGATTTCGTAACTATATGGATCGATTTGTTTTTTATAAAATTCTTTATCCTTTTCAATATCAAATTGATAATTTTCATATAATGTAGTTCGCTTTCCGTAAACGCCCTTAGCTCCTTCTTTTTTCTTAAGGCTAAAATCACTTAAAAAGTAATCGCGGGTAATTAAAAAAGTAGAATCATTTAATACGTCAAATTCTTGTTCCATATAGACCTCACGCACCCAGTTTAAGTTTGCACTTTTACTAGCTTGCATGTTAATTTCTTTAATTGCCCAAGTGGAATCATTAACCCAAAAATCGCCTTTAAATGTTAGTTCATTTTTTCGTCGCGGATAGTAAATAATATTATAACACCATTTATTATCGATATATGCACTATCTAATAATACATAATTATAGACATTAATTCCATTTCGAGATAAAGGGCTTGTAAACGATTTGTCAAAAAATTTGATGTAATTATCGTAAATATTATAATCGGAATAAAGATCTTTCACAAACTCAATTAAGACTTGATTGTTACTAAATCCCGAGTTTTTATTTCCTTCAAGTATTTCTTTTTCTGTTGAAAGCTTGTTGTCGCCATACACTTTTGCAAAAGATTCATTTATAAAAATTGGCAAGTATGTGTTTCCAGTTATTTTTGAAGTATCGGTATAATCAAAAATAAATTCCATTCCTTTAAACACCTTACTTTTTATAAGCGCACTGTCGATTGTATTTATATCAAATTCAAGTTTTTCGTATTTATCATAAGAATATTGATTGAATCTTTTAACACCATTCTCTCGACGATTTTCCCAAATTTTACGAAGAATATCGATTGCCGGATTGTTCTTCTTAGACTGTTTTCCTGTAATAATTACAACTTCACCAAGAGATGCCGCTTCTTCTTCAAGCACAATACGCATCTTGTAAGTTGTACGAGCTGTTAATTCAATTTCTTCTGTGGTATAACCAATAAAAGAAAACTGAACTGTAGTATATGTATTGTCTGATTCTAAATAATAGCGTCCGTCTTCATTGGTAATTGTACCTTCTCGAGAGTCTTTAAAAATAACGTTGGCAAAAGCAACTGGTTCGCCTGTATTATCCACAATAACACCACTAACTTTGGTTTGTGAAAAAGATAATATTGAAAACAACAATCCTAAAAGGAGTAGAAATTTATTCATAGCAAATAAGTACTTCTATACTTTGAATAGTATAGAACGCAAAAAAAGGGTCAAGATTTTATTTATACATTACTTTTTTTACTGCTTTAATAACATCGTTGCTATTAGGCAACCATTCTTTTAATAAAACAGGAGAAAAAGGTGCCGGTGTATCGGCTGTATTTATTTTTATAATTGGGGCATCAAGATAATCGAAAGCTTGTTCCTGAACCTGATACGTAATTTCGGTTGAAACATTTCCAAAAGGCCAAGCTTCTTCTAAAATTACCAAACGATTCGTTTTCTTAACTGAGTCAATAATTGTTTTATGATCCATTGGACGAACAGTACGAAGGTCAATTATTTCGCATGAAATTCTTTCTTTTTCAAGTATTTCAGCCGCAATATAAGCCTCTTTAATTATTTTTCCGAAGGAAACAATCGTTACATCTTTTCCTTCACGTTTAATTTCGGCAACACCTAAAGGAATTAAATACTCTCCCTCTGGCACTTCACCTTTATCACCATACATTTGTTCCGATTCCATAAAAATCACAGGATCATCATCTCGAATAGCCGATTTTAATAAACCTTTTGCATCTTTCGGGTTTGAAGGCACTACAACTTTTAAACCAGGACAATTGGCATACCAACTTTCAAAAGCTTGTGAATGCGTTGCTCCTAACTGTCCAGCAGAAGCCGTCGGACCTCTAAAAACAATAGGAATATTAAATTGCCCACCGCTCATTTGGCGCATTTTTGCAGCATTATTAATTATTTGATCGATACCAACCATCGAAAAGTTAAAGGTCATATATTCAATAATAGGTCGGTTTCCATTCATGGCACTACCAATTCCAATACCTGTAAAACCAAGTTCAGAAATTGGTGTATCGATAACACGCTTTGGGCCAAACTCGTCTAACATACCTTTTGAAGCTTTATAAGCGCCATTGTATTCGGCAACTTCTTCGCCCATTAAATAGATAGTTTCATCGCGGCGCATCTCTTCACTCATAGCCTCTGCAATAGCTTCTCTAAATTGTATCGTCTTCATTTAATATTATTTTTATTCTGAAACTGTTTTATTAAAAACTAAATTTCAATAATAGGAAAAGCAAAAATAGTATTAATAGGTCTTATAGCGATATAAAAAAGAAAGAAATAATTCAATTTTATTATGCATGCATAGTAAATATTTGAAAATATATACCTAACTTTGCTCGCTGAAAAAGAACTCATTTAATAAATACTATTCAAAAATAATTATATATGAAAATTTTAGTGTGTATTAGTCATGTTCCAGATACAACATCAAAGATTAATTTCACAAATGATAACACTCAATTTGATACAAATGGTGTTCAATTTGTAATTAATCCAAACGATGAATTTGGTCTAACTCGTGCCATGTGGTTTAAAGAAAAACAAGGTGCTACTGTTCATGTTATTAATGTTGGAGGTCCCGAAACCGAGCCAACACTGCGTAAAGCATTAGCCATTGGTGCCGATGAAGCCATTCGAATTAATGCAAAAGCTACCGATGGATTTTTCGTTGCAAAACAATTAGCTGCTGTTGTAAATGAAGGCTCATACGACCTTGTTATTGCAGGACGTGAATCCTTAGATTATAATGGTGGTATGGTTCCTGGTATGTTAGCATCTTTAACCGGCGCAAACTTTATTAATACTTGTAATGGTCTTGAAGTTGAAGGAAATAAAGTAACCGCTACTAGAGAAATCGATGGCGGTAAAGAAATACTTTCGTCCTCACTTCCTTTAGTTGTTGGTGGACAAAAAGGATTGGTTGAAGAAAGCGATTTACGTATTCCAAATATGCGCGGAATTATGATGGCTCGTAAAAAACCATTGCATGTAAAAGAAGCTGTTGATGCAATTTCAGAAACAGAAATTATTAACTTTTCTACTCCAGCTCCAAAAGGTGCTGTAAAAATGATTGACCCAGAAAATATTGACGAATTAATAGACTTACTTCATAACGAAGCGAAAGTGATTTAAATAAAAAACACCCTTCTAAATCTCCCCTCAAAAGGAGACTTAAAAATTATAATATATGGTATTAGTATATACAGAATCAGAAAAAGGTACGTTTAAAAAAATTGCATTTGAAGCAACATCGTATGCAAAAGCAATTGCCGACTCATTAGGCACAACTGTAACTGCCTTATCAATAAACGGAGGCGATGCTTCCGAATTAGGAAAGTATGGCGCCACAAAAGTGCTTCAAGTTACAAATGATGATTTATCGAATTTTAATGCCGAAGTGGTTGCCGATATTATTAAGCAAGCTGCTCAAAACGAAAATGCTTCCGTAGTCATTCTTTCATCTAGTGCGAATAGTAAATATGCCGCGCCTTTAGTAGCTGTAAAATTAAACGCAGGATATGTACCTAATACTGTAGCTCTTCCTGAAAGTACATCGCCTTTAAAAATAAAATCGACTGCATTTTCAAATAAAGCATTTGCAGTTACCGAGGTAAAAACAGAAATTGCCGTTATTGGTTTAGGTAAAAATGCTTACGGATTACACGAAAACTCAAGTTCGGCTACAGCCGAAGATTTTTCTCCTACTATTGCTTCGGAAAGTTTTTCGGTAACAGTAACTTCTGTCGATAAAGCCACGGACAAGGTAACGATTGCTGATGCAGACATCGTTGTTTCTGGAGGTCGCGGATTAAAAGGACCTGAAAATTGGGGAATGATTGAAGAGTTAGCTGAAATACTTGGTGCTGCAACAGCATGTTCTAAACCAGTTAGCGATATGGGATGGAGACCACATGGTGAACATGTTGGACAAACTGGAAAACCTGTTGCTTCAAATTTATATATCGCAATTGGAATTTCTGGAGCAATACAACACTTAGCTGGAATTAATGCTTCAAAAGTAAAAGTTGTAATTAACACCGATCCTGAAGCACCATTCTTTAAAGCTGCCGATTACGGTATAGTTGGCGATGCCTTCGATGTGGTTCCGAAATTAACTGAAAAATTAAAAGAATTTAAAGCTAATAACGCATAATTTTTGCTAAATTGTGCCACAGTATAGGGCTGTTAAGTAGGAGAAAAGTCCGACTTTAACAGCCCTTCTTCTTTTTATAAATTTATGAGCTTAGTACGATTAAATATAAAAGGCATTTCATACAGCCAAACACAAAATGGTGCTTACGCACTCATATTAAGTGAAGTAGATGGCGACCGAAAACTTCCAATTGTAATTGGCGCTTTTGAAGCTCAATCGATTGCTATTGCATTAGAAAAGGAAATTAAACCACCTCGCCCATTAACTCACGACTTGTTTAAAAATTTCGCTAGCCGTTTTGATATTCAAGTGAAACAAGTTATTATTCATAAATTGGTCGATGGTGTTTTTTATTCGAGTATTATTTGTGAACGTGATAAAATTGAAGAAATTATTGATGCTAGAACAAGTGATGCAATTGCATTGGCACTACGTTTTAAAGCGCCTATTTTTACTTACAAAAATATTTTAGAAAAAGCTGGAATATATCTAAAAGTGAATCCGAAGAAAAAGGAAGACACAACGATTGAAGATTCGATTGTAGAAAAATTATTGATTGATGAAGATTTTGAAACTACAAAAATGAAACCTTCAGATTATTCGGGGTATACATTAAAAGAACTAGATAAAATGCTCGAACAAGCAGTTGCAAATGAAGATTACGAAAAAGCAGCAAGTATTCGAGATGAAATTTCAAAAAGAGAAAAATAATCCTACCATATGAATAGATTTTTATTTTTAGTAATTTTTTTACTCGGACTTACAGCTACGGCTCAAGATTTAGAAAAGAAATGGTCGTTTACAAGTATTGAAGACCAACAAGGAAATGAACTACTTTCAATAGATTCAGAAATAGATTTTTTAGAACTTTCTAACAACACTTTTAGTTATTCCCTTTTAGCAAAAGACAGTTTAAAAGCTTCGGGAGATTATATACACCAAAATAATTTATTAGTATTTTATTATTCGAAACCTAATGATACTATTAGAAGATATAAAATTCAAGAATTAACAGATTCTACCCTTGTTTTTAGTGAGAAAGGTTTAAAATATATTTTTAAAAACCATCAAGAGAACTACTTAAATCCAAATGACTATAAAATTAATTCTTGGCAATTATCTGAACATACTATTTATAAAAAGTACCCCGATAGTATTAAAGAAATGGTAACCTTTGAAAAAGGAAAAGAGTTTTTATCTCTAGATGCTAATGGAGAATACACATCAATATTAAACAATAATTTCAATAAAGGATATTGGCTTCAAAACAATAATTTGCTTGTTTTTAAACAAAAGGTGCCAGCTGCAATAGATGTTTATTTTGAAATTGTTTCAATATCGAAAAATGTACTAAAACTCAAAAATAATAATGATGTTTATACTTTTATTTCGAATAATCACAACGATTTTATAGCAACGGGAGAAACTGAGGATATAATAATTGAAAGCCAAGGTTTATCATTTAATAGTATTTGGAGAGGTGTATTAGGTATGTTTTCTTTATTGTTTATTGCCTTTCTTTTTAGCAGTAATAGAAGAGCTATTAATTGGAAAACGGCAGGTATTGGCTTAGCTTTTCAATTAATAATTGCTATTGGTGTATTAAAAGTACCTTTTATTCAAAGTATTTTTGAGGCGGTTGGACAAGTTTTTGTAAACGTATTAGATTTTACACGCTCTGGGAGCGAGTTTCTTTTTAGTGGTGTAATGGATATTAGCTCCTATGGGTTCATATTTGCATTTCAAGTATTACCAACTATTATTTTCTTCTCGGCATTAACATCAATTCTATTTTATTTAGGTATTATTCAAAAAGTAGTAAAAGCATTAGCTTGGCTATTAACAAAGCTTTTAAAAATTTCGGGAGCAGAAAGCTTAAGTGTTGCTGGTAATATTTTCTTGGGTCAGACTGAAGCCCCTCTTTTAATAAAAGCATATTTAGAAAAGATGAACAAATCTGAAATGCTTCTAGTAATGATTGGTGGGATGGCAACCGTTGCAGGAGCAGTACTAGCTGCTTATATTGGATTTTTAGGAGGTGATGACCCTGTTTTACGTTTGCAGTTTGCAAAACATTTATTAGCAGCTTCAGTAATGGCTGCACCAGGAGCTATTGTGGTTTCAAAAATATTGTATCCACAAACTGAAAAAGTAAACACCGAAGTAAAAGTATCTTCAGAAAAAATAGGTTCAAATTTATTAGATGCCATTGCAAACGGAACAACCGAAGGTTTAAAATTAGCCGTAAATGTTGGCGCAATGCTACTAGTTTTTGTTGCGATTATTGCCATGTTAAATGGTATTTTAGGTTGGGTTGGCGGAATATCATCACTTAACGAATGGGTTGCATCAAATACCTCGTATGATTCTCTTTCGCTAGAGTTTATTTTAGGAACTATCTTTGCTCCCTTAATGTGGTTAATTGGTGTCGCTAAAGAAGACATGACAATGATGGGGCAGCTCTTAGGAATAAAACTTGTAGCTAGTGAATTTGTTGGATACATACAATTGGCCGATTTAAAAAATGTCGCTAATGCTACGCACTTAAATTATCAAAAGTCAATTATAATGGCAACCTATATGCTGTGCGGATTTGCTAATTTTGCTTCAATAGGCATTCAAATTGGAGGTATTGGTTCACTTGCTCCAGGCCAACGTAAAACACTTGCTAAATTTGGAATGAAAGCTTTGCTTGGAGGAAGTATTGCTTCTTTAATTTCTGCAACAATTGCAGGAATGATAATTGGGTAATTTTGAAATAATTAGTTAATAACTTTTTATATATTTTAACTTATAATTTCTTACCGTAAATCACTTTTATATAATTTTATCGCTAAAGAAATTTGTTATTTCGAGCCTTGCGAGAAATCTCATAATATTGAGTTCTAGTTAGCAAAAAATAAATGACTTTATTTATTAATTTAATGAGAATCCTGTTTTCGCAGGAAATGTTATGAAACGAGCATACTAAAATTTTAAACCTAAAGGAATGACTAATTGCGAATAGCATGTGACCAATTTAATAAAATAATATAGACACATGAAACAATATCACGATTTAATAAAACACGTTCTCGAAAACGGAAACGAGAAAGAAGACAGAACAGGTACAGGCACAAAAAGTGTTTTTGGATATCAAATGCGATTTGATTTAAGTGAAGGTTTTCCGATGGTTACCACTAAAAAACTACACCTTAAATCGATTATCTATGAGCTTTTATGGTTCTTAAATGGCGATACAAATATCAACTATTTACAAGAAAACGGTGTACGAATTTGGAATTCTTGGGCCGATGAAAATGGTGATCTCGGACCAGTATACGGACACCAATGGCGTAATTGGAATAACGATGAGATTGATCAAATAACCGATGTTATCGACAGTTTAAAAAACAACCCCGACAGCAGGCGCATGATTGTTTCGGCATGGAACCCAAGTGTTTTACCCGATACTTCTATTTCTTTTTCTGAAAATGTTTCGAATGGAAAAGCCGCTCTCCCACCCTGTCATGCTTTTTTTCAATTTTATGTTTCCGATGGTAAACTGTCGTGTCAATTATACCAAAGAAGCGCCGATATATTTTTAGGCGTTCCTTTTAATATAGCTTCTTATGCTTTATTAACCATGATGATTGCGCAAGTTTGCGGCTATCAAGCTGGAGATTTTGTACACACATTTGGTGATGCACATATTTACACCAATCATTTCGATCAAGTGAAGCTTCAAATAGAAAGAAAACCAAGAGATTTGCCAAAAATGAAAATAAATTCAAACGTAAAAGACATCTTTGGCTTCAAATTTGATGACTTTACATTAATCGATTATAATCCGCACCCGCACATTAAAGGTGCAATTGCTATTTAATAAAATACATGAAGCAAATTATTATATTATTATTTCTACTCGTTTCAACAACATTATTTTCACAAGAAGAATGGGGTGACGTAGATAAAAACAAGGTTACACTTAAAGAAATTGCTCCTATTTGGCCAGGTTGTGAAAGTGATAATGTAAGTGAGCGCGACGCTTGTTTCGATAAAAAATTAATTGAGCATATTATTGCTAATTATAAATACCCAGCCAACGAATACGAAAAAAACATTGAAGGTCAGGTTATTGTTACTTTTAATATTAATGAAGAAGGTAACGTTGAAATAATTTCTGTTACTGGCGGAAACAAAGGTCTACAAGAAGAAGCAAGGCGAAATATTTCACTAATACCGAACATGAAGTCTGGTATGCTTGGAGGCAAACCAAGAGCAATAAAATATACCGTACCCTTTAATTTTAAAACAGGTAAAAAATAAAATTTTTCTTTTTTATACTGAAACTGAATATTGTTATTCAAATTCACTCATTAAAAAATTACATCATTTGTCCAAAATTAGCTATCTTTACTTAAGGCTAAAAACACTTGTTCATGTTTTTAAAAAATAAAAAAAGTACAGCTATTGATACCGATCAACAAGAGTTATTTGAATATGCGCAAAAACGCATCATTCAAAAAAAACGACTCTACCAACATTTTGTTGTCTTCCTTGTTGGTTCTATCTTTTTAATTATTATTAATAAAGTACTAGGAGTTGGGAGCGATTTTTTCATAAAAGACTGGTTTGTTTGGGCAATTTTAATTTGGGCATTTCTATTTTTTATACATCTTTTTAACGTATACATTACTCATAAATTTATGGGTGAGGATTGGGAACATCGTCAGCTTCAAAAATTAAAATTAAAGCAAGAAAAACGTTTAGCCGAATTGCAAAAACAAGTTGAAGCAGAGAATCCTGTTTCCGAAGAAAAAAAAAGTACAGACACTACAGAAATTCAATGATTACAATTATAGCCGCTGCCGGAAAGAACAATGAACTTGGCAAAGACAACGATTTAGTTTGGCATCTACCAAATGACTTTAAACGTTTTAAACAATTAACAACAGGGCACCATATTATTATGGGGCGAAAAACATTCGAATCCTTTCCTAAACCTTTACCAAATCGAACCCATATTGTTATTACTAGAGATCTTACTTATAAAAAAGAAGGTTGTCTAATAGTTCATTCTATAGAAGATGCGATTAAAATAGTAGCTTCAGACGAACAACCTTTTATAATTGGTGGTGGTGAAATTTACACCTTAGGAATGCATTTTGCAGATAAAATTGAACTTACACGCGTTCATGACACTTTTGATGCTGATACATTTTTTCCTGAAATACCTTTAGAAGATTGGAAGCTCGCTACTGAAGAATATCACCCGATAGATGGCCAACATAAATTTGCATTTACTTACCAAACGTTTATAAGAAAGTAATTCGATATTAGACTGAAAAAGTTACTTTTGCATTAATAAACTCTTATAATTTATTATATGAAACGAGCATGTTAAAATTTTCACTCCCAAAGGAATGACTAATAGCAAACAGCATGTGACCGATTTAATAAAATAATATAGACACATGAAAGCATATATATTTCCAGGACAAGGAGCTCAATTTTCAGGTATGGGAAAAGATCTTTATGATTCTTCCAATAAGGCAAAAGAATTATTTAATCAAGCAAATGAAATCCTTGATTTTGATATCACAAAAATTATGTTTGAAGGTTCTGCCGAAGAATTAAAACAAACTAATGTAACACAACCTGCAGTATTTTTACATTCGACTATTTTAGCTGAAGTAATGGGAAGTTCTTTTCAACCCGATATGGTAGCAGGGCACTCTCTTGGTGAAATATCGGCACTTGTAGCAAATAGAACCTTGGCTTTTAGTGACGGACTTTCGCTTGTATCACAACGTGCTCAAGCCATGCAAAAAGCTTGTGAATTAACACCTTCAACAATGGCTGCAGTTTTAGGCTTGGATAACGCTGTAGTTGAAGAAATTTGCGAACAAACACCCGGAATTGTTGTTGCTGCAAATTATAATTGTACCGGACAATTAGTAATTTCTGGAGAAATTGAAGCTGTTTCTAAAGCTTGTGAAACCTTAAAAGAAAAAGGAGCTAGACGTGCATTATTACTACCTGTTGGAGGCGCATTCCATTCTCCACTAATGGAACCTGCTCGAGAACAATTAGAAGAAGCGATAAAAAACACTGTTTTCACAGACCCTGCTTGTCCAATTTATCAAAATGTAACGGCAAGCGCAGTTACCGATAAAGCTGAAATAAAAGAAAATTTAATAAAACAATTAACGGCGCCTGTACGTTGGACACAAAGTATGCAGCAAATGATTGCCGATGGTGCAACGACATTTATTGAAGTTGGCCCTGGAAATGTACTACAGGGCTTACTCCGTAAAATTGATAGAAGTGTTGCTACAGAAAAAGCTATTTTATAAATTTAGTTTTTATAAACTACTCCATCTTTCATTACAAAAACAGCATTTTCCATAGTATAAATGTTTTGAGTTGGATCGTCATTAGTTGCAATAATATCGGCTAGAAAACCAACTTTTATTTGTCCTAATTCATTTTCCATTTCAAGCACTTTTGCATTTGTAATTGTGGCCGATTGTATTGTTTCTATTGCTGGCATACCAGCCTCAACCATATAACCAAATTCTTTCCCGTTTTCACCATGTGGAAAAACACCTGCGTCTGTACCAAAAGCAATATTTACACCTCTATTATAAGCATCGATAAACGTCTTTTGAATTTTGGGTCCGATTTCTAATGCCTTAGGAACAATGATTGCTGGATAATAATTTGGGATTTTTGCTTTCTCAGTAACATATTTTCCAGCTGTAATTGTAGGAACTAAATAAGCATTATACTCAATCATTAAGTCCATTGTTGTTTCACTCATAAGCGTACCGTGCTCGATTGTTGTAACGCCTGCTCGAATAGCACGTTGCATTCCTTCATCGCCATGTGCATGTGCTGCTACTTTCATTCCATAATCTTTAGCAGTAATAACAATTGCTTCGATTTCTTCTTCAGTAAATTGAGGGTTTTTTCCGCTCTTTGCGACACTTAAAACACCTCCAGTAGCAGTTATTTTAATCCAATCGGCTCCATTTTTATAACGTTGACGCACTGCTTTACGAGCATCATCGACACCGTTTACAACACCTTCTTTTGGGCCTGGATCACCCATTAATTCTTTTTTTACGCCGTTTGTTGGATCTGCATGTCCGCCAGTTGTACCTAGAGCTTTCTCGGCAGTAAATATTCTAGGACCAATTATTTTTCCTCTTCTAATTGCATTTCGTAACGAAACATTTACACCACTTCCACCAAGATCTCTTACAGTTGTAAAACCTGCCATAAGTGTTCGATTTGCTATTTCTGAAGAATTGAAAGCGACATCGGCTTCGTTTAAAGTAAATGCTTCAAGATATCTATTAGGATTTGTTTCTCCTTCAATATGAACATGCATATCGATTAATCCAGGCATAACAGTTTTTGAACGTAAATCGATTACAGTGTCTTCATTATTTGAAGGCTCGGTAAAACCATCGTTTATAGCAATAATTTTGTTGCCTGAAACGACGATAGTTTTATTTGTAAGAACTGTTCCGCTTTTTGTATCAATAAGTTTTCCACAATGCAAGTAGGTGTTTTGTGCTGAAACACTTACCATACAAATTGCCAGTAATATGAAGAGTAATTTTTTCATTAATTAAATATTATGGTTATTTATTTCGAAAGGTTTGTTCCCATTTCCAGGCTGAAGATAAACATTCTTCTATAGAAAATTGTGCTTTCCATCCTAAAATAGTGTTTGCCTTAGTAGTATCTGCATATACTGAAATAACATCACCTTCTCTTCTACTAACAACTTTATAATTAAGGTTTATTTCTGAAACTTTTTCAAAGATTTTAATGATTTCAAAAACTGAGGTACCTGTTCCTGTACCAATGTTAAACACTTCAAATTGACTTTTGTTATTTTTATTTAGTAAACGTTTTAAAGAAACTACATGTGCATTTGCAAGGTCTACTACATGAATATAATCGCGGATACAGCTTCCATCTTTCGTAAGATAATCGTTTCCAAAAACTGAAAGTTCTTCTCTAATTCCGATAGCCGTTTGTGTAATATATGGAACTAGATTTTGAGGAATGCCTCTTGGAAGCTCACCAATTTTAGCTGAAGCATGTGCGCCAATAGGATTAAAGTAACGAAGTGAAATAGTATTAATTGCCGAAATTGCGCAAACATCCTGTAAAATTTCTTCGTTGATTTGTTTGGTATTTCCGTAAGGTGAAGTTGCTTTCTTAATAGGTGCGTCTTCATTAATTGGGAGTGAATCGGGCTCGCCATAAACTGTGCAAGATGAACTGAATATTACATTATTTATATCATGTATTCGACATTCCTGTAATAAATACACTAAGGTATGAAGGTTATTTTCGTAATACAATAATGGATCTTCTACGCTTTCGTTTACAGCTTTTGAAGCTGCAAAATGAATGACTCCTGAAATGTCTTTATTGTCTTGAAAATATATTTGAACTGCTTTTTTATCACGCAATTCTAATTCATCGAATTGTGGTTTTATACCCGTAATATCTTGAATTCTATCGAGTACTTCGATGGTAGTATTTGAAAGGTTATCGATTATAGCTACAGTAAAACCAGCTTCTTGTAAAGCAACTACTGTGTGTGAACCAATATAACCTAGCCCTCCGGTAACTAATATCTTCATAATTAAAAATTTATTTTATTGAACCACAATCCCCGCGTGAAGGATTGAGGTTTTGTTGGAGCTCTTTTTTAGATTCCCAATTTGTGGGAATGACATTTTAAAAAAGCGACTACCGAAAGCCCGACCCTCCGAAGCTTAAGCGTAGGAGGGGTACGCCCAATTATTTGTTTACAAAATTGATTACATTTTTAGTGATAAATTCGATTTGTTCATCGTCTAGCTCAGTATGCATAGGCAATGAAATTACTTCTTTTACCAATTGGTTAGTAACACTAAAATCTGCTTCGTTATAGCGTTCGTCAAGATATGCTTTTTGGTTATGAAGTGGGATTGGATAATATACTCCACAAGGAATATCATTGTTGTTAAGGTGTTGTACCAGTGTATCTCGCGTACCATTTGTTATGCGAAGGGTATATTGATGAAACACGTGACAGTCGCAAATTTCGCAGCTACATTCTTGGTTTTTACAAATTTTTATTGGTGTAATTATGTTAGGAATACCTGAAAAAGCATTGGTATATTTTTGAGCAGCTTGTTGTCTTTTTTCGTTATAGCTATCTAGTAGCGCTAATTTAGTGCGCAAAATAGTTGCTTGAATCGAATCGAGTCGTGAATTTACTCCCACTACATCGTGATGATATCGTGTATACATACCATGATTTACGATACCACGAATAGTATGTGCGAGGTCGTCGTCGTTTGTGAAAATTGCTCCTCCATCGCCATAACATCCTAAATTTTTAGAAGGAAAGAATGAGGTTGAAGCAACATGACCAATGGCTCCAGCTTTTTTATTTGCACCATCTTTAAAGGTATAACTTGCACCAATCGCTTGAGCATTATCTTCGATAACAAATAAATCATGCTCTTTAGCAAGTTCTAAAATGGCGTCCATATTAGCGCACATTCCAAATAAATGAACAGGAACAATCGCTTTTGTTTTTGGTGTAATTGCTTTTTTAATGGCATCGACATCTATATTAAAAGTAACAGGATCGACATCGACTAAAACAGGTGTAAGCTGTAAAAGTGCAATAACTTCGACTGTAGCAGCAAAAGTAAAATCGGCAGTAATCACTTCGTCACCAGACTTTAGTCCAAGACCCATCATCGCTATTTGAAGTGCATCGGTACCGTTAGCACATGGAATTACATGCTTTACATTAAGATAATCTTCTAATTCTTTTTGAAAGGCATGAACTTCAGGACCGTTAATAAATGCTGTCGATTCAATTACATTAATAACGGCATCGTTAATCTGATCTTTAATATGTTGGTATTGACCTTTAAGATCAACCATTTGAATTTTCTTCATAAGTAGTTCAATTATTTAAGCTAACAAAATTACGAAAATACCCAAGGTTAAACAATGTATTTTAACAAAGAACCGTATTTTAGCAAGATACAATACAGCATGCGAGCTATCTATACTTTTTTTACTCATTTAAGCTATCCTATTTTATGGGGAATTAGTTTTTTTAACCCAAAGATGAAGCAATTTATGATGGGAAGAAAGATCGTTTTTAGCGAATTGCAAAATGCTGTTTCTAAAGATGATGATACTATTTGGTTTCATTGCGCTTCCTTGGGTGAGTATGAACAGGGTCTTCCGGTTATGGAAGAAGTTAGAAAGGCATTTTCTAGACATAAAATTGTATTGACTTTCTTTTCGCCTTCAGGTTATGAAATTAGAAAAAATACAACTGTAGCCGATATTGTTACCTATTTACCTTTAGACACTTTAAAAAATTCAAAGAAGTTTTTAGATATTGTCAATCCAGCATTTGCTGTTTTTGTAAAGTATGAGTTTTGGCCTAATTATCTGTTAAGCTTAAAGAAAAGAAAGGTTCCTACTTTGCTAATTTCGGCATTATTTAGAGAAAATCAGGCGCTCTTTAAATCGCATGGAAAATGGATTAAGAAAGCGTTGTTTGCTTTTGATTGGATTTTTGTACAAGATTATGCTTCGAAAGAATTGTTAGAGCGAAATAGATTTACGCGAGTTTCTATTAGTGGCGATACAAGATTTGATAGAGTTTCGCATCAAATAGAGCAAGACAATTCGCTTGATTTTATGGATGCATTTATTGATACTGAAACGTGTATTGTCTGCGGAAGCACTTGGCCCGAAGATGATGATATTTTAATTGATTATATTAATACTGCTTCGAAGTCAGTGAAATTTGTGATTGCGCCACATAATATGAAGGTGCAACAAATTGAGGATTTTAGAAATAAATTAAGTGTTTCATCTGTTCTTTATTCTGAAAAAGAAAATAAAAGTTTGAACGATTTTTCAGTTTTTATAATTGACACGATTGGATACCTAACAAAAATTTTTAGTTATGCCGATATTGCATATGTAGGAGGTGCAATGGGTAGGACGGGACTTCATAATATTTTAGAGCCAGCAACTTTTGGTATTCCTATTGTTATAGGAAAAGAATTTGAAAAGTTCCCTGAAGCTGAAAAGCTTCAAAAAATGGCTGGTTTGTTTTCGGTTGAAAATAAAGAATCGCTTAAAAAGATTTTTGATAAATTGATAAATGATACGTCATTTCGTGAAAAAACAGGTATGATCGCTGGTCATTATATTAATAGTAATACAGGAGCAACTGCAATTATTACTGAATATATAAAGTCTAATTATTCAAACTCTTAATTTGCCCTTTTAATTCGTCCATAGACTGTTGTAATTGACGAAGTAACGAACTATCAGAAGGTTCGTCAATACCAAAAGTTAGTTTACTATTTACTTGCCATAACTCCTGAATGTTTCTTGTATCGACATCGATAGGGAGGTATTCTTCATTTAAAGAAATAAGTCTAATTTTTGATGGGTCATCTTTTATTTTCTGTAATATTTTAACGAGTACTGAATCTTGTAATACGACAATAAATATTTTACTATCGGATGCTTCAGTTATATTAGAAACTGCTCTTCCTAGCACCCATTCGTTAGGACGAATATTTGGTAACATGCTATCTCCTTCAACTTGAAAACCTCTATAAGTTGCATTTCTATATTCTGGAAGCGGGAGTGAAAAAACTGGAAGTGTTTCAATCCAGCCAGTATCAGCAACATTATGTGGATAACCAGCAGCAGCTTTTTGGTTTACAAATAATATATTTTCATTATCGTTTGCATCTACAGTAATAACTTTAGGGCTTACATCACTTCCATTAATAGTAACATATTGCTGAAAGCTTTTCCCAAATAACCACAATGGGTTAATATTAAATTGACGTAATAACTCCATCACAATTTTACCAGAGGGTTTGGTTTTACCACGTTCGATATCGGCTGTTGAAAAATTGATTCCTAAAATACTTGCAAAGGCATGTTGAGTAAAATTTAGTTCTTCACGAACCTTTTTAAAACGACTTGCTTCAATTGGTAAATTTTTTTTCATTCTGTAAAATATAAATAATTTGGACTATTTCCAATAATATTTGGACTATTTCCAATATAATTTCTTTTTAAAATAAAATTTTAACATTTAACCAATTATCAACTACCTGAAAATCTGATTTTTAGCTAATTTTTTTAACAATTACAAGTCTAGAATAAAAAAAATAGTATTTTTACAAAATATAATCACTAATCAATTTTAGATATGAAAAAATTATTTTTAGGAGTATTTGTAATACTTATGGCTGTTTCATTTACATCATGTAGAGAAACTGAGAAAAAAGCAGAAGACGCAATGGAAGAAGCAACAGATGCAACTGAAGATGCAATGGATGATGCTAAAGAAGCAACAGAAGATGCTGTTGAGGAGGTTGTAGATGATGCGACTGATGCAGTAGAGGAAGTTGTAGATGATGCGACTGACGCTGTTAAAGATGCAGTAGATGATGCAACCGAAAAAGGTAAAGATGCTGTAAAAGATGCAATGAAAGATTCTTAATTAAATTAATTTCTTTCACAAAAAAAGGCCTTGCAAACGCAAGGCCTTTTTTATTTGGTATATGTTCTTTCTTTAATTTTCTATAATAATAAATTCAGATCGACGGTTTAATTGATGCATTTCTTCGCTACATTCGATTCCGTCGGCACAAGCATTAACTAATTGTGTTTCCCCAAAACCACTACCAATTAATCGACTGGCAGAGATACCACCTTCTTCGATAATATATTTTAGTGTTGATACATTTCTTCTTTGAGAAAGTTTTAAATTATAGGCATGTGAGTTTCTGCTATCTGTATGTGAGCGAACATCTATTTTAACTGAGGTGTATTCTTGCATGAAAGCAATTACTTTTTGCAATTCTAACTCAGCATCTGGTCTTATATAAGATTTATCTAAATCGAAATAGATAGGATTTAAATCGAGTATTTTATTAAGATCTGTTCCAATAGCAATAGCAGTTTTTGGGGTTAGGTATAAAGTTTTACTTAAATCAACTGAAAACTCGTCACTTGTTACAAATGAAGTTTCATCTGGATCAAAGTTATTTTTAGAGCCACGAAGTGCGTATGTATTATTACAATAAACTTCTTTAAAGCTAAAACTACCATCTCCAGCCGATTTAGTTTCAGAAACAATGTTATTTTCATCATCTAAAAGTAATACTCTAGCATTAGAAAGAATTTGATCTGTTTCTTTATTACGAACAGTTCCTTCAATATTTTGAATACAACTTTTAATTGGTTCTTCAATTTGTCTAAAGCTATAAATATCATCTCCCCCTATTCCTCCATCACGATTTGATGCGAAATAACCTAGACCTGAAGTTGGATTAATAATAAAAGTAAAATCATCGACAGAACTATTAACTGGTTCACCAATATTATATCCTTCGCCGTATGTACCATCTTTTCTTTGTTCCGAAACAAAAACATCTAAACCACCAAGGCCTTGGTGCCCATCGGAAGAAAAATACAAATCACCATTAGATGCAATAAAAGGAAAGGTTTCTCTTCCTTCTGTATTAATAATATCTCCAAGAGAAATAGGAGGTCCAAAACTTCCATCTCCTTGTATTTCTACTTTAAATAAATCTGAAAGTCCTTCAGAACCAGGCATATCAGAAGCAAAATAAAGTGTAAGCTCATCTGGACTTAATGCTGGATGTGCAACCGAGTATTCATTACTATTAAATGGTAATTCTTCGGCTTCAGTCCATTCTCCTTCAACTTTTTTAGATCTATATAACTTTAATAAGTTAACTCCATTTTCATCTTCTTGATAATTATCTCTTGTGTAATTATTTCTAGTAAAATAAACAACCGTTCCATCTTTTGAAAATACAGCTGTAGATTCATGATATTTAGAATTTAGAATCTTTGATAGTTTACCAATATCGGTAGAGGTATTAGACCCAGACATATAGAGGTCTAAAAAAGGTTGGTTATTCCATACATGTATTCTTTTTGAAACACTTCTTCTTTCTCTATTTGAGGCGAATACAAGGTTTCCTAAATAAAAACTAGGTGCGAAATCTGAGTTTTCAGAATTAATCCCAATATCTGAAAGTACAAATCTACCAGATTGTAAGTCGATTAAATTAAGATAGTTTCGTTCTTCTTGAAAAAACAAGGCTCGATCGTCTTCAGATTTTAGTCCGTAAAACTTATCCATTATTTTGTCTGCAGCATCATATTGTTCTAGGCTTTTCAATGATTGTGCATATCTGAAATAATATTCGGTATCTACTTCATCTCCATAAGTATCTATTAAAAGACCATACCATTTCGAAGCATTATTTAAATCGGCATTGTAGTAATATGAATCTCCAAGACGCTGATAAATATCTGCAGATTGGAATCCTTTTTCAATTACTTTGAGGTAAATTTCTCGTGAATCGATATAAGCAAACTGGTCAAAATTTTCGTTTCCTTTTTGAACTTTTTCTTCTGGCTGTGCAAAAGTTGCAGTTGTTACAATTGAAAATACAACAACAAATAATTTTAGTATGTGTTTCATTTTTTTGTTCATTTATTGTTATTAAAAGAATCTCGGACTTAACAATCTATCTTCTTTTTTAAATAGTTCAAAACGTAATATTATTTCATAAGAACCACTATTGTATTGTGCTAGCTCTGTTGTTTCTTGATCATAACCAAAACCTATAAATATTTGTTCAGAGGCTTGAAAACCAAGCATTCCACTAAAAGCAGCACTCCATCTATATGCTCCACCAATTGTAAACTTATCATTAATTAAAAAATTTGCCGAAATATCTACTTGTAAAGGCGAGCCTGAAACAGCTTTTGCTAAAAGAGCTGGCTTAAATTTAAGATTTTCATTAAGGTCAAAAACATATCCAGATAATAAATAGAAATTAATACGCTCTTTCGCAGTACTAAAAGAATTATTACTATTATCCGACTCGTCGAAATGTTCTGTCTCTAAAACATTTGGTGCACTTAACCCTAAGTAAAATTTGTTCGTATAGTAGTAAACACCAGCTCCAAGTTGCGGAGAAAACTTGTTATCCACATTAATGTCAGCAACAGGATCTTCTCCAATAGGATCGAAAGGTCCAGTTATTGCACGATTAGAATTAATATCTAACAAATGAGCCCCAGCTTTAATACCAAAAGCTAATTGCGCTTTTTCTGAAACATCAATTGTATAACTAAATGCAAAATCGATATAGGTTTCATTAGTAATAAAAATTTGATCATGAACAATATTTAATCCCAATCCAATTTTTTCTCCAATTGGTGTATGTAAAGAAAATGTACCTGTATCTGGTGCACCTTCTAAACCAACCCACTGAGTTCTATAAAGTCCTACAATGCTCAACACATCTCTAGATCCAGCATATGCTGGGTTAATACTTAACGGATTGTACATATACTGCGTATACTGTGCATCTTGTTGAGCATTACTAGAGTTTGTATAACATACAAAAACTAATATTGCAATTATGACTATGTACCTTTTTTTCATAAGTTTTAATTTAAACCTGTGAGGTTTAATATAAACCTCACAGGCGATTTTATTATATGATTTTATCTTCTATTAATATAAAGTGGTCCAGCTTTTTGTTTAGTTTCTCCATTACTATTAACATATGAAAGAACATAGTAATATGTGCCAACTGGTAATTTTTCATTTCTACTAATAGTAACTCGACCATCAGAGAAACCTCTAAAGAAGTTATCTCCTTGACCATAACTATCTACACTAAATACTTTAACTCCCCATCTATTATAAATTTCAACAGTATTGTTTGGGTAGCGATCAATTCCACGTATAACAAATACATCGTTATGACCGTCTCCATTAGGGGTCATGATATCAAATACTTCTAGATCATCTTCAGCGTTAGGATCACCATTATTTACGTCTAAGTAATCAGGATCACCATTATCGTTATTATCATCTAGTTCATCACCATTAACAATACCATCACCATCACAATCTGCATCTAACCACATTGCGGTTACAGTTGAAAGGTCTTGATTATTGAAATCGAAATCACAAATATCTGTTGGATCCGTTCCATCGTCAACTTCATCCCCATTTGTTACACCATCACCATCACAATCAATATCATTCCAAATTGGTTTTGGATCAACTGTTTGGCTTGTAAAAATAAAGTCACAAATATCAAGTGGGTCTGTACCATCATCAACTTCATCTCCATCGAGAACACCATCACCATCAGTATCAGGGTCTAGTGGATCTGTACCTATAACAACTTCATCTCCATTATCCAAACCATCATCATCACAATCAGTATTTAACCATTCATCTGAAGGATTTAGTGTTTGACTTGCTAATATGAAATCACATAAATCAAGTGGATCGGTGCCGTCTTCAATTTCGTCTCCATTGATTACACCATCACCGTCACAATCAATCATGTCCCAAGCATCACTTGTTATAGTAAGGTCTTGACTATCTGGATCGTAATCACAAGGATCTACTGGATCTGTATCATCTATAACTTCTTGTCCGTTTGTTACACCATCACCATCACAATCTGAGGTATCCCATGTTGTACTTGGTGCTACCGTTTGAGAAGTGTAAACTAAATCACACATATCTAATGGATCAGTGCCATCATTTAATTCATCACCATTGGTTACTCCGTCACCATCACAATCAAGTGCTTCCCATGCTGGAGTTGGTGTTACACTTTGACTGGCCAGTACAAAATCACAAGGATCTACTGGATCAGTGCCATCGATAATCTCATCGCCATTGGTTACCCCGTCGCCATCACAGTCTAGGGCATCCCAGGCTCCGGTCGGAGTTGTATCTTGATTAGCAG